>ENA-UEQO01000969-UEQO01000969.1-human-gut-metagenome-genome-assembly--contig:-NODE-969-length-31633-cov-5.073172_pt1 | contig 31633 bp, 30 predicted proteins | sample MGYA00242938_ERZ507940 | MGnify/ENA primary metagenome ERZ507940 (study PRJEB26167, sample SAMN06115517) | human gut metagenome | host: Homo sapiens | place: China:Chongqing | collected 2014-12-03... | reverse complement strand
TGAAACGGATTATAACTCTCCACTTTAGTCGACAGAATCAGTGTTGGCAAATCGTTGTGCCAACACGGCAATCCCTGCATCCGCGCATCAATAATCATACCGTTCATTTCCCGTTCGTCAATCGGTTTAAAAGAAACTCCCGAAGCTCCGGCCGGACGAAACTCCGTCACCCCGGTCAAACAGTTATAACGGAAATCAAACCGTTGCAACAAATACGTCTCCAACTTTTTTGTATTGGAAGAAGCTTTACACCTCAAATCCGAATTAACCAACTGACGCTTAATACCTTGACTCTCTGTAAAAGTAGCCATTGGAAAGCATTTACTCCACATCTCTCTGAAAATTTGCAAAAACACGTTCTTCATATTAATTCCTTTTTATAATTAAATGTATGGGAGGTAAAGGTATGTATAGTTCAATAGTGGCATTAGCGGCCAATACGCCAGGTGCTGATGGAACACTGTTCCAATGGAGCTGGTTTATATTTAATAAATACTCAACACTATTTTTAAAAGCTACATGGGTAACACTTTATGTGTCACTTATAGGTACAATATTAGGATTTATTCTTGGTTTTGCAGTAGGAATAATCAATACAGTACAGATACATAAAGAAGACAATATAGTAAAGAAGATCCTGATAAGAATATTAAAGATAATTGTAGTTGTATATGTTGAAATATTCAGGGATACCCCAATGATTGTTCAGGGAATGGTTATTTACTATGGCTTAAGACAGAATGACATAATGATAACTTCAATTATTGCAGGTATTCTTGTTACAACACTTAATACCGGAGCTTATATGGGTGAAACAGTAAGAGCAGGTATTAAGTCAGTAGATGCAGGACAGGAAGAAGGAGCACTCGCTATGGGAATGTCACATTTCAAGGCAATGCTTTACATAATTGTTCCACAGGCATTAAAGAATGTAATACCTGAGATGTGTAATACATTTGTTAATAATTTGAAGATGACATCAGTATTAAACGTTATTGGTGTATCGGAGCTGTTCCTTATGGCAAAGACAGCAGGTGGTGCATATTACAAATATTTTGAATCATATATTGTAATTTCAATCATTTATTTTGTTTTATGTTTTGTATTTAACAGAATATTTGCAGTTGTTGAAAAGAAGTTACAGGGACGAAGCGATTATGAGCTTGCAACTGAATTCCTTGATAATGAGTGATAAGCAGGCAGGAATGGAGGTTATTATGGCAGAGTCAATTATTAAAGTAGAAAATCTTGTAAAGTCATTTGGTGACCACGAAGTATTAAAAAAAATAGATTTTGAAATATCAAAGGGTGAAGTCGTATGTATTATAGGTTCTTCAGGTTCAGGCAAATCAACATTGCTACGTTGTATTAACCACCTTGAAACACCTACAGGCGGCAAAATATTATTTCATGGGGAAGAGGTTAAGAATACACAAAGTTCACTTTCCAAATACCGGTCACAGGTTGGAATGGTGTTCCAGTCATTTAACCTGTTTAATAATATGACGGTATTAAAGAACTGTATGTTTGGTGTACAGAAGATACTTCATCTTAGCAAGGAAGAAGCTAAACTTAGGGCTATAAAGCATTTAAGAGAGGTTGGAATGGCAGCATATATCAATGCCAAGCCGGCACAGTTATCAGGTGGACAGAAACAGAGAGTTGCCATTGCAAGAGGTCTTTGTATGAATCCAGAGGTACTTTTATTTGACGAACCTACCTCAGCACTTGACCCAGAGATGGTAGGAGAAGTCCTTAATGTTATGAAAGAGTTAGCAGATGAGGGACTCACAATGATAATTGTAACCCACGAGATGGAATTTGCGAAAAATGTATCAACAAGAACAATATTTATGGATAACGGATATGTTGTTGAGGACGAAAGTCCGGATATATTATTTACTAATCCTAAGAATGAACGAACAAGAACATTCTTAACAAGATATATGGAAAGCGGCGTAAAGAAGGGTGCTTAATAATTGAAATTTAAGTAACAGTGGAATATATGTAACAAAGTGAGCAGGCACTAACTTGATATGCACAGGAAATGCGTGCAGAAAAGAGGATTATTATGGATAATTTGGTTATTACAGTAGCAAGAGGCTTTGGCAGCTGTGGAAAAAGAATTGCCAAGCAGATAGCAGATGATTTGGGAATACATTGTTATGAGAACAGAATACTTATGCTCGCCTCTCAGATGAGTGGACTTGATGAGGAAGTATTTGCAGAGGTTAATGAGAAATTGAGAAGCCAGAATGTATTTTCGGCATTTCTTAAAGGGCTTCCAATGCAGCGTTCTCCTAAAGTAGAGGACAGGAAGTTTGTATCAGATGAGAAGTTATTTGAGTACCAGAAACAGATTATAGAACAGCTTGCTGATACAGAAAGTTGTGTGATTGTCGGAAAATGTGCTGACTGGATATTAAAGGACAGACCTAATGTTATAAGCCTTTATATTGAAGCACCACGAAGATTTACACTTAAAGAGATTATGGACAGAATGGGTGTTAATGAAGCCACAGCGGCAAGGTCAATTACACAGACAGATAAATACCGTGCAGAATATTATGAACATTATACAGGAGGCAACTACTGGACTAACCCAGTGAACTATGATCTTACTATAAATACGGAAAGAGTGGGATTTGAGGGTGCTGTAAAGCTTGTTGAAGATTATATACAGATAAAATATCCAGATTTTAATATAAAATGCACTAATACAGGAAGCACACAGGAAGCTTAATAAAAAGCCTGAAGTTAAGTGCACATAAGAAAGAAGGTGTTACTATGCAGGTTAAGACTTATCTTATATCAGAAGGTGTTAAATATACAGAGACCATAATAGAAGATGGTTATATTAATAAGATATATAAAGTTGATAATTGCAGGAAAGATATATATGCAATTCCTGATGCCTGCATAGACATACAGTTTATATATGAAAAGGGCAGATATGTTCCATATGCGTGCGGAACACATAATAAGGTCAGTCCTGCATATATAAGTGGAAGCAAGAAAACTTTTGCAGTTAAATTTGAACCAGGTGTAATTCCAGATTTTATGAAAGAGTATATTTCGGACATAGTATGTGACAGAAAATGCCTTGCTTATATAGATGATATACAGAATATATCATCTATGCTTCAAAATGAAGATGATTTTGAAAAAATGGTGGATATTTTTATGGATAATTTCCGGTATGACAGGCATTTTGCAGATAAGAAAAATATTGTTGCAAGCATAGCAGGCATTATTCATAAGGGTAAGGGCAATATAAATATTGCAAAGATAGCCGAAGAGGTAGGCTACAACCAGAGATATCTTGATCGTGTGTTTAAGGAAGCTGTTGGCGTTTCTATGAAAAAATATGCGGAAATAATAAGAATACAGAAGGCAATATATTATTTGCAGAACAGTCTTACTTATGAGATATACGAAAGGCTTGGATATTATGACCAGGCACATTTTATAAAGGATTTCAAGAAAAATACTTCACTTACACCGAGCAGGTTTGAGAGGGCCAACAGCCAGTATAAGATAGTATAGTTAATGGCAGCAGTAACATAAGTGTTATAGAAAAGAGGTAGTCTATGAGTTATATTAATAATCCAGATATCACTAAGGAAGATATATTAAAGAAAAGTTTGGCACATTGGAATGTTGGAAAGACACAGGAATGGATTGACAGGGATATGGCTATCGTTATGGGCAAAAGAGAGGGCTATTATTTCTGGGATATGGATGGCAGAAAGTTCTTAGATATACATATTAATGGTGGTACCTACAACTTAGGACATAGAAATAAAGAGATTATAGGTGCTTTAACAGATGCTATGACAGAGCTGGATATAGGTAATCACCATTTTACAGGAATAACCAAGGCACTGCTTGCGGAGCAGTTGACAAGCCTTTGTCCTGACGGACTTGATTATGCGTGCTTTTCAACCTGTGGTGGTGAAGCAGTTGACCTTGCAATAAAGAGTGCAAGATATGCTACACAAAGAAAGAGAGTTGTATCAATTCAGGGCTGTTATCATGGACATACAGGTCTTTCAGTATCGACAGGAGATGCAAGATTTAAAGATCCATTTCTTTGTCAGGGAGCACCTGGAGAATTCGTACAAGTTCCCCTTAATGATCTTGATGCAATGGAGGCAGAGCTTAAGAAAGAAGATGTAGCGTGTGTAATTATAGAATCACTTCTTGCAACTTATGGCTTCCCAATTCCAGATAAGGGCTATCTTGCAGGTGTTAAGAAGCTTTGCGAGAAATATGGAACATTGTATATAGCAGATGAAACACAGACAGGTCTTATGAGAACCGGAAAAATGTGGTGCTTTGAACACGAGGGCTTCGTTCCGGATATGATTACAACAGCTAAAGGCTTTGGAGGTGGAATATATCCAATATCAGCAACGGTTATGAACAGAAAAGCGGCAAGCTGGATGTTTGATATAGGAAGAATGCACGGTTCTACCTGTGGTAATTCAGAATTAGGCTGTGTTGTTGCGATGAAGGTTCTTGAAATATCAACAAGAAAAGAAACAGTTGATAATATTAATAAGAATGCCAAGCTTCTGACAGAAAGAGTTAATGCACTTATTGATAAATATGATGGCTTTATTACAGGTTATACACAGCGTGGCGTAATTATGGGTATTAATTTTGACTGTGAAGATGCAAGCAAGACAGTATGCAAGCCATTATTTGATAACGGCGTATGGTCACACAATTCAAGACTCCACCCTAATACATTGCAGTTAAAGTTAGGACTTTTGTGTGATGATGCATTTATGGACGAATTATTTGAAAAAATGGATAGGGGTCTTGCACAGGCACTTTCAAAGTAGGTTAGAAGTAAAGATTAGTTAAAGCAGGATATTTTAAGATACTCATTGTGACTTTTCAGGAAAGTTCTAAGTGAATTATGTATGTGCGGAAAAGAGGGCTATATGAATGATACACGACAGGCATTGGAAAAAGATGTAAGAGATAATTTATTATTGCTGTATGATTTTGATAAAGATTATGATGTAAAGTTATTGAAATATTCAGAAAATGTTATATTCAAAATTACATTTAAAGAAGCTTTTCCTGTAGTATTGCGTATACACAGACCGGGGTATCACAATATAGAAGAACTGGAAGGTGAAATATTATGGATGGACGAAATCCACCGTGATACGGACGTAGAACTTCCAGTCGTATATCGTGGCAGGGATGGCAGATTTCTTCAAAAAATGACTACATTTTCTGGTGAAGAAGTATATGTTTCAGTTATATCATTTCTTGAAGGAAGCCCACTTGGTGAGCTTAAAGATGACGAACTTATAAAAGGACTTGAAAGCCTTGGAGAAATAACAGCGAAGCTTCATATGCAGTCAATTAATAGAGATAAGAGCGTTGTTATTAAAAGATTCTGTTGGGATATCAACAATCTTTTTGGCGACAATAACGATGGAATATGGGGCTCGTGGCGTGATTATAAGGCTTTAACTAAAGAGCAGTACAGGATACTTGAAAAATGTACATCTGTAATGAAGGACAAGCTTAATTATTATGGCAGAAGCAATGAAAAATTCGGACTTATCCACGCAGATTTACATTTTTATAATGTGATTAATAATAATGGTGTCAACCAGATAATAGATTTTGATGACAGCGGTTATGGATTTTATATGTATGATATGGGCTGTGCACTTGTTACTTATTCGAGAAATCTGACAAAGCTTGAAGAAGCGTGGGTAAGAGGCTATGAAAAAGTAAGAAAATTATCAGACGAAGACAAGAAGCTTATACCGATGTTCGTATTATTAAGGCGCATTACAAGACTTGCGTGGCTTGCGACTCATAGTGACAGTGACACAGCCAAGACTGTAGATGATGAATATATTGATGTCACTATAGATATGGCTAAGGATTGGTTAAAAGCCAATACCAGGGTAGCTGTTATTACGGGTGCGGCTGGCGGAATAGGCTATGGAATTGCAAAGAAATTCTTAGAGTCTTGCAAGTGATGATGCAGAGTATGTTACAGGCACAGCCAATATAATAGATGGTGGTAACATAATTCCTGAGACTGGGGTTATGGGTACAGAGTAAATAATATATTTGTGTAGGAGCTGGTGAAGTATGGTAAATGTTGTTATGACTGCACTTGTGTATCTGCTGACTATGGTGATGTCGTATATTTTAAAAAGAGCAGGGCTGTTTCATAAAGAAGACAAAAAGGTGTTGTCAAACCTGATATTTTATATTACTCTGCCAGCTTCTTTAATAAGCAGCTTCGCTGGGGCAGAAGTAAATGTATACTATGTAATAGCGATACTGCTGGGATTTCTGGTTAATACGGTTATGGTGATATCAGGACAGATAGTTTCGGCTGATAAAAGTCCTGAATTAAAGGCAATATATTCGGTTAATGCTTCGGGATTTAATATGGCCTGTATTGCAATTCCATTCTTATCAACCTTTTATCCAGCAGGTGTGCCTTATCTATGTATGTTTGATGTCGGAGATTCTTTTTATACATTGGGAACAACCTATGCAATAGGCAAAATGAGACTTAATGGAGGCAGTAAAGATAAAAATGAGAATTATGTATTAACAATTTTAAAAGGATTGTTAACATCAATTCCATTTGATACATATATGATTATGACAATACTGTCATTTCTTAATTGCAGGCTTCCGGATTTTATAACGATGGCAGCAGATTTCTGTGGAAAAGGAAACGGATTTCTTACAATGATAATGATAGGTGTGTCATTAGAACTTCATATGAGCAGAGAGTCTGCAAAAGAAGTGATAACACTGCTTTCAATGCGTTATGTTATTGGTATTATTGCAGCTGTGCTTATATATTGCGTACTTCCGGCACCGCTAGTTATGAGACAGATATTAGCGGCGGCAATGTTCGCATCATCAGCGGCTGTGTCAATAATATATAGCGAGAGGCTGGGTGTATCTACCGATATAGCGGCGGCGTTAAATCCGATATCTACGATACTTATGATTCCTATTATGTCACTTGTGGTGATGGGGACTATGGGGAGGTAGGTAAATATAAGACAAGACGGACGTTGTGCGAGGGTGTTATATTACCGCTGGGCACGCTCTCGCTGCTTGTAGCCGTAGCGGACACGTAAGCGGCTAAAGGACAGCCGCTAAGTGCCGACGGCTGCAAAAGCACCCAGCTTGCAATATAACAGCCTCGCACAACTGTGCGTTGGCGATATTTACGTGTTGCGTAGGAGGCACGGTGATATTTTCTTAAGAAATATAAGGAAATGTAGCCGTGGCTTTTTTTATGTTCAATTTTGGGGATAGTGTAATAATTGTGTAGATGTATTTTGGGGATAGTGTAATTACAGGGGATAATAGTGTAATTTTAGTGAAAAATAGTGTAATAATAGTGTAATTTTAGTGGAAAAAATATGAGGGGGATTGTATTATATATTTATGAGGATATATGTAAGGAGATGATGTTATTAGTGATAAAGGCTGTTTTAAATAACAATATTGTACGAATGATAACTAATATTGAACAGAATAAATTTACGCTTAATAATATAAAATTACCAGCTATTACGAGAAATAGACTTCGTAAGAATTCTAAGAAAAAGAGTTCGTATGCTTCTAATAAAATAGAGGGAAATCCGTTGACGGAAAAGCAGGTAAGCGATGTTATAGATAAAGATGAGCATAAGCATTTTTTAAAGCCAGAGCAGGAAGTTCGTAATTATTATATGGCACTGAATTATCTTGAGGAGCAGATAGCTAAGAAAGCACCATTTACAAAGGAACTTATATTAAAGGTCCAGTCAATTGTAGAAAAAGGGGCATCTAAAGAAAAAATAGGTTTAAGGGGTGCAATGCCGCCGGGATATTTATTTGCTGTGTATGATTCTGAGACACAGGAAGCAGAATATATACCACCAGAGTATAATGAGATACCTGAATTATTAGATGAACTTGTTGAGTATGTTAATACAACTGATGACCATCCACTTATTATAGCGGCAATTGTTCATTATCAGATAGTTACAATACACGCATTTGAAGATGGTAATGGAAGAACAGCGAGACTGCTTTCAGGATATATATTAGATTATTATGGTTATGGATTTCAGGGTATAGGCTCATTAGAGGAATATTTTGCATATGACTCAGATGAATACTATAGTTCATTACAAATGGGTCTGCCAGCATTGTACTATATGGGGCGCGAAAATCCACCTCATTCAGAGATATGGATAACGTATTTTTTGAGAATGATGGAATTATATTCTAATAAGGTCTGCGAGTTATCAATGGAAACCAATAAGCAGAGTGAACAAGTTAATTTATCTTATCTTAATAAGAAGGATAAAGAATTATTAGCATATTTAATAGAGAATAAAATGTATGAATTTAAGCCTGTTGATGTGGCAGGAGCATTGAAAGTTACTAATAAGACCGTTATTAACAGATGTGCGAAATTATATTCTAATGGATTTGTAGTTCCTGTTATTACAGGGGTAAGAATTATGGCATATAGATTGACAGATTACACAATAAGTAATGCAGATACAATATTAAAGAACATTTTGTAAGCTGATTGCAAGCTATATATGTTAATATTAATCATATTACAATTATTACAATGTTAAGAGAATTAGTGAGAGTAAAAGAGGTGGGGTTAGTGTACAGGATAATGATTGTGGAAGATGACAGGGAATTAAGGGAGACATTAAAGGAACTGCTTATCTTAAAGAATTATGACGTTATAACGTCGGGAAGTGTTAAAGAATTTGATGAGCATACGGATATATATGATATGTATCTGCTTGATGTGAAGCTTCCTGATGGTGATGGGTTTGACATTTGTGAAAGAATAAGACATAACAGCGATGCACCGATTATATTTATTACCTCGTGCGATGATGAGGAATCTATTATAAAAGGGCTTGATATGGGTGGAGATGACTATGTGACGAAACCATTTCATAATGCGGTGCTGTTATCAAGAATAAGTGCCAATCTGCGAAGAAGGGATATGAATTCAGGTGATGTATATAATAAAGGAAGTTTGTCAGTGCATTTTGACCAGTATAAGCTTTACCGAGATGGAAAAGAGCTTAAGTTATCATCAAATGAATGGGACATCATAAAGATATTGATTGAGAATAAAGGCAGGGTTGTAAGGCGTGATGTGTTCTTTGACAGGCTGTGGGATATGCACGGCAATTATGTGGAATATAACACACTGACAGTTACGATGAGCAGATTAAAAGCAAAGCTTGGAACATTCTCAGATGAGCATATTCCATATATTGAAACAATAAGAAATGTAGGATACCGCTGGATAATATAAAAAGAGGGGGAAAGCTATGGGAATAGTAAAAATTACAGAAGAAGATGTTAAGAAAAACGTAAGAAATTATAGAATAAAACAGACATTTTTTGTATTAGGGGTAATGGCTGTAAGTGTAATTATAATAGTGTCGTTAATTGTATATTATAATATTAAACAAAGGGCTCTTGTCGGAGCTCTTTATTTGTCAGATGAGAATTCGGCAGTACAGCTTGTTAATAACCTGATGTATCTTAATATTAATAAGTATACGTTACAGGCAGGCTCTGATGCAATGCTTGAGGCAGGATATTCAGCTAAAGGCTACACATATTTATTAAGGATAAATGGAGAGCTTGTAAGTTATATTGTAATAGCTTTAATACTTGCTGTAATTCTTATATACGGTCTTATCAGCTGTTATAAGATTGGCAAGAAAGATTATATGGGACAGATTAAGCTGATTGCAGGAAAGAATGTTTCTTTGAAGGAGGAGCTTAATAAAGAACACGAATATAACAAAATACAATATAAGAAAATGCAGGAGTTCGTTGAAAATATAGCACACCAGATTAAGACACCACTGTCTGTAATTACTATGAAGCTTGAGATGATACAGGAATTATGTGGAATTAATGAAGATATATGCAGACTGATAACAGATTGTACGAAGAATACATTTAAAATTAAGATGTTTATTAAGAAATTACTAGACATAAGCCGTATAGAGTCAGGAAAAATCACACTTTCATCAGATGAGATAGTTATTGATTATATAGTTGAGGAGAGTGTGGAGTGCGCGGTTGATGATAAGCAGAAAGTGTCGGTTAATTATGGCAATGAAGACAGACATAGAAAGATGTATGCAGATGAGGGCTGGCTTTTAGAGGCGTTGATTAATGTTATAAGTAACTGTTATGAACATATTAACCAGAAGAAGGATGGTATGGTCTATATAGATATAAGCAGTAATTCAGAGGTATGTATGATAACTATATCTGATAATGGAGATGGAATACAGGATTGTGATATAGCAGGAATATTTGACAGATTTATGAGCAGGAAAAGTCAGGATGAATTCCACGCAGGAATAGGACTTAACCTGTCGAAACTTATAATAGAAGCACACCACGGAAATATAAGGGCAGGCAATAGTGACAAGTATGGAGGGGCACAATTTAAAATAATACTGCCATTATATAAATTTAAGGGCAAATTGTAAGTTGTATGTAAGTCGTGCAATATATAATACAGTCATAGCAATAAATAATAAATGTACAACAGTTAGTAATCAGACAGGCAGCAGTACATTAAGCAGTGATGAAGTACAGCGGACAAGTCTGATAACAAAAGATAAGGAGGTGTGAAGATGGAATATATATTGAAAGCAGAGGGTATATGCAGAACCTATCATACTGGAACAGTTGAGGTACACGCATTGAAAAAATGCAACATTAATATTAAGAAAGGTGAATTTACCGCAATAGTAGGAAAGAGCGGTTCGGGTAAATCGACACTTTTAAGAATATTAGGAACGCTTGATAAGCCAGATGAGGGAAATGTATGTATAGATGGCATTAATATAGCTGAACTTAAGGATAAGCAGTTATCAAAGTTCAGACGTGAGAATATCGGATATATATATCAGGATTACAGGCTTATACCAGAATATACAGCGTATGAGAATATAGTCCTGCCATTAATTCTTGACAATAAAGACATTGATGGGGACGAAGTAAGGGAATTGATGAGTTCGTTGCAGATAGAATATTGTTATGAGAAATATCCGTATGAGATGTCAGGGGGTGAGCAGCAGAGGGTGGCAATAGCAAGGGCATTGATTAATCATCCGGCTGTTGTATATGCTGATGAACCAACTGGTAATCTTGATGCAGGAAGTTCAGAAAATGTAGCTGCAATGCTTGCATTAGCGGCAAGTAAATACCGCCAGACGATTATTATGGTAACACACGATAAGCAGATGGCTGGATATGCAGACAGGGTATTGAGTATTGTAGATGGAAATGTATCATCGGAGGTGAACGTATGAACATAGAATTGCTGGAATACTGCCTCAAAGGACTGCGTAAAAGGTGGAAAGAAGTATTAAGAACTTCGATTGTGATATTTATAGCCTTTACATTTGTAGCTGGAACACTTATATTCCAGAGCAATATGTATAAATGGCAGATACAGTCAGCTAAGAGCCGTTTTGGAAGCTGGTATGTAATGTATGAAGGCTCAGTCAAGGCTGAAAATAATGATTTGAAAAATCATCCGTATCTTGGAACTGCCGGTCTGGCACAGGTTAATAATTATGTATATAATTCGGTGGGAAAGACTGATATAAGTATTGGCACGTTGTCAGACAGATTTATTGAGATAGGTAATATAAAGCTTAATAAAGGAAGAATGCCAGCAAAGGATAATGAGATTGCAGTTGAGTGGAGTACACTTATAAAGCTTGAACAGGGCAGTGATATTGGACAGGATATAGTTATTGATACATATCTGAATGGAACTTCTGATAAATTAACTAAGACATATAAGCTTGTTGGAATACTTAACAGTTACACAGATGTGTGGCAGGGCGGTGATAAGCTTCCAGGTATCATTGTAACTGAGAGTGAGGGAAAAGCCATTAACAGATATGGCGGCGGTATATTTATTTATCCTATTAATGATTACATCAAAGAGGATTATAGGGATATATACAATGGAATTGAGCAGAAGGTAAGGCCTATATATATTACATATAACAGCAGTGTATATGATTATAAGCCGTGGCAGGATAATTATATATGTACATAGTTGTTATGATACTTGCCATAGCAGCAATAATATATCAGCTTATATCGTATAATAAAGCAAGAAGCAGGACACGCAGTATTGTTAAGAACATAGGTGCAGGCAATGTACAGATGGCGTTTATAATTATAATTGAAAATGCTGTTATATTGATAAGTTCATTGCTGTTATGTCTGATTTTTTCAATAGTTGTAGGGAAAGCGGTATGTATCTTTATTGAACACAAATGTGGTTTTGAGTTCTACTCAATAGATAATAGTGTGTATGTTAATACATTTCTGACATTTATAATAGCTGTAATTATGTGCTGTGTCATCAATATAATTCAATGGAGTAAAAGAAGCAGGGGACAGTCTTACAGGGTTAGAAAGTATAAGAAACCAAGGATACGCAGTAAGTCAATCAATAAGGATAATTATATATGTTACACGCATAAAAGGCTTATGCAGTCGCACGGAGCAGTCCAGAATATACTTACAAGGGTATTTGGCATATTAATGCTAGTAATAATAGTTGTATGTGCTATGAACATATCCGTAACATATAAAAACTATAATAATATCACAAAGAGTTCAGATATAATAGCTTTTAAAAAGGTTGAGAAAAAAGGCTATTATAATATTAATTATATATATAACCCTGTTGCAATATGGACCAATGAGATGAAGGAGAAATTCAGTAAAGACAGCAGTTATTTATTAATAGCTGAGCAGAATGGCAAAGTTGATAATTTAACAAAAGAAGAATATTTTCAGAGGTCAAAAAATATACCACAGAACAATGACAGTGGAATAATTTATACATATGGCAATGTGGTTATTGAAAAGTATGCAGATGCCTATATGTATCAGGGAATAGATGAGCACATAATAGATTATATAAAGGGAATATCCGGAATAAAAGATGTGCAGTATTCCTGTTTTGAAACGTCAAGGATGTGGACCTGGGAAGGCTGGAATATACAGGAGGCTAAGTCAGTAAATAATAATTATCTGTATGCGGCTGAGTATGTTGAGCCATCTTATGAAATCTATAATATACTGATAGATTATGCTAAGGATTGCGATCTTAGTTATGAAGATTTCTGTAATGGCGATGCGGTAATTGTATTTGAAGAACCCAATATACATGGAGGGTATGATAGTACAATTGGCAAAGATACGAAGATAAATCTTATGAATTATTGCAGCTTTCCAAAAGGTTCTACATCTTATGACAGTTCTTATGGTGGTGAATATTACGAAAATTTATATGAATATATGTATAATAATGGAATGATAACGGTTAATGATAATTACAAGTCATTTAATGAGGATTATCTTACTTCTGATATAACCACAGAAGAGCTTGATAAAAGGTACAGGGAAATAATGAATATAGATGAAAATATTCAGGTCAGCAGGTCAGTTGCTGAAGGTATCGTTGGAAATACTATTTTAAAGGAATATGAATATGATACTCTTTTTGCACCGGCGGCAGTGACAAGGGCTGCTAATGTAGTCTATGTTAATGATGAAATAAAGGAAAGATTAAAAGAGTATATACCTGAGTATGCCAAATATACGATGGTAGCTTCTAATAAGCTTGGACAACGGGCCGTAGACCGCCAGAATGAATTGCTTAGAAATCTGCTTGGTATGGAAGAATTACCAGAAACAATTACACTTGCAATGAAATACAACCAGATTAATGTAAAGTACAGCTTAGATTCGGTAAATCTTTCTACAGGCAATAATCTGCAATCATATCTTGGACCAGCAGGATTTTCATATTATGTGTATTCAGATGATAAAGATGATGCCAGAAGGGAAGCAATAGTCAATTACATATTATATGGAGTATCTCTGGCGGCAGCAGTATTCGTGTATATAGCAGTATCTCTAGTTATTCTTGTAACGAGAATGAAACAGTATAAAGATATAATACGTGTTATGAGGAATACAGGTGCAGACAGGGAAGTAATAGAGAAAATCTGTATGAAGGAATGTATCGTGTTATCGCTGTGGTGTATAATACTTGCACCAGTAACGCTTGTGGCAGAGTATCTTGTAATACATAAGATAATCAAAGGATACTAAAATATAATTAGAATTAAAGATATAATCAAAATATAAATATTTTAAAATAAAAAATGCGGATGACAGGAATCGAACCTGCACATCGTACGATACTAGAACCTAAATCTAGCGCGTCTGCCAGTTCCGCCACATCCGCAAGCAAATACTACTTTAACATATAATAAAAAAATAGTCAACTTATCTTAACAGGGCCTCTATAATGGAGGCTCTGTTTTTCCAGTCGTGTCTGTTATGGCACAGGCTGTAAGCGTTATCAGCAATAGCCTGAAGCTTATTGTCGTCTGCTAATAATTCTTTAATATAGTCTGTAAGAGGCTTGGTGATATTAAGGTCATACCCGGAAAGCTCATAATCCCTTAACATATTAAGGTCATACAATATTATATTCTGTCTGTCAGTGAATAATTCATCAATATATATAGATGAGTCAGAGAGGCTGACAGCACCATTAAGACAGCTGTTAAATATACGGTCGTGAATACCATTTTTAAACCAGGGCATTACATTAAGTGATATTTTGGACTGGCTTATCATATCAAGGCATTTCTGGGAATTAACACCGCCGTGCATAATAATATTCTCAGGGTGGTTACATTCTATATAATTATAGCCGGAACCATATGTATTAAGCTTTATTCCAGAGTCTGCAAGCATACGGATAACAAGCTGTCTGTAGTGAAATCTTACAGAAAGGTCAACATACATCATTGGCGGCATACAGTTGGCGAGCTGTTCATCAGTTATTTCTGGAAATTCTTCTTTAAGACACATTTCTGAGAGCTCATCAATAGTAAGGTCTGGTGACATAATAAGGCGTTCTAAGGCACTTTCATAGAAATCAATATAATCCTGTTCCATATTATCAAGCTGCTTTCTTAGAATATGCTTAGGAGTGTAATTGCCTGTAAATATTATATCGATTGGACGTTGGCACATTGGCAGGTAATCATAATCTTTAATAAGCTTTCTGTCTTTATTGAGCTCGGTTCCGGCAGATGGAATAAAATATACTTCAACATCGGGAAAGAAGCGTTTCATATAATCAATATGCATATGGTCAATATTGACCTGACGATAATGTTCAGGCAGAGCTTTAAGAAACTGATTGTAATATAAAGGGTGGTCAACAACGATATTAATAACTGTAACACCAGAATAGTCCCAGAAGTTCCAGCCATCATTGTTATATAACCCTTCTTCGCCCTCAAGTCCCTCAAAGTTAAAGGTAATTGCATAGAGCTGTTCATTGCAGTGATTATTATAATAGTGCATAAGCTCATTAAAGCTGTTCTTTGATAAAAGCAGGTTGTACCAGAATATTTCGTATCCCTTGCTTTCTAAATATTCAGCTATTTCAACAGAGAAGAACTCAAGTGTTTCAACTCCACCTTTAAACATTATTATCCTTTTCATAATATAATCCTTAAATATCTTTGAATATAGTATCAAGTGCAGAGGCATCAAGCTCCTCAGCACGTCCTGCATCGATATATTCAGCAACGTGTGGGTCTATAGGCATTTTAGCAACATTTTTAATGCCCATATCTTCGGCAACCTTATCAATATTGCTTTTTCCGTAAATGTAGTGGATATTGCCACAGTCAGGACATTTGAAATATGACATATTCTCTACAATTCCGATAACAGGAATATCCATCATCTTAGCCATATTAACAGCCTTTTCAACAATCATAGATACGAGATCCTGAGGTGAGGTTACAACAACAATTCCGTCAACTGGGAGTGTCTGGAATACAGTAAGTGGAACATCGCCAGTTCCCGGTGGGCAGTCGATGAACATACAGTCTGTATCTTCCCATGCTACTTCCTCCCAGAACTGCTTAACAGCACTGGCGATAACAGGACCTCTCCATATAACAGGGTCGGTTTCATTATCAAGAAGATAGTTAAGCGACATAGTCTTGATACCTGTGCGGGTTTCTGGTGGGTATATTATTGTACCTTCTTCATTGCAGGTTGCCTTGCCTGAAAGACCAAAAGATTTAGGGATTGATGGTCCTGTTATATCAGCATCAAGAATGGCAGTTTTAAGACCAGACTGGCGTGCCTTAACTGCAAGAAGTGAAGTTACAAGTGACTTTCCGACACCGCCCTTACCACTGACAACAGCTATAACTTTCTTTACATTTTTATTATTATCATTTCTTGAGTTCTGTGGTGCTGTTCTTTCGCTGCAATCAGAACCGCAGCTTGAACAGTTATGTGAACATGCTTCGCTCATTAGATAATCCTCCTGTATTAATTAATAATTGTTAATAATGTGAGTGTCAGGGGTATAAACAGTAGTTTATTAGTATAGAAAAGTGTATTTACCTGTGACACGTCATAATTAAAACTATTGTAGCATAATTTAAGTGTTAATCAAAGAGGAAGATGTTATGCAAATATACTAATTAATTTCATATTGACAAAATTCAAGGTATATAATATATTAATCATAACAACTGTACTAATTAATATAGTGCAGTTAATACATTGTAATGGATAACTGGTATAGAATACTGGTAGTAATTATAAGATCTATAAGACTTATGATAGTTAATAACAATTATAGATAAATTATAATCAATACGAATTAAACATTAGAAAGGATTGGTAATACGATGTTCGTTATAGATGTCATGTCGCGAGTGCCTGTATATGAACAGATTATAAATCAGGTTGAGGAGCAGATAATGACTGGAATTCTTAAAGAGGGAGATAAAATGCCATCTGTAAGAAGCCTGTCAGTTAAACTGTCAACTAATCCTAATACAATTCAGAAAGCGTATTCGGAGCTGGACAGAAGACAGATGATAGTCACAGTTCCGGGTAAAGGGTCATTTATATCGCCTGACGCACTTGAAGCTTTGGGAGTTAATGTAAGGGAGAAGCTTCCTAAGTTAAACCAGATTGTAAGGGAGCTTGCATTAGCAGGTATTTCTAAAGATGAGATTATTGAAAATGTTAATAAGGTATATGAAGAAATAGAATAAATAAGGGAGGGCTTGCAATGATTAAGGTTAAGGAAGTCAGCAAGAATTTTGAAGACTTTGTTGCACTTGATAATATTACTTGTAACATCAGTGACGGCTGTATATACGGAATGGTCGGCTCTAATGGTGCAGGAAAGTCAACATTTTTAAGAGTTCTTGCAGGTATATATAAGCCGGAAAAGGGTGAGGCATATATAGATGATGCCCCAATATATGAAAATCCTAAGATTAAGGAAAATGTAGTTCTTGTGGCAGATGAATTATTCTTCCTGCCAGGTACGAATATGAATAAAATGGCAAAGCTGTATGCATCAATATATGAAAAGTTCGATTGGGAAAGATTTAATAAGCTTACAGAGCTTTTCGAGTTAAATCCAGCAAAGCCAATAGGTAATTTTTCTAAAGGAATGAAAAGACAGGCGGCTATTATACTGGCATTGTCTACAAGGGCAAAGTATATGTTCTTTGATGAGACATTTGACGGGCTTGACCCTGTTATGAGAAATCTTGTTAAAAAGCTTATATGCAATGATGTTATTGAATATAATGCAACTGTTATTGTGACTTCACATTCATTAAGGGAGCTTGAGGATATATGTGACCATCTTGCATTACTGCACAGAGGAGGTCTTGTACTTGACAGTGATGTGCTTGAATTAAAGACATCACAGTTTAAAATTCAGGTTGCATTCAGGAATGAATTCTCAAGAAGTACATTTGATGAATTTAACATAATAAGATACAGACAGGAGGGTTCTGTTGCCAATATGATTATTAATGGTGACAGGGATACAACGGTTGAGAAGCTTAGTAAGTTAAATCCGCTTGTTCTTGATGTGCTTCCGCTTACATTAGAAGAAGTATTTACTTATGAGATGGAAGCGTTAGGTTATGAATTTGATACAGCATTGGAGGTGGAACTTGATGGATAATACTAATAATAAAAATGTATTTAGTTTAAAGCTGTTCTGGCAGACAGTAATACAGTTAAAGGTGATTGGATTTATATCTTTAGCAGTTGTGGCATTTGTATCAGGATTTCCAATTATCATAGAAGGACTTAATATTAAAAAAATGATAAATGCCGCTAATGCTGCAGCAGAGAGTGGCACAGAAGTTATTAATATGTCATCGCCTTATACATCATTGGTGTCACCGATATCATCACAAGGAGTGCTGCTGATTGTTGTATTGGTTATAACACCGATACTTGCTCTTTATGCGTGGTCATTTCTTAATAAAAGAAGTACAAGTGATTTTTACCATTCACTTCCATACAAAAGAAAGGCTTTATTTATAAGTAAGTTCGCTGCAGTTACATTCTGGCAGGCAGTATCAATGCTGACAGCTTTTGTGGCAAGCTTTATAGGCTACCACATTTTTAGGAACTATTTTATAGTTGATTACGGTGTAACAATTCATATATATGTTGCAGAATTTATATGTGCACTTCTTTGCAGTGCGGCAATTGCACTGGCTTGTTCAATAACAGGTAATATATTCAGCAATATATGTGTATCAGGACTTATAGTATTTCTACCAAGATTTATTATACTGCTTATCGCAAGTACAGTTACAGATTCAGTTGCTACAGCGACTATGGAATGCCCTGTGTGGATACTTGATAATTCTTATAATATGCTTACAGCACAGGTACTTGGTGCATTTGAACCCTTATATATTACATCGTCAAGTGTTTCACAGATGCTTTTGTCGATCGCCTCTAATATATACACACTGGTTCTTGCTGTTATTTATATTGTTCTTGGCTGTGTACTGTTTACTAAGAGAAAGAGTGAGACAGCAGGTAAGCCGGCACCCGGCTGGAAGTTACAGTTTGCAATAAGAACTGCAATCGGTTTTGTTATAAGTGTTCTTGGAGTTATGCTTTATATAAGGGAAAAGCGTGGTGGTTACAGAGGATATTTTCTTGAATATATAGTGGTTTCATTTGTGGTGGCTGCATTTGTTGTAATAATATATGAAGTCATATCAAGCAGGAAACTTCACAGAATAATAAAAGCAATGCCTTCAATTATTCTGGCTTACGTCCTTGCGGCAGTATTTGGAGTGATTGTTAATGCAGGAATTGGGCAGATGCTTTCGTACGTTCCGGATACTTCAAAGGTAAAGTATGTAAAAATGTCAATTGTAAATGACAATATGTTCAACAGTTATTCAGATGAAAAAGATTATTTTGAGGATATATTAGGCAGACTCAAGATAACAGATGAAGAAGTTATAAAGCTTGTAGCAGACAGTATTGAGGATAATTTAAAGAATATACAAGATATCAGTGCAGGTTATTATAATAATGGAAGAAAAAATGAAGAATATATAAAATATAATGTATATATTAAAGACGGCATATTTGGAAGATACAGAAAAGTATTCATTAAGCAGTCAGAGGTTGTTAAGCTTGCTTCTAAGTTCGAGAATATGCAGGATATAAGTAAGGAATATAAGAACCTTCCAGCATTTGAAGATGCCAAGCTTACATTTATGGATAACATAATTACACAGGAAGCTGCCAAAGAAGTGTATGAAACTTTCATTAATGAAATTAATAGTATTCCATTTACGCAGTATTATAGCAGTATTAATGATGTTTCATCAAGATACAGAGGTGGAATGCCATATATATACATTTCGTTTACAAGAAATGGAATACCATACTCAGCACAGATATTATTAGGTGATAAGCTTCCTAAGACTTTAAATGCTTATTATAATGCAGTTAATAGGATTGCATCACAGAATATATCACAGACAAGTAATAAGCTTAAAAAGTATCTTGATAACTTTGAAAATATACGATTGAATAAATCGGATATTAATGATGATTTTACATTGTATATATATTCAATAAAGGATGGCAGCTATTATTATGAGGACAGCAGTTATATATCAGATATGAATCTTATCAGCGAAATAAGAAAAGAACTTGACAATCCATTTGATAAGACCTTTGATACTGATAAGGTTGTATTATCAGTAAGCTATTATGATGAGGATACTTATAATAATGTTAAGTATTATATGCAGCTTAGTGATTATAGTACTTTAAAGTCGTTGGGATATTAATGTTTAACAATTATAATTAAAGAATGATACAATTATAAGAAAGCTATAATTAAATGGTAATTGGGCTGTTACACTAAATGGTAATTTGTATAATATGCAGGCAGAAGGCAGTATGCTTACAGCCGCATAATGTATAGATTGAGTTTAGTGTGACAGCTCTATTTTTATGTTGTTGCAGAGAATGGTTATGGAGATAATGAATAAAAAAATCGGAGCAGGATAAGACAGGAACGTGGCTGGTTAGTAAAAAGTACTGGACATATTAGTACAAAAGTAGTATATATAAAAGTATCAAAAAGCTACTTTTTATAAGAGGTATAGGTTTTATGAGTGAAATTAACAATAATAATGAGTATATACCAAGAGCTGAAAGAAGGAATAAAGATGGGCTTACAGAAAAGGAGTTTCTTGAACAATATAATCCGGGACACTATGAAAGACCTAGTGTTACGGTTGATATGCTTCTTTTTGGCATAAGCAGGGATTTAAAATGTCTTAAAGTACTGCTTATAAAGCGTAATAATCATCCATATATAGATTGTTATGCACTTCCGGGAGGTTTTGTTAATATAACAGAATCAGCGTATACGGCGGCGTGCAGAGAGCTTGAAGAAGAAACAGGACTTAAAGATATATATATGGAACAGCTCTATACAATGAGCCAGCCGGACAGAGATCCAAGAATGAGGGTTATAGATATAGCGTATATGACACTTATTCCGATTGATGGAATTAAGCCACAGGCTGGAGATGATGCGAGTGAGGCGTTATGGTTTGACATAACATTTAATGATGAGATAGTGACATTTGCTAATAAAGAGAAAAATATTACGATTAAATATTCACTTAAGGAAAAGATATTTAAAAATGGCTGCATCAGCGTGAAGAGTTACATTCCTGAACTTATAAGTTATGAGGCGTTAGCATTTGACCACGCCCAGATTATCATAGAGGGGCTTATGAGATTAAGGAATAAGACACAATATAGTGATGTTGCATTTAATCTTATGCCTAAGGAATTCACACTTCCGGATTTGCAGAGAGTGTACGAGATTATACTTGGAAAACAGTTGTATAAGACAAGTTTTAAAAGAAGTATAAATGATAAAATAAAGGCCGTTAATAAAAAAGGTGTATCAATAACAGGCAATAAATTATCAGAGTTATATGTATACAGTAATGAAAGTCAGGAGTAAGTGCAGCAGCACAGGAACGGAGGATTACTTATGAAATTAAATCCAATTATAGTAAGTCTTTTGGAAACTGATATGTACAAGTTCAGTATGGGACAGGCAATTTACCACCAGTTCTCTGATTATAAGACAACCTGGACATTTAAGTGCAGGAATAAAGATGTACATTTTACAGAAGAGATGGTAGAAGAAATCAGAGAGCAGATAAAGCATTTCTGTACTTTAAGATTTACAGAGGACGAGCTTGATTATCTTGAAAATGTTAAGTGGATGAAAGGAAGTTATGTTGATTTCTTAAGATTATGGCAGGCAAGATATGCTGATTTTAAGATTACAACTGATGCAGAATGTGGACTTAGCATAGAAACTTTTGGAACGTGGCTTAATACTTCATTATATGAGATACCAACACTTGCCATTGTCAATGAAGTGTATTTCAGAATGGCATATAATTATGATGAACTTCTTAAGAGTTTTAAGGAAAGATTAAGTGCCAAGGTTGCGGCACTTGAGGCTGATGAGGCAGATGAAGCACAAGGGAAGAATGTATACAGGCTTGGAAGCTTCAGCGAATTCGGACTTAGAAGAAGATTATCATCAGAGGCACAGGAACTGGCAGTTAAGACACTTGCAGAGGCTGACTATAAGGGTAATTCTTTATTCGTAGGAACAAGTAATGTATATCTTGCTAAGAAATATAATCTTACGCCTGTTGGAACAATGGCACACGAGTGGATAATGTGTACAGGACAGGGCAACCATAAGCACAATCCGGCATATTCTAACTGGTATGCACTTGATGCCTGGGTAAGGGAATATGGAATTCTTAATGGTATTGCACTTACAGATGCGATAACAACAGACTGCTTCTTAAAGGATTTCCAGCTTACTTATGCAACACTTTTTGGAGGTGTAAGACATGACAGCGGTGACCCATACGAATGGGGAGATAAGATGATTAAGCATTATGAGAGTCTTGGGATAGATGCTGCTAATAAGACATTATTATTCAGTGACAGCCTAGACTTTGACAGAGCTGACAAGCTTTACAGATACTTTAATGGAAAAGCTAAGGTTGCATTTGGAATAGGAACATATATAAGTAATGATACAGATGTTCCAGCACTTAATATAGTAATGAAGACTACTAAATGTAATGGAATGGACGTTGCTAAGATTTCAGATAATCCGGGAAAGGGTATGTGTAAAAATCCAGAATATGTTGAATATCTCCAAAGATGCATAGACTGGAGAATGAATAACGACAGATAATAAGGCAGGTAACTGCAAATAAACATAAGAGAGAGGAAATATATGCAGTATACACTTAGTAATGATAATTTTGAGGTGATTGTAGATAGTAAGGGCTGTGAGATAGTATCAGTTATTAGAAAGAGCGATAATAAGCAGTATATATGGTCAGGACAGCCAGACATATGGAAAAGACATACACCAGTATTATTCCCGCTAGTTGGAAGGTATAAGAACGATACTTCAATATACGAGGGGAAAGAATATCATATGACACAGCATGGTTTTGCAAGAGATATGGAGTTTAGTCTTGTTATGAAGGACGATAGTGCCGTGGCAATGAAGCTGGAGTCTGATGAGAACACTAAAGCTGTATATCCTTTTGACTTTGAGTTAAAGATAACACACAGACTGGCAGATAATAATGTCATAACTATATGGGAAGTTGTGAATAAGGATAATAAAGAGATGTATTTCAGCATTGGTGGACATCCGGCTTTTGTGTGTGGTGAAAATGCCATTGGAGCACAGGTAAGATTCGAAACCAAAGAGAATGGAATACAATACCATTTGTTATCAAAGGATGGACTTGTACAGCCAGATACCCACTATATGCCAATCGTTAATAAAAATGTGACATTGACAGAGAATTTCTTTGATAAGGATGCTTATATTATTGAGAACAGCGACATAAAATGTGTAAGCCTTTGTAAAGATTGCAAACCGGTTGTTGAGGTTATATTTGATACACCGGTATTTGGATTGTGGTCATCAGCAGGAAAAGGAGTACCTTTTGTGTGCATAGAGCCTTGGTATGGACGTGCTGATGCAGTAGATTTTAACTGCAGGCTTACAGACAGGGAGTGGGGCAATAAGCTTGCAGTTGGGAAAGTGTTCAGCGGTGGTTATAAGATGAGGTTTATGTAACGTTTAATCATTTAATTGTCGTCCGGTACTATCCATATGGAAGTTATCTTTTAAGATAAGCTGTGATATAGGAACAATCTCATACCCTTGCTGTTCAAGATTAGTAAGGACAGTATCGAGTGCATCAGCCGTGAATTTAGCACCGTTGTGCATAAGAATTATAGAGCCGTTGCCAAGTGCTTTGTGCGTGGTGACGGTTTTTATAATGTTTTCAACGCCGTAGTCCTTCCAGTCAAGAGAGTCAACATTCCATTGTACAGGATAGTGGTTACAGCCATATATAGTATTAATAAGTTCAGAATTATAATCACCGTAAGGAGGGCGGAACAAGAAACAGTTGTATCCTGTGAGCTCCTCTATTTTCTGGTGTACAGACATAATTTCCTCTTTCTGTGAGGCAGCATCAAGCTTACTCATCTGTTTGTGGTTCTCGCTGTGATTTCCAAGGTCGTGGCCACGGCTGTATATTTCTTTAACCATATCAGGATAAGTTGATACCCAGCCTCCCGTCATAAAAAATGTAGTCTTTACATTATGTTTATCTAAAATGTCCAGTATCTTGACAGTATCGTCAGCACCCCACGCAGCATCAAAAGATATCGAAATCTGTTTCTTGTCAGTCTGCACGCAGTATATTGGCAGTGCTTTTTTTCCTGCCTGACAATCACCAGTTATATTACCTCCGCCAATTCCATTAACAACAGCCGAACTGTTGGCATATGCACCGTGTTGTGTGAATATTGTCGTGTATATGTAGAAAAAAGTAGCAAGACTAAGAAGTATTATGGAAAGTAATACTGATAATTTGTAATGGTTGATCTTCATTGTAATCCTCATTTCTGTATGATACAGGCACTTATTGTTGGAATATTATATGTTAAAGTCAAAGTTAATATGACGGTTTACATTATTAGTTTTTGACAAAACAATGTATACAAGATAAAGGTAAATGTAGTATATTATCTGTATTGGCGTATTAGTTGAGGGTGCGTAAAATGTGCACTGTTGAATATTATAATAACGCTTATGCTTATCATTTAATCAGGAAAGGAACAGAGTGATATGGGAAAGTATACCAAGCAGGACATATTCAGAATGGTTGAGGAAGAAGATGTTGAATTTATCAGACTTCAGTTTACTGATATGTTCGGAGTTTTGAAAAATGTAGCTATTACATCAAGCCAGTTAGGAAAAGCACTTGATAACAAATGTATGTTTGATGGTTCTTCAGTAGAAGGATTTGTAAGAATTGAAGAGTCGGATATGTATCTTTATCCAGACTATGATACATTTGAGATATTCCCATGGAGACCACAGCAGGGCAAAGTTGCAAGGCTTATATGCGATGTGTATACACCTGATGGAAAGCCATTTGAAGGTGATCCACGCTGGATTCTTAAGAAAGTAATTAAAGAAGCTCAGGATATGGGATATGTATTCGAGGTAGGGCCTGAATGTGAATTCTTCCTGTTCCACACAGATGATAACGGATTGCCAACAACACTTTCACACGAGAAAGCTGGATATTTTGATTTAGGTCCAACAGATTTAGGTGAAAATGTAAGGCGAGATATGGTGCTTACACTTGAAGATATGGGCTTTGAAATAGAAGCTTCACATCACGAGGTTGCACCAGCACAGCACGAGATTGATTTTAAATATGATGAGGCGTTAAAGACAGCCGATAATATAATGACATTTAAGCTTACAGTAAAGACTATAGCTAAAAGACACGGACTTTATGCAACATTTATGCCAAAGCCAAAGTATGGAATTAATGGCTCAGGTATGCACGTTAATATGTCACTTGCAAAGGATGGAAAGAATATATTTGCAGATGAGAATGACACACTTGGTTTGTCAGAGGATGCATATCATTTTATAGCAGGACTTATGAAGCACGCAAAGGGTATGGCGGCACTTACTAATCCATTAGTCAATTCTTATAAGAGATTAGTTCCGGGTTATGAAGCTCCTGTATATATTGCGTGGTCAGCAACTAACAGAAGTCCGCTTATAAGAATTCCGGCTTCAAGAGGACAGGGTACAAGAGTTGAATTAAGAAATCCAGACCCATCAGCTAATCCATATCTTGTACTTGCAACCTGCCTTGCGGCTGGTCTTGATGGAATTAAGAATAAACTTGAGGTTCCAGCAAGTGTTGACTGTAATATATTTGAGATGACAGATGAAGAAAGAAAGCATGCGGCTATAGAGGTGCTTCCTGAAAGTCTTTATGATGCTGTCAGATATCTTAATGAGGATAAGTTCATATGTGATGTATTAGGAGAACATATTACATCTAAGTACACAGAGGCCAAGTTAAGAGAATGGAACGATTACAAGACACAGGTTACCCAGTGGGAACTTGATGAATACCTTTACAAATTTTAAAAACTGACTGTGATAAGAGGTTAGAATATGTCTACATTAATAGTTGCGTTTCCGAAAATAGAGGAGGCCAAGGCGGTTCGCAGTCTTTTAGTAAGAAGAGGTTATGATGTGGCAGTTCCCTGTACAAGCGGTGCTCAGGCTATCAATCAGGCAGATAATCTGTCAGACGGAATTATAATATGTGGTTATAAGCTGTCTGATAATATGTTGTATTCAGAACTATACGAATACAAGCCAAAGAGTTTTGAAATACTGCTTGTCGCGTCGCAGAATTTGTGGGAGGAATGTCACGACAGCAATGTTGTATGCGTTGCCATGCCGATTAAAGTTAATGATTTATTATCTACAATTGAGATTATGCAGCAATCGCAGATTCGCCGCAGAAGAAAAGCTAGAACCACGCCAAGGAAGAGAAGCCAGGAGGAACAAAAGATAATAGATACTGCGAAGCATATGCTTATGGAAAAGAATAATATGACTGAGCAGGAAGCGTTCCGTTATATACAAAAATGCAGTATGGACAGCGGTAATACTATGGTAGAATCGGCGACTATGGTTATGAGTATATTTACGGATGCGTAAAATAATCGTATAAAGGCAGAGGCTAATATGTTAATAGAATATAGCAAATGGAGGAATATATGGTATTTACAAAAATGCACGGAGCAGGCAATGATTATGTATATGTTGACTGCACTAAAGAAGAATTAGATAATCCAAGTGAGGTTGCAATTAAGGTAAGTGACAGACATACAGGAATAGGCTCGGACGGACTTATCCTTATAAAGTCATCAGATAAGGCTGATTTCTTTATGGAAATGTACAATGCTGACGGCTCACAGGGAAAGATGTGCGGCAATGGCATACGTTGTGTCGGAAAGTATGTATATGATAATGGTCTTACAGATAAGACAACAGTAAAGATTGATACACTTGCTGGTATAAAGATACTCGAATTAAATATAGGTACAGACGGAAAGGTCGCAACAGCAAAGGTTAATATGGGATGTCCGGTTCTTGAAGCCGCAGATATTCCGATGGATATAAGTGCATTAAAGGATTATAAAGCTGTATACAAGGATATACTTTCTAACGCCAAGGATACAGGACTTAGCAAAGTTGCAGTAAAGGCACTTAGTGAAGTAACCAACGCCGTTGTAGCAGAAAAGATAGAAGTTAATGGCGGTATATATGAGATAACAGGCGTATCAATGGGGAATCCACACGGAATAGTGTATCTTGATAAAGATATTGATATAAAGAAGTTTGCAATTGAACAAATCGGACCCCATTTTGAAAGCCATATGGCATTTCCAGAAAGAGTTAATACTGAATTCATTCAGGTAGTTGATAGAAAAAATCTTAATATGAGAGTATGGGAGAGAGGTTCAGGTGAAACCCTTGCATGTGGTACTGGTGCCTGTGCAAGCCTTGTGGCGACAGTGCTTAATGGAATGTGTGATATTGATGCAACACTTCATCTTCTTGGCGGAGACCTTAATATAAGCTGGGATACAGAGTCAGGAAATGTGTATATGGAAGGTCCTGCAACAACAGTATTTACAGGTACAATAGAAATTTAGCAGATATTTAAGGAAGTGAGGAAAAGTGTATGGATATGAAGGATTTTTTAAATGTTCTAGCTTCTAAAGAGCCGGTTCCTGGAGGAGGGGGAGCCTGCGGATATGTAGCAGCAGTAGGAATGGCATTGGGCAATATGGTGCTTTCTTTGACAACAGGAAAGAAAAAATATGCAGAATATCAGGAAGAAATAGAAGAACTTATTGTTAAAGCTGGGGACATTACTAACAGATTGTATGAGTGTATGGATAAGGATGCCAAGGCATTTAAGCCGTTATCAGAAGCTTACGGACTTCCTAAGGCTACAGAAGAACAGTTAGAGCACCGTAATAAGGTTATGGAAAATGCTTTGCTTATTGCAAGTGAAGCTCCTCTTTCTATGATGGAGCTTATAGTTGAGGCAATAAAGCTTATTGACAGAATATCGGTTATTGGAAGCAGGCTTGCAATCAGTGATGCAGGTGTTGGTGTACAGATGTGCAAGGCGGCTCTTAACGGAGCTTCATTAAATGTGTATATCAATACAAAGCTTATGAAAAATATTGATGTTGCAGAAGATATGAATACTAAAGCTGACGAGCTTGTAATTACAGGCAATGAACTTGCTGATAAAGTATATGACAGGGTTATGGATTGCGTACATCCATAATAATCACAAAGATATTGGCATTGTAGTTATATAAAAATACCAGGATAACAATACATACAGTCAGAATAATGGAGGTATTATCTAATGGAAATATTAAAAGGACTGCCAGTTGCTAATTCTATTAATGAGCAGCTTATAGAAGATATTAAGAATATAGATGGGGAACTTCCACATCTTGCAATAATAAGAGTTGGTGAAAGACCGGATGATTGTTCATATGAACGTGGAGCAGTAAAGAAAATGGATAAAGTAGGCGTAAGATGTACAACATATACATTTGCGGCAGATATATCTAATGATGAATTTCAGAAGGAATTCGACCGGATTAACAATAATCACGACATAGATGGAATTCTTCTCTTAAGACCATTGCCAAAGCATATTGATGAGAAGGCTGTCGAGAACAGAATAGACCCAAGAAAAGACCTTGATGGAATATCACCGGTTAATCTTGCTAAGGTATATGCAGGAGATGAAACAGGATATGCACCTTGTACAGCAGAGGCTGTTATAGAGATGCTAGATTATGCAGGTGTAGATATTAAAGGCAGGAGAGTTACAGTAGTTGGAAGAAGCCTTGTTATTGGTAAGCCTGTAGCTATGCTTCTTATGAAAAGAAATGCAACAGTTACAGTTGTACATACAAAGACAGTCGATATGGCGGCGACCTGTAAGCATGCACAGATACTTGTCGCAGCGGCAGGCTCAGCTAAGATGATAAAGCCCGAATATGTTGCAGATGGAGCTGTTGTTATTGATGTTGGAATAAATGTTGATGAGGAAGGAAAGCTCTGCGGTGATGTTGATTTTGAAGCAATAGAGAATATTGCCTCAATTGCAACTCCAGTACCGGGTGGTGTTGGCTCAGTTACAACATCTGTACTTGCCAAGCATTTAGTAAAAGCAGCACATATGAGATAATGCTTATTAAGCTTCAGTTATAAATTAACATACACTAGCAGATAGTTAATATTTATTAAGGTATTAATGAACTTATAGGATAAAAGACTTATAGGACAAAATGTGTTGATAGAAACCGCCGCCAGCCTTTAATTTCAAGGGCTGACGGCGGTTTAATCTTTATATTAATGTGTCTGTAAAAATGTTATAACAAGTTCTACAATAAATACTGATGCACAGCTTAACATTGCAACCTGAAAAAGGCTTTTTCCAATCCACGCAAGCACGATGGCTATTACAAAAGCGATAGCAGCTGATATTATACTGGAGGTTGCAGATAATATCGCTGGAAAAGTCATAATAGCAAGTGTTACATAAGGCACATAGTAAAGAAATGATTTAACTGTGATATTTTTAATCTCTTTTCGTATCAGTGTAAGAGGGAGAACTCTTACAAGATATGTTACAAGAGCCATAATTAATATGTATATGTATGTATTATGTGTAGGCATAAATAATCTCCCAATTCTATATAGGTAATATGTTTCTTAAGTATTATTAGTAGTATTAGTGTTATCGGCACTGCCGGCATTCTCATCCTTCACAGGAAAAAGAATTGCTGCCGCAAGTGAAATGACAACTGTTAATATAATAATTCGGGTTCCAGAGGAAATGCTGCTTATAACAGGAGCATAGCTGAATATACAGCTTATAATCATTGATATTGCGACAACTCCTGCAATTATGTGATTTTTTCTTGCAGGTGGAATTATTATTGCAATGAACATTCCGTATAATCCGACACTTAAAGCACTTACAATATTAGCTGGAAGTATATTTCCAAACAGCACGCCAAAGTATGTTCCAAGAACCCATGCGGGTGAGGCTACAAGAACCATTCCGTACATATATGCGGGGTTGAGTTTTTCAGGAACAGATACTGTCAGTCCGAATATCTCATCAGTAACGAACAATCCCATAATAAGTCTGTGAAAAAATGGCATTTTATTATCTAATTTCTGGCTTAAGGCACACGACATAAGAAAATATCGTGCATTAATTATAAGTTCCATAACAGCAATCTCTGTATATGCAGCAAGTGCTGCAATAAGTGTAAAGCCGGCAAACTCACCAGCAGAAGCGTGGCATGTTATGCTTGCAAGGGCAGCCTGTAAGGCGGTCAGTCCTGCATTCTTAGCGGCAATTCCCAATGTAAAAGAAACAGCAAGGTAGCCAAGTGCTATAGGCATACCGTTGTGAATTCCTTTTTTTAACCAATAAGAGGTTGAATTATTCATATATTCTCCAATCTTGCAAAATAATATAAAAATTGCAATAGACATTAAAGCTTATGCAAACCACTATGATACAACAAATGCTATATTTTTACAATGTTTTCATCTGGTGCAATGTCAAAAGTTTAACAAATACACAAAAATAGATATGCTATTTTAATAAAAGTATTTGAAAATCGACTTAAATTTGTGAATATATTACAAAAATATTATCGGAAATTTATAAAGTTTTGATAATTGATTATAAACCGGTATACTGGTATACTGCAAATGTCAAAGGAAATGACAAATAAGTAACAAACAGGAAAATTTAACAAGTGTCTAAAAAGCTAACAAGTAAACAAAATATTTAATTCACAGGAGGATTTAATTATGAACACAACATTTGCTTTAGGAAACGGATTAAAGGTAATCGATCTTACAAAGCCATTAGACCCAAAGACAGAGTCAAGAAGATGTCACCTTATCAGATATAACACAGGCGGACCAATTCCTGATTTTCACACAGCAATGGATCTTACAAGCCACTTAGGAACACATTGCGAGTGTCCTTATCATCACGATGACAACTGGCCATCAGTTGCTGAACTTCCACTTACAACATTTATGGGAAGAGCAATATATGTTGACTTCAAGGATACACTTCCTCACAGAAAGCACATCAGTGCGGCAGACCTTGACAAGGCAACAGAAGGCTGGGTAAAGGAAGGTGATATTCTTATCATCGATTCATCTTACAAGCTTGACCCATTCACACCTGATACTAATACAGACAAGGATCAGAGATTATTAGTAAATGGTGAGACAGCACAGTGGTGTGTAGACCACAAGATTAAGTGCGTAGGCTTCGGTGATGGTGTTTCAATTGAGAACTGCAACGAAGACGTTAAGCCTTTCCACGATATCTGTATGGCAGAGAACATCGTATTCCTTGAAGTATTAAAGAACCTTGATAAACTTTCACAGGATACATTCTTTATGTCATACTCACCACTTCCAATATATGGCTTGGATTCTTGCCCGATCAGAGCTTATGCTATTGAAGGTCTTGCAGAATTCACACGCTAATCAGTGGAAAATGTATTTAACATAATATAATATAATATGCTGGCGGTCTTAAGGGCTGCCGGCAGCAATAGAAAT
>ENA-UEQO01000912-UEQO01000912.1-human-gut-metagenome-genome-assembly--contig:-NODE-912-length-32623-cov-5.048823_pt1 | contig 32623 bp, 27 predicted proteins | sample MGYA00242938_ERZ507940 | MGnify/ENA primary metagenome ERZ507940 (study PRJEB26167, sample SAMN06115517) | human gut metagenome | host: Homo sapiens | place: China:Chongqing | collected 2014-12-03... | reverse complement strand
ATAGCCGATAAAGTGGTTGAAGCACTGCAGGACAGCAAAGCGCATCAGATCGTAAAAATTGATTTAAGAAAAATCGAAAACTGTTTTTGTAATTTCTTCGTAATATGTCATGGGACTTCCGGCACACATATTGCAGGTATGACTGATGCTGTAGAAGAACATGTACGCAAGGAAATAAACGAAAGGCCATTTCATATAGAAGGCCAGCACTCTTCGCAATGGGTTGTGCTTGATTATGGGGATGTTGTCGTACACATATTCGACAAGGAACTACGGGATTACTACCAACTGGAAGAATTCTGGGCAGACGCCGACACGATCGTTATTCCGGACGAAGAATGACAATCTGGCAGCAAAATTAAAAGCAACAGAAGAAAAACACATGCAATTTTAAAGTATGGCAGAGAAAAACGAGAACAAGAAAGACGGTGGATTTAACTTTCCCCCGGTAGGTGGCGGTAAAAATATCAAAACTCCCAAGTTTAACGGTTATTGGTTATACATCATATTAGCCCTGCTGATCATCGGTTATCAGTTCTTCAATATGGGAACGGAGCCGGTACGTACGACCTGGCAGGAAGTGAAAACCAAAATGCTTGAAAAAGGCGATGTTGAAAAATTTATTGTCATCAGCAATAAGGGACAGGTGAATGTCTATCTGAAACCCGACAAAATAGAAAATTACTCACAACTAAAATCCAAAGGTTTCCGAAATTCCGCACCCGGCCCTCAATTTTATTTCACAATCGGATCGGCAGAAAGCTTTGATAAAAACATAGCGGAAGCCCAGCAAACCATGCCCGGAGCAGAGGGAGTAGTCGTGGATTACGACAAGGAATACGACGGCTGGGGAAATATTATATCCTTCCTCTTTCCCATCGCCTTGCTGATCTTTATCTGGATATTCTTCTTCCGCCGGATGAGCAAAGGAACCGGCGGTCCGGGAGGCGTGTTCAATGTGGGTAAATCCCAGGCAAAGCTTTTCGATAAAGACACCAATATAAAAGTGACTTTTAAAGACGTTGCCGGATTGGCCGAGGCGAAACAGGAAGTGGAAGAAATCGTTTCGTTCCTGAAAAATCCGGATAAATATACCAAACTGGGAGGAAAAATCCCTAAGGGAGCCCTTCTCGTAGGTCCTCCGGGAACAGGTAAAACGTTGATGGCAAAAGCAATGGCAGGCGAAGCCAATGTTCCGTTCTTCTCGATGTCGGGTTCCGACTTCGTTGAAATGTTCGTCGGAGTCGGCGCTTCGCGTGTACGTGACCTGTTCAAACAAGCCAAAGAAAAAGCTCCCTGTATCATATTCATCGACGAAATCGACGCGATCGGACGTGCCAGGGGAAAAAATCCCAACATGGGCTCGAACGATGAACGCGAAAACACCCTGAACCAATTACTGACCGAAATGGACGGTTTCGAAACCAATTCGGGTGTTATTATATTGGCTGCGACTAACCGCGCCGACATTTTGGACAGCGCTTTACTGCGCGCCGGACGTTTCGACCGCCAGATATATGTAGATCTTCCGGAATTGAAAGACCGGGAAGAAATCTTTAAGGTACACCTGAAACCGCTGAAATTGGCGGATGATGTGGATATTCCTTTTCTGGCCAAACAAACTCCGGGATTTTCGGGGGCAGATATCGCTAACGTCGCTAACGAAGCAGCCCTGATCGCCGCCCGTAAAGATAAAAACAAAGTAGAGAAACAAGATTTTCTGGACGCGATCGACCGTATAGTCGGAGGTTTGGAAAACCGTAGTAAAGTAATAAAAGTCAGCGAAAAGAAGGCGATTGCCTATCATGAAGCAGGACATGCCACGGCTTCGTGGTTGCTGGAACATGCCCATCCCCTATTGAAAGTAACGATCGTACCCCGGGGGAAAGCTTTGGGAGCCGCCTGGTATCTTCCACAGGAACGCCAGATCACGACCAAAGACCAGTTGCTCGACCAGATGTGTTCTATCTTAGGAGGACGTGCCGCCGAAGAATTGACTTTCGGACAAATTTCCACAGGAGCGCAAAACGACCTGGAACGGGCAACCAAACAGGCCTATGCCATGGTAACGATTTTCGGCATGAGCGAAAAAATCGGAAACCTGAGCTATTACGATTCCAGCGGGCAAAGTGATTTCAGCTTCACAAAACCTTATTCGGAAAAGACCGCCGAACTGATCGATGCCGAAGTGAAAGCTATGGTGGAACAAGCCTATGCCCGTGCAAAAAAATTACTGGAAGACCATCGTGAACAACACAAACAGGTGGCAGAGCTACTACTGGAAAGAGAAGTCATTTTCAGCGACGATCTGGAACGTATTTTAGGGAAACGCCCCTGGAAAGATGAGGACGAGGAAACAGAAACTCAGGAAGAAAAAGAATCGGACAGTCAGAAAACGGAAACTGAAAAAACCGAGGAAGATTCTAAATAATTTATAATATGGATAACTGGGTAACAGTTTTTGAAACAGACCAGCCCTATCTGGCAGAAATGGTGAAAGGTATTCTGTGCGAAAATAATATTGATGCTGTGCTTTTAAGTCATAAAGATACTTCCTATCCCATGTTAGGAAGTATCCGAATTATGGTAGCCCCGAGCGACCGGGAAAAGGCAGATGAAATCATAAAAACAATAGAACGTGAATAATTTTAGTAAACGGGTAATCAGCGGATTCCTTTTTGTAGTTATACTAACTGCCTGTATTTTTATACATCCTTTTTGTTTTTTCGGACTTTTTTTCGTCATCAACATTATAGGAATACTGGAATTTGCCCACATGGCGTCGGTCACTCATATCAAAATCAACCGGGTGATGTGCCTGATAACCGGAAGTGCCTTATTCACAGCCGGATTTTTAGATAATTACCTCACAAACGGTTTTCGTGAAGGTTATCTTTATTTTTTCATTCTGACTTTTATTCTCAGCATCTGCGAACTTTACCGGAAACGTACCCATGCTTTTCAAAATGTGGCGTTCGGTATCTATGTTTTGTTTTATATCACCCTCCCCTTTACTTTATTGGTCTATCTGCCCTATATGAGCACCGGAGGCTGGCAACCGCAGATCATCTTTTTCCCATTTTTACTGGTGTGGTTTAACGATACTTTCGCCTACCTGTTCGGATCTAAATTCGGAAAGCATAAATTATTTCCCCGCATCTCTCCCAAAAAATCATGGGAAGGGGCTATCGGAGGAGGATTGACAACGTTGGCGGCAGGTTTCCTGATCGCTCCTTATATCGAGGGGCTGGATATGGTCGATACGACAATCATTTCCTTAATCGTAGTGGTATTCGGTATTTTTGGAGATTTGATCGAATCGATGTTTAAAAGATGTATCGAAATCAAAGATTCCGGACATATTATGCCGGGACACGGAGGCGTACTCGACCGCTTAGACTCTATTATTTTTGCAATACCTGCTATATTCGTATATATGGCATTTACATTCGGACTATAAAACCGGGATTTTTTTTAGTTTTCGAACGAAAATAATACCTTTGCTGGCTGAAACCGTATAAAATTTAAATTAAGGAGAAAATGACAATACATAAGGCAGGATACACCCTATTGTTGAAAATTTTTATCGTATTAGCGATACTGAACTGTATTTCGTTCTATTTCATTCCCAATGCCATAGCAGTAAATACGATACTGATTATCTCTATCCTCTTATTCCTGGGAACCGTTAATTTCTTCCGTTTTCCCAACCGGGTCATTATCATGGACGATAACACGATTATCGCTCCTGCCGACGGAAAAATCGTCGTTATCGAAGAAACGGAAGAAACCGAGTATTTCAATGATCGCCGGATACAGGTTTCCATTTTTATGAATATTTTCAATGTGCACATCAACTGGTTCCCGGTAAACGGCATCATTAAGTTTTTCAAATATCACAAAGGTAATTTTGCGGCGGCCTATTTGCCGAAATCTTCCACAGAGAACGAACGCACGACAATCGTTATCGAATGTAATAACGGCGAAAGCATCCTCATGCGTCAAATCGCAGGGGCAATGGCGAGACGTATCGTCTCTTACGCACCTGTCGGTGGTGAAGCACGCCAGGATCATCATGCCGGATTCATCAAATTCGGTTCCCGTGTCGATCTGTTCTTACCCTTGGGCACTCAGATCAATGTGAAATTGGGACAAAAAACAACAGGTTCCCAAACCATCATCGGAACATTTAAATAATTCCTTTCGGATTTGCTTGACGGTTTACTCTTTCTTTCCCTTAACCCGGAAAATGTAAGCCGTTTTTTTATAAAATAATAAAGCATTCATCATGTCAATACAATCAACAGTAAAAGTAGTTACCACCCATGTTTTATCGGAGATGAAACTAAAAGGTGAGAAAATAAGCATGCTAACCGCATACGACTATTCTATGGCGCGTATCGTAGATCAGGCAGGAATAGATGTCGTACTCGTGGGCGATTCGGCCTCCAACGTTATGGCAGGCTACGAAACGACCTTACCCATGACCTTAGACCAGATGATTTATCACGGAGCATCGGTCGTCAGAGGCGTACAAAGAGCTTTAGTCGTTGTAGATATGCCTTTCGGCAGCTACCAGGGCAATAGCAAAGAAGCTTTATCCTCGGCAATCCGCATTATGAAAGAAACGGCAGCCGATGCCGTGAAACTGGAAGGCGGTGAAGAGATATTGGAATCGATACAGCGTATCCTTTCTGCCGGAATTCCCGTTATGGGACATCTGGGTTTAACCCCGCAAAGCATTCATAAATTCGGAACTTATGCCGTTCGCGCCAAAAGCGAAGAAGAAGCAGAAAAACTGCTCAAAGACGCTCATATTCTGGAAGAGGCAGGCTGTTTCGGTATCGTGCTGGAAAAAGTGCCCGCCACCCTCGCCGCTCAGGTAGCTAAAGAACTGACGATTCCTATCATCGGAATCGGTGCAGGCGGAGGCGTAGATGGACAGGTTTTGGTGATCCACGACATGCTGGGAATCAATCAGGAATTCTCTCCCCGCTTTCTCCGCCGTTACCACAATTTATTTGCAGAGATGTCGGGAGCGGTAGGTAATTATATCGCGGATGTAAAAAGCGGGGATTTCCCGAACGAGAGAGAACAATATTAATGCAATAAAGCTATTTCCATGTTAGAAGTTCTATACGAAGACAATCATATCATTGCTATAAACAAAAAGACCTCGGATATTGTACAGGCAGATAAAACCGGAGACACTCCTTTGAGCGAAGAGGTGAAAGCCTATATCAAGAAAAAATACAACAAGCCGGGAGAAGTCTTTTTGGGAGTACCCCACCGGGTAGATCGCCCGGTAAGCGGTGTTGTGATTTTCGCCCGTACCAGCAAAGCCCTCACCCGCCTGAATAAAATGTTTCAGGAACACGAAAAAGAGATCACGAAAATCTACTGGGCGATCGTAGGCAATCTTCCCGAGGAAGATCATGCCGTATTGAAACATTATCTGGTGCGCGATAGCGAAAAAAACAAATCGCACGCCTACAATCAGCCCAAAGCCGGAGCCAAAGAAGCTATTCTGGAATATAAGCTGTTAGGAAGTTCCCAAAGATATTATTTACTGGAAGTGAAACTATATACCGGCCGTCATCATCAAATCCGCTGCCAACTGGCTAAGATCGGCTGCCCGATAAAAGGCGACCTGAAATACGGTTTTCCCCGTTCCAACGAGAACGGAGGTATCAGCCTGCACGCCCGTTCGATCAGTTTCAAGCACCCGGTAAGCCAGGAACAAATCACAATCACAGCCAAACCTCCGCTCAACGACAGCCTTTGGAAAGTGTTCTATGAAGGTATGAAAGACTAAGCCGGTTATAATCTTACTTAACGTTTCGACAATACCGTTCGTGCTAACAGATTTTATTGCTCTTCCCCAGGTAGCAATGAATAAAAATATTAAAATGCAATCCCTAAAAGCTCAACGCTTTTAGGGATTTTATATTTTTAGTAAACTTAAAAAGTAAAACAGAAACCGATTCGCTCTCTTTATCAATCTGGATATACCCGCCGTTTTATTTTCATTTTCTCTCATTCCATTTTTTTAATCATTAAAAAAATATATATATTTGTAAAGGCGAAAAAATCTATCCTGTTTCCGAAACACCCTCTATTTCCCTTGCTACGCAACAAGACAGGAACAGGCAGGCAAATGCAAATAAAACTAATAAACCATGAATGTATATAGCAGGAAAAAACAAGGCTTATTGCTTTTGTGCCTTTTTATCGGTCTATTCTGTCATGCCAAACCGTTTGCAATAGACCGGTTCTATACTATGGTATGGGACAGCCCTTCTAAAAATGCCCTGGAATCGATGCCTTTGGGGGGAGGCGATATCGGCTGCAATGTCTGGGTCGAATCCGGCGAAATATTTCTCTATATGCAACGTAGCGGCTGCTTCGACGAAACAGGAGAATACCTCAAACTGGGACGTATCCGCCTCTCGCTCTCACCCAATCCGTTAGAGAATCACAGCCATTTCCGGCAGGAGTTAAAACTGAAAGACGGCTACATCACGATTCATTCCCAAAACAAGACCGTGAACGTAAAACTCAAAGTATGGGTAGATCTGTTCACTCATTCCATACATTTCAGTATCGAATCCTCAAAACCCATTCAGGTTAAGGCCTCCTATGAAAACTGGCGAACGGACGACCGCCTCCTGTCCAATCAAAAACGGGGACGTTTCGGATGTTTCGGACTGGAAGGTTTCCCCGGCGAAGTCGTCAAAAAGAAAGACCGGATCGTTCACTCCGGCAATACCGTTCTTTTTTACCACCGGAACGGCGATCATCCCCTTTCTCCCGGAGCGATGATCGAACAACAAGGGCTTACCCCCTACAAAGACCAAATCACAAACAATATTGCCAACCTTACCTTCGGAGGTATTATGGCGGGAAAGAATTTCATTCCGGCCGGAGAAAGCCAGGGAGTATATTGCGGCACCTCTTTCCGCGCCTATCACCTGCAAAGCAAATCCCCGTCACGGAAACATCATCTTTTCGTATCCACTCATGTGGGCCAGTCCCCTACAATAGAACAATGGCAGCAAGAACTTCACGAACAACACCGCGAAGTAGAAAGCACCGGGGGAAATCTCTCCCGGAATATATCCTGGTGGAATGGATTCTGGCAACGTAGCTGGATTGTAACCGATCCCCACAGAACGGACAGCGATACTCTCTTCCGGCAAATGGGACGGAATTATCAATTATTCCGCTATCAATTAGGCTGTAATCTCTATGGAGAATATCCCACCAAATTCAACGGGGGAAATTTTACGGTCGATCCCTCTTTAACCGATCCGGCTATGACGCACGATCCCGACTGGCGGGCATGGGGCGGAGATGTATTCACCGCCCAGAATCAAAGACTGGTTTATTGGCCTATGCTAAAATCAGGCGACAGCGACGGGCTTAAATCACAATTCAATCTTTATGAAATGGGGTTAAACGGAGCCATACTGAAAGTGAGAGAACATTTCGGCCACAAGGGGGCGATCTTTTGTGAATATGCCAACGCAGCAGGCTTGGATTTCGGGGCCGGCTGGGGCTGGGAATCGGGTAACCTCAGGCAGCGCGGCCAGGAAGTGCCTTTCGGTGATCCGGCAGCCACCGCCGCCACCACTTACGGACAAACCGTAGAAAAAGGCATCATGGCGAACGGATCGATTGCTTATCATTGGGAATCACAGGTGGAAATGGCTTATATGATGCTCGAATATCACCGTTTTACCGGGGAAAACATCGATCATTATATGCCATTCATCAAGAACGCTCTCCTCTTTTTCGAAGAGCACTATCAAAAGAGAGAACAGTTGCGCAATGGCAGGCCTGTGGACGAAAACGGCAAATTGGTGTTTTATCCTTCTACATCCTGTGAATCGTACCGGGGAGCTAAAAACCCGGTCGATCTGATATCCGGAATTGCAGCCTGTCTCGAAGCATTGATCGACCTGAAAAGCGATTCCATATCTTCGGAAGATAAACGTCATTTTAAAGCTTATCTGGACAAGCTTCCCGGCTTTAGCTACGAAACGATACAAGGGGATAAGGTATTGAAACCCGCTGAATCGTATATTAAATATCAAAATGTGGAATGTCCTCAATTCTACCCGCTTTTTCCTTTTAACCGCTTCGACGTTCAGAGCGAATATATCCCTATTTTCAGAAACACCTGGACGCATGGAAAGTTTCCCAAGAATATGGTCATTAGCTGGCATCAGGACGGAATCTTCTTTGCCCGGATGGGGCTGGCGGCAGAAGCATTGGCCTACAACAAGCAAAAACTACGTAACTCTCCCCGCCGCTATCCCACATTTTGGGGACCGGGACACGATTGGGTACCCGATCATAATTGGGGAGGATCGGGAATGATCGGGTTGCAGGAAATGTTATTACAGACCGTCGGAAATAAAATTTACATCTTCCCGGCCTGGCCGAAAGGAAAAGACGTATATTTCAAACTGCATGCTCCGCAAAACACGACCGTAGAAGTGGAATATCTAGGAGGCGAAGTGAAAAAATTGCATGTATCTCCTATCCACAGGTTAAAGGACGTTCAAATATTGATTGAATAAATCGATAAATTTTCTTTATAACCTCATAAAAACATAGTATAAATTCGCTTTCTTTTATATCGATAATATTTATATTTTTGGACGCGAATTAAGGGATACAAGTCCCCAAAGGTTATCTAAAAATAAATTTTGACAACTGAATATTAATCAATAAAACGAAAACGACCATGAGTGAAATTATTTGCCATTGCTTTGATGTAACACGTGAAGAAATTGAAAAAGCCATCAAAGAAAAAGGATTAAAAACCGTTGAAGAAGTGGGAGAAGAAACTAATGCAGGTACAGGGTGCGGCGGATGCCAGGAACAGATACAGGAAATTCTGGACGAAATCAACGGTCGATAAAGCAAAAAGCAAAGCTATAAAAAACCTTTTCCGGTAAATGGAACATACGGTTCCGACTTTACAACAATCATAAAACGGGGTTACGAATATCGGTAACCCCGTTTTCATTTATCATTTCAAAGCTTCTTTGATTGCCTCCACCCTCTCTGCATATTCTGCATCGGAAAGATAACACTTCTTAGGATTCATCTCGAAAACCCCGCCGAACTCAAATTCACCCTCGTATTTAGGAACGATATGCCAGTGCGCATGTTTCAAGGTGTCGGAATAAGCACCGAAATTAATTTTAGCCGGATTGAATAACTTTTTTAAAGCACTTCCTACACGGCGTACATCCAGCATGAATTTCAGATAATCTTCTTCCGGAATCTCAAACTGTTCGCCGATATGGTCTTTATAAGCAAGCACCACACGCCCCGGATGACTTTGTTCCCGGAAAAGATACAGAGTCGATACATCCAGATCACAGATTTTGATCATCAACTCATTCAACAATGTTTTGTTTTTACAATACAGACAATTTTCCATAAGTATATATTTTTAATAGTTTATCAAAACAGGAAGGGCTCAAAATGCCTTTATTTGCAGAGCATTATGAACCCTTTCCGATTATTCTGACAATATGATAATTATTCTACAACGATTGGCTTGTACTTCGGCACTAAAGCTTTCATTACTGTCCAGCCGATCAAATAAGCCAGCGCACAAATACAGAATACGATGAAATAACCGGCAGGTTTTCCTTCAAATCCGAAAAATTCCATAGGCATTCTCACATATTCATACCCTTGTTCCAACAATTCTTTGGTCATTTCCACAAGTTCGCCGTCTTTCATCGTCGATCCGGAAGCATATACAAACAGGTTTCCGGCTCCCTTTTGCAGGATCATCGAACCGACACCTCCTGCCATACCGCCGATACCGGTAATCGTTGCAATAGCCGATTTCGGAAACATATCCCCTACCGTCGAGAAAATATTGGCCGACCAGGATTGGTGAGCGGCTCCTCCGATACCGATCATAATTACCGGAAGCCAGGGTGAAATCGTACCTAAAGGCTGAGCCAGCAACACGACCAACGGGAAGAACGCAAAGATCAGCATCGCTCTCATACGTGCTGCATAGGGATTCAATCCGGTCTTATTTATAATAATCGTCGGCAACTTACCGCCATAAATAGAAAGCATCGTAATGGCATAAAGTGTGAAAATCAACGCCATACCCAAACCATCGGAAGTCTTGATACCGAATTGGGTATTCAGGTAAGAAGGAGTCCAGAACAGGAAGAACCACCACACACCGTCGGTCATAAACTTACCGAAAGCAAAAGCCCAGGTCTGTTTATAAGAGAAAGCCTGTTTAAAAGACATTTTCTTTTCAATCTTTTCTTCTGCAGGTTCTACATTTTCAAATCGATCCTGCTCGATATAATCCAGCTCTTCTTTATTGACATGTTTGCTCTTGTGCGGATCGTCGTACATGAAAACCCAGAAAGCCATCCACACAAATCCCAAAGCACCGATAATGACGAATGCCATTTCCCAGCCGTTACCGACGCCCAGTTCCTTGAAATATTTTGCCAGAACAGGAATAGACAACGGAGCGATCAAAGCACCGATAGAAGCCCCGGCATTGAAAATACTGGTAGCGAAAGCACGGTCTTTTTTCGGAAAATATTCGGCGGTCACCTTAATGGCAGCCGGGAAGTTTCCAGCCTCACCCAAAGCCAGTACACAACGTGCCACGATAAAACACCACATACTCACGGTAGCGATCATCGTCACCGCAGCTCCCGTTGCCGATACCAATTCAGCAGCGCTGTTCAGACCTAAATAAGACTTTGTGATCAAGCCGCACAATGCATGCGCACAAGCACCTGCCGACCACACGCCGATCGCCCAAAGGAAACCTTTTTTAGTTCCCAGCCAGTCGATAAAACGTCCGGCAAATAACATACAAATAGCATATACAATGGAAAATACGGAAGTAATCGTACCGTAATGCGATTCATCCCAGTGGAATTCAGGTTTAATAAACTCATCCCAGGTCAGGGACAATACCTGACGGTCGAGATAATTGATCGTTGTTGCCATAAACAACATTCCGCATATCCACCACCGCCAATTCGTCATTACATTCTTTTTGGTTTCTATCGCCATGATTTACCCCCTTACTTTCTTTATAATTGATAATGCATTTTTACTCATTTCCGTGATTTTCTTCCATTCTCCGGCAGCGATCACGTCTTTCGGGAACAGATTAGACCCCATACCCACACAAGTCACTCCCGCTTTAATCCACGCAGTCAGATTTTCTTCCGTGGGCTCTACTCCTCCGGTTACCATCAGCATAGACCAGGGCAGCGGAGCTTTTACGTTTTTCACAAAAGAAGGACCTCCCACATTTCCCGCCGGGAACACCTTACAAAGATCACATCCCAATTCCTGAGCGAATCCGATTTCCGATACGGAACCGCATCCCGGTGTGTAAGGGATCAAACGGCGGTTACAAACTTTAGCGACATCCGGATTCAGCAACGGGCCTACCACAAAATTAGCCCCCAACTGAATATACAATGCAGCGGTTGCAGGATCTACCACCGATCCAACCCCTAAGATCATATCGGGACATTCTTTTGCAGCAAATTTCACCAATTCGCCAAAAACTTCGTGTGCAAAATCACCGCGATTCGTAAACTCAAAGGCACGCACACCACCTTCATAGCAGGCTTTCAACACATTTTTTGCAACTTCAACATCCTTGTGATAGAAAACCGGAACCATGCCCGTTTCGCTCATCACGTTCAACACCTGTAATTTAGAAAATTTAGCCATCTTATCTTGATTTTGATTTATGTTATATTTTAGAAATTGAAATAATTCTTGGCGTTGTTGTAACAAATATTTTCCACCATTTTACCCAGGAAATTGATTTCGCTGACGGGTAACAACCCTCTCTCCACATCGTTTCCGATCAGGTTACACAAAGTGCGCCGGAAATATTCATGACGCGGATAAGAAAGAAAACTGCGTGAATCGGTCAGCATACCCACAAAACGGCTCAATAAACCCTGCAAGGAAAGAGCATTCATTTGCTTTTCCATACCTTCGTGCTGGTCGAGGAACCACCATCCCGAACCGAACTGCATTTTTCCCGCGATTTTCCCGTCCTGGTAATTCCCGATCATCGTCGCAACCAATTCGTTATCGCGCGGATTCAAATTATAAATGATTGTTTTTGTCAGTTTCCCCATCAGGTCAAGGCGATCGAAGAATTTTGCCATAGATAAAGCCACCGTAAAATCGCCGATAGAGTCGAATCCGGTGTCGGGGCCGGCCTGACGGAACATGCGGGTATTGTTATTCCGGATCACGCCGTAATGAAATTGCTGTGTCCATCCCTTTTCCCAATCCATCACGGCAAATTCCACCAGCATAGCCGATTTATATTTCGATATTTCCTCTGCAGTCAGTTCTTTCCCGGCATATACCTTATCAAAAATGCCGTCGATCTCGGCCTGCGTATAATCGTCTGCATAAAATTCACCTATCCCGTGGTCGGCAAGACGGCAGCCCGCTTCTGCAAAGAAATCGTGACGCTTACGTAAAGCCGCTATCAAATCGGCGAACTTTGAAATAGACACTCCGGAAACTTCCGACAATTTTTCCATATAAGCACGGAAATCGGCAGGCTTTTCAACCGCCATCGCCTTATCCGGACGCCAGGTCGGCAATACTTTCACCTGGAATCCGTCTTGCCTGATTTTTAAATGATGTTCCAGGCTGTCTATCGGATCGTCGGTCGTACATACCACCTCTACATTGTATTTTACCATCAGTCCCCTGCAACTATAAGCAGGCGTTCTCAATTTGGCAGAGCATTCTTCGTAGATTTCTTTGGCTGTTTCCGGTTTCAATAACTTCGTCACCCCGAAAGCCGTCTTCAATTCAAGGTGCGTCCAGTTGTACAATGGATTGCGCATAGTATGCGGAACAGTGGCTGCCCATTTTTCAAATTTTTCCCAATCGGAAACGTCTTTACCGGTACAATAGCGTTCGTCCACTCCATTGGCACGCATAGCTCTCCATTTGTAGTGGTCGCCTTCCAGCCAGATTTGCGATAAATTATCGAACTGGTGGTTTCTTGCAATATATTCGGGATTTAAGTGTCAATGATAATGAATGATCGCCGTTTTAGCTGCATGGTCATGATATAATTTCTCTGGTGTTGCCGTCTGCAGCAAGAAATTTTCATCATTATCATTCTTCATTAAAAATATAGTTTAATTTAGATTAAAAATATATAATATCTATTTAAATATATCTTTTTACCTTCCCCGCCTTCCGCATTTTTCCCATTTTCACCTTTAACACAAACGTTATAAATCAGGAAAAACACATCTCCTTCCCCAGTGAACGATCACGACAAATACCTAAAAAACACCTTGTTAAGTTTTTTGATCGGCACGATAAATCCACAGATTGATGTCAAAGATACAATTTTTTATATAACAATCTACTTTTATATAAAATCTACCTCATTTACCGGTTGAGCCACTCTTTAAATTCCCGGATACGTTCCGCACTGACAATCGCTTCGATATTCTCCGGCGGTTCGGGCGTAAGGATCACTTTAATACGGCTGTTGGAATACTTTGCCATTTCCTTAATTGCCTGAAAGCTAATAATAAATTTCCGGTTTATGCGAAAAAAAAGGCGTGGATTCAGACGTTCTTCAATCCCTGCCATAGTCTGATCGACAATATAGCTGGCTCCTTCAAAAGTGAATAACATTAAATATTTGCCGTCGGCCATAAAATAAGCCACATCTTCCACAGCCACCGACCTGATCTTTGTACCGATCTGCACTAAAAAACGTTCCTGATACAGTTCGGGCTGCCCGACAGGCTGTTCTTTCTGTCCCCGGAATGTTTCCACTTTATCCAAAGCCCGGCGTATATCTTCCTCCTCGAAAGGTTTCAATATATAATCGATCCCCTGCTTCTTAAAGGCCTGAATGGCATACTCGTCATAAGCTGTAATAAAAATAACCGGAACTTTCACCTCCACCCGGTCGAATATTTCAAAGCTTTGCCCATCCCCCAGATGAATATCACTGAAAATCAATTCCGTCCGGTTATTGCTCAACCATTCCACACTCTCGCCCACAGAATCCAACCGTGCCTGAACGGTCACTTCCGGCGCAATCTTTCTTAGAACTTTTTCTAACATCAATACCGCCAGCGGCTCATCCTCTATAATAATAGCATTCATAATCTGCCTAAAAACAAGGTTTGTTTCACGAATGCTAAGGTATGAAAAAAACGGCAGGAATGAATCCTGCCGTTTCAGATTTATCACACACATGAACACCACGAAATCAATTCGCTAAATTCGGATTGTTAGCAATCGCCTCTTTCGGAAAACGAATCACATAACGTGAATCATCCTTTTCCAGCACAGCACTATGTTCCTCGTAGTTCATATCCAGAAAACTTTTTTCGATTCTCGGACGGGTGGTACGCCGTAAATCGAACCAGCGTTGTCCCTCCAAGGCCAGCTCACGTCCGCGCTCATCCTGTATTTCCGTCAACAATTGTTCCTGATTCATCCCATCGATAGCCAAAGCCCGTTCGTTATAATAATCCGGTTCCAGGCGTTTTTCCAGCAATTGTTTCAAATAGCCTTTTGCCGTTCCCAGCTTCCCGGCATCGTGGGCTGCCGCCTCTGCGGCCATCAGCCACACATCCGCAGAACGTAAAGTCGCCCTTTCCGCTTTACTGTTACCGTATTTCCGGGGCACCGTTTCGCCTGTCCAACTCTCCTCGAAATACATCCCGACACGGCGATCCAGGTAACTGTCATCCGCTGCTTTTCCTGTGTTATACAATGCCATAAAATTACCGTTCATCACCATATCGGAAGCAATATCGATCGTTCCGACCCCATCCAGAAATAAAATAGCTTCCACCGAAGTGTTCTCATAAGGCGGCACACCGGTATCCCCGTTCATATCCGTCAGCGGGCAAGAGGCCAATAAATCCTCCGCAATCGCTAACGATTCGGCCCATTGTTTCTTATAGAGCAGCACTTTCGCCTTAAAAGCCTTGGCCGCTTTCAGCGAAAAACGGTAGCAGGTAGTAGCAGGCTGTTCCTCCACCTCCATCAATCCCATACCTTCCTCGATATCGGCAAGCACCTGGGTATATACCTGCTCTACGGTAGCGGGCTTATACTCTTGATCTATATCCACTTTTAAAGAAAGCGGAATCCCCCGGTCGGTCATAGCCGTAGCCGGATCGTAATATTTTGCATACAAATTCAGCAAATCGAAGTGCATAAGCGCACGCAGCAACAAAGCCTCGCCTTTTAATTGTTCCCGGCTATCGGTGTGGGTATCGATCTCCGCTCCCATCACCTCTTCGATCACACTGTTTGCATAAAAAATCACATTATAAATCTCCGTCCAGTGATAGCTGGCGGTCATCGGGTCGGGATTCACATCCTCCCACAACGCCAAATCGACATAGTTATTGAAAAAATAACCATACATAAACGGAACAACCTCGTCCGAACGAACTGTCAGCATCCGCTTATAAGAAGGCACTTTAGAATAAGCCGAAGTCATCATCGCCCTGAAATCGGTCACCGTTTCGGGTATAACCTTTCCTGTCGGGGTAACGTCCAGATAATTACAGGAACTGAATAAAGCCAGCACCAATACTATCGTATATATTTTTTTCATTCGTTTCATTTTTAATCATACAATATAAAACAACTGCTTCCGGATATTAAAAAGCCAATTCCAATCCGCACGAGAATGTTTTCGGTAGCGGCTGGGAATAGATATTTCCATAAGATTCGGGATCGAAATAACCTTTATAGCTTGATCCCAGCACAAACGGATTTCGGGCTTCCACGCTAACTCTGGCATGTGTCATACAAATTTTCTGTGCCAGTTTAGACGGAAGGGTGTAGCCCAAACGGATGCTGTTCACTCGCAAATAATTGATTTTCTTATACCAGATGTCGTAATCCTTAAAAGAATTGTTCGGATCCAGACTCGAAAACCAGAGGTACGCATAATTCGTTTCCAATGTATTCCTTCCCAACAGTCCCGGATACCTACCTTCAGGATTATCCGAAGACCATACCTCGCTCATCCGGTTGCTATAATTCTCACCCGGAGAAACCTGAGTAGGTTCATAAAACGGCGTTTCCTTCATGGTCTGCCCGATATTGAAGCTGGTGGCAATCGTCAAATCAAAATTCTTATAATAAAAGCGGTTGATAAAACCTCCCGTGAATTTCGGCTCGCTATCGCCGATATAAGTATATAAATCCCGGTAATCGCTCACATTCAGGAAACTCATTTCTTCAAAACCGCTCCCCGGTCCGAGCTGGAAAAACTCTTCCATCGTCACTTTATTATCGCCTTTCCAAAACATCGGCAATCCCCGGTCGTCCACTCCGGCTGTTTTAAAAGCGAATTGCGCTCCGATCGGATGCCCTTTCAGAGAAGGCGTATAGGAGTTATCGCGAATATTGATCCGGTTTACAAGGCTCGTATTGTGCGCAATGTTGAAATCGGTCGTCCAGCGGAAATCCTTCGTACGAATATTCGTGGTCGATAAAGCAAATTCCACACCTTTATTCGTAACCTTGGCCCAGTTCATGGTAGAATAATCGAAACCGTTCTCTCCCGGAATATAACGTGTTCCGATCAGGTCGTCGCTCACCCGGTAATAGCCGTCCAAACTCATCGTAATCCGGTTCCTCAACACGCCGAAATCAACTCCCAGATTCCAGTTGGAAGTCTTTTCCCAGCGTAAATAAGGGTTCGGCGGATAAGTCACACCGATGTTCGGCTCATTCGCCCCCGGTAAAATAGATGTATTATTCCACTCTCCCACAATCATAGGCGAAGTATTTTTATCCACGTTTCCCTGCAAACCGTAAGATGCTCTCAATTTCAGGTTAGACAGCCAATCGGCTTCTTCCATAAAACTTTCCCGGTTGATATTCCAGGCTGCGGAAATCGACCACAAAGGCAGGTATTTATATTTCCGGTCCACACCGAAAAGATTAGAGCCGTCATACCGTAAACTTCCGAACACCGTATATCGGTTATCATACATATAAGAAGCCGTCATATAATACGAAAGATAACGGTTTTCATCGAACGATTGCCGATACTGCCGGAAAGACTCTTCGTTCCATTTGGTACTATTCTCCGGAAATTCCAAAGGCTTTGTGGTCAATGATTTCGGATCGAAACCAAAACCTTTCGTATGGATCTCTTTCGCCTTATTGCCTCTCATTTCCACACCCGCCATCACATTCACTTCGTGAACGCTGGCAAACGTCCGGTTGAATTCACCCTGCAATTTCCAATGATATTGCGACATGTCTTTATCCCAATTCTGAACAACACCTCCATCAGGCAAATAATCTTTTCCGTTGTGTTTCGCTTTCTCACGGTATTTTCTTACATAATAAGAATTCTTATCCGCCATTTTCTCTGTGCGGTCCTTGTCGATCTGCATAGAAAACTGGGTAGATAAATTCAACCAGCTCACCGGCTTATAATTTAAAGTCACCATCGGCTTTAAAGAAAGATTCTTCAAAGTATAGTCGGTGTTCGCACGTTCCTCAAGCATATTGAAATCCAAACGTTTATCCGAATTTTCCAAAATATCGGGATCATAAACGTAATCTCCGTTCTCATCCAGCGCATTCAAATAAGGATTCACCTTGCGGGTATAGCGCGAAGGATTGACAAAAGCATCCGCATCCGTCATATAGCTTGTCCGCGTGCTGTTTGCCAAAAACATCGAAGCGGTCAGTTTCAAATTATCGAGCAAATTCCAATCTGTTTTCAAGGTCACGTTCAAACGGTCGAATCCCGTACCGATCGTCGTTCCCTTCTCTTTAAAATACCCGGTAGATAAATAATAGGTCGCCTGATCGGTTCCACCGCTTAAACTCAGGTTATATTGCTGGTTTACGGCATTTTGATATACCTCGTCTCCCCAATTCGTTCCGGAATTTCTCAGGCTGTTGATTTCAGCCTGTGCTTCCGGGGAAATGGCATTAAATCCGCCCTGGCGGAAAGCATCCCATTGATCGTATTTTTTCAGCAAACGCGATACGCCGCCCCATTCTTCCCGATAGGTAATATCTTCGCGGGCCGCCAGCCCCAACTCAAAGTCCACCTTCTCGGAAGCGTTCATCAGGTTCAGCTTATCCAAATCAGGCTTCGTCGTAATGAAAGTAGAAGCCGAAGCATTGACACGCATCTTGCCTTTCGTTCCTTTTTTTGTCGTCACCACAATCACTCCGTTAGCAGCCCGCGCTCCATAAATAGCGGTAGCGGCAGCATCTTTCAGAATGGTGATATCTTCGATATCCGCAGGATTTACGCCCGCAATCGAAGTATTGTACAGGTTATCAATATTGTCCTTACTCCCAAAATCCTTCGGAATATCGTTCCCTTCTAAAATCATTCCATCGAGTACCCACAATGGATCGGTACTTCCCGTCAACGACACCGTGCTGCGTACCCGCATTTTGGCAGGAGCTCCCGGAGCACCGTTCGTAGGGGTAGCCATCAATCCGGCCACCTTTCCTTCCAGCATCTGGTCTATACTCGCCACGCCGATACTTTTGATATCTTCTGCCCTTACTGTCGTAACGGCAGAAGTAACCTTCCGCTTTTCAATTTTCTGGTATCCGGTCACCACAGCTTCTTCCAATTGTTTCGCCTCTTCTTGCAGCCGGACGGTAAAATCGCTTTTACCGGCAATATTTAAGGGAAACACCTCGTAACCGATAAAACTGACCACCACCGATTTTACAGTCACAGGCAATGTAAATTCAAATTTTCCATTTACATCGGTTACTGTTCCGGCCGGACTGTATGAAGCAGCCTCCGGAGCCTTCGGATCGATAAAGACAGTTGCTCCCGGCAAAGGTTGTCCGGACGACAAATCCAATACCTGCCCCGTAATCTTACGGGTTTCCTGCGCCGCAGCCAACAGCGGCAGCCCCAGGACGAACAAAAAAAACAGTTTTCTCATGTAGTAAATCTATTAGTGTAATTGTTAGTATTCTTATTTCATATTCAAAGCTTCTTTGATCCGGACGATCAAATCTTCATAATGCTGCCGGGTTTCGACATTCCCGGTATTCCGGTTACTTTCCGCCAATTTCAACACTTTCAGTAACGCGCCGCGCTTCACCGAAACAGCCTCAGACACCCTGCCCATAGAGGAAAAGTGTAAGTTTCTGATCTGCACCTCTTCCTGCGGTTTCACAACAAACATCGCTTCACGGGCGGCAAACTGGCAACAAGGTTCATGACGTAATGCCTTTTTCGTGGTTTTTTCCACCGCTTTGTTAGAACTGACGATAATCGCATCTATATAATTTTTCTGCGTCATCCGTTCATGCAACGACAAACTCTTGCCCTGCATGGAGCTTTTAAACACAGCCCGGTGCAAATCCTCGAACATCGCCTCAGGAGTATATACCTGTGCTCTGCCTTTCATGGCTTCGGCCTCGTACATCCGCATCAAACGGTCGTCTTTCATCAGGTCGTAAAACACGGCATACTGCAATTCACGGGCAGTGCTGTACGGGGAATATTCCACTTCTCCGTTCGGAGATTTTCTCACCGGATAGCTTTTCTTCCAAACATCGGCTTCGAACAGCCATTCCGGAACGGTGAATACTTCTTCCACCAAATACTTTACCGCCTCTTTCTGCCGGGCTTTCTCCACAGGAATATAACGGTCGATGTCCTGTCCTTTTACGGGATTATTGATATAAAAACCGCCCACATTCGCCATGACATGTCCTGCATACAATTGCCATTGATTAATCACAGCCATTAACAATTTTCCGGCTTCAAAATATCCTTTTCCTTCCTCTTCCGTCCATTCCACGATATGAGGCACGATTCTTTTCAGGTTTTTGATTCCGTAACGGTTTGCCTTAATCACATCGTCGCCTAAATCTTCATCGAGCGAACGGGGATCGACCGGATCTTTGGGATCCTGCTGCTCACCGTACCAATACATCTTATCGCCGGCATGTTCCAATATCCACTGATTCAACACCGGCAATTCTTCCCGGGCATCTTTCACGTCCAGCCAGCGATAAGCCCAGCGAATCGCATATTTATCGTAAACCCCGATAACGGGAGTAATATGTTCCACACCGTCCTCCGGTTGCGCCACATAGTTGAACCGGGCGTAATCCATAATCGAACTTGCCGTCCCTCCCATCTTGGCGGTAAATTCTTTAGAACGGAGAGAATCCACCGGAAAAGAAGAAGAAGCTCCCATATTGTGTTTCAGTCCGAAAGTATGTCCTACCTCATGGGAAGAAACAAAACGAATCGCACTCGCCATATAGGCATCGCTAAACCGGTTGGCACGGGCACGGGCATCGATAGGCCCCGTCTGCACTCGCATCCAGGTGTGCAGCAAAGTCATTACATTATGCCACCACACGACATCGGCTTCGATAATCTCCCCGGAACGCGGATCGACCACCGACGGCCCCATGGCGTTGGCACGCTGGGAAGCCGCATAAGTAATCACCGAATAACGTACATCGTCGATATCGAAATCCGGATCATCTTCCGGGGCATCTTTAGCAATGACCGCATTTTTAAAACCGGCAGCTTCAAACGCCACCTGCCAATCGAAAACACCTGCCTTGATTTCCTCGCGCCATTGAGCCGGAGTAGCCGGATCGATATAAAACACGATAGGTTTCACAGGCTCGACCAACTCTCCCTGTTTGTATTTTTCCACATCTTCGGGTTTGGGTTCCAAACGCCAGCGATGTACCAGTTCCCGTTCCTCCACCGCTTGCTGCTTATCGTTAAAATAGATATGCGGAGTGGAGAAAAAACCTACGCGCGGATCGGCAAAACGCGGACGCATCGGTTTTTCGGGTAACAATACGATATTCGTAGTAGCCTCTACCGTCAAAGGCAGCGATTCATTTCCTTCGGTCACCCGGGTGGTCAGTAAGGATTTCACCACGATATTTTCCGGAAACACTTTCATCCCGTTGATCTTCGATAGTTCCTTTTTCACCGAAGCCCCCAGCGAAATGCTATTATACAAATCGTTGAAACTTTTCTCGCTACCGTCGAAAACTTTATTCACCTTAATGACGACGGCAGTAGAATCGCCGTTTAATGCCTCGATCGGAAATTGCTCGATCACCGACTCCCGGTAATTATCTTTCACGGAACGGGTGATTGCATCCCCTTCCGGCGAAGTGATTTTCGGATTATAAGTCGTGACCCACACTTTATTTTCGGCCACATCTTTATAAAACCGGATGATCCGGTCTTCATAAGACATTCCCTTATTCAATCCGGCATCGTTCAATTCATAAGGAACGCCGGAAACTTTATTTACGATAAGAATATCTCTTCCCAACAGCGAATCGCTGATTTCAAAATACCAGTCCTTTTCCACCTGATGAATTTTAAACATTCCCTCGCGGGTTTTAGCTTTTTGCGTCAATTCTTCATAGCGGCTCTTCTTCACAGCAACAGTATCGGTTTTCACCTCTTTTTTCTTTCGTTTTCCAAAAGCGTAAGTATCTGTCGTAAAGCCGACAAACACTCCGACAAATGCCACTGCCATAATAAAAGTTCTGATTTTCCTCATTTCAAATCAATCTGTTTAACGTTGTAATCTATTCTTATGCATTCAATGGAGAGTAATTCCCTGACAAGCTATGCCATTTTCGGGTAGTTATTCATTCTTCACCGATATTTATGCATTTTACAATGTTAGCAGAAAATAATCAAACGATAAACTCAACAGGAATGAACCGCCCGGAAAAAGGAGTGAACCGGACAATATAGAGAACGAAAGAAATCTTGCTGGCAATAGAAAAGAATATTATCCTTTTAAAATGGGTAACTTACAGATAAACAAACTATTCTCAACCGTATAATGAAACCTTTCCTGAGAATAATACGCATAAATTTTCTGAATATTTTCCAGCCCGATCCCCATAGAATCCGAGGATTCACCCGAACGCGGACAATAGGAATTTTCTACGACTAAATCGCCTTCGGACAGGTATATTCTGATATGCAAAGGATGCAGGCGGGTGATCTCATTATGTTTGATGGCATTTTCAAGCAATAACTGCAAACTCATCGCAGGGATCATGCCATCGGCTTTCTTCACATCATTTTCAATCTTCAGCAACAATTGCTCTCCGAAACGGATTTTCTGTAAAAAATAATAATGACAGGTGAAATCCACCTCTTCTTTCACAGAAGCCAGTGTTTCATTTCGCTTTTCAAGCACATAACGATAAACTTTGGACAATTTCAACACAAATTCTTCTGCCAACGCAGGGTCGGCAGTAATCAGTGCACTTAGGGAATTGAGCGCATTGAACAAAAAATGAGGGTTCAACTGATTTTTCAACTGCTGCAAATTCAGTTGCAAGGCCTCCTGTTCCACCTTCCGCCTCAGGTCGTACTCTTTCCGCCATTTATATTGGGATATTGCCAGCAATACACTAAAAATAAGCACCGTAACCACAGCTATCAACAGGGCGTAACGATGGAAATGCTCCATAGCTTCCTGATTGTCCAACTGTAAGACATTGACCACCACAACCCATTTTTCCGTTCCCACAGCAATCGGATAATACACTTTATCCACCGGAAGCAACAGATAATTCGAAAAGCCCGCCATTTGCAACTCCTGGTTATCCCGGATAACCGCTTTCACCCGCTCCAGTTCCCGGAGATCGGCTAACGGCTTGCCTACCTGCTTTTCATCCGGATAAGTGATATAAACACCGGCCTCGTTCAATATATATATATAATTCCGCTTAGCAGGGACAATCACGGCAAAATAAGCATGAAGATCGGATAGGTCGATATCGAATCCGTAATTCACTCCCCCGTAATGCCCCCGCAAACTCCAATACTCTCCCCGGTGATCCTTATATAATCCGCTTCCATCTTTACTTAGCACCGTAGCCGTCCAGACCGCCCCATGCACACCCGCTTTTCCTCTGGTGCAAACCACATGGTCCTCACCCGCCACAAACCAGGCCCGTGTGACCTTATTATCCATTTTCAACACGCCTTCCAGCAGTTCCGTCAATCCCTCTTTATCGTATCCTTTCTTTTCTAAAAAAGCCTGCACACTCTCCCGCAGTTCCTCTGTCCGCTTAAAATCCTGCCGGATCAGTTCCGAACGGTATGCCCCCACTTCCTGCACCATGGCACTGTGCATCCGGACAGCCGCTTTGTCGATCTGTATCCCCACGAGCCATACGGCCCCTACAAAGACCAATAGCAACAATAATCCTATAAATATTAAATTCTTCCGGTGAAACATCTGTTAATCTGGATTTTATTTAGGGACAAATCAGGCAAACCTGCATACAGGCAAAAATAGGTATTTCCGGAAAAATAAAAAAGGCAGTCACGTTTTTTTAACGTAACTGCCTTTTATACGGCACATCGCCGATCAATATTTTACGTTTCCTTCATTTTCTTTCCACAAGCGGAATTCTTTTCCCGCGTCGGCTTCCTTCTCGTTTAAGAAAGGGATAGAACGTCCGGCTTCCGGCAAAGCTATTTCCTTATAAATGAACGAGTCGTCGAAACCTGCGAGTGCAGCGTCTTCTTTTGTCGAAGCATAATACACTTTAGCCGGACGCGCCCAGTAAATAGCTCCCAAACACATCGGGCAAGGCTCACAACTGGCATATACTTCACAACCTTCCAACTGAAAAACACCCAATTTTCGGCAAGCTTCCCGGATAGCGTTCACTTCCGCATGTGCAGTCGGATCGTTATCCGGCGTCACCGAATTACCGCAGGCGGCAATCACTTTCCCATCTTTCACGACCACAGCCCCGAAAGGTCCTCCGGTTCCGTTCTTTGCATTTTCCACAGCCAACCGAATGGCTTCTTCCATAAATCTCTTCTCGTACATATCCTATACCACTTTTTACTTTTTCACTTTCTTTTTTCCTTGCTCCACAGGGCGGACGGGACCTTTATCCAAATGTTTCCCACTATACCACAGCATAAATATCCCTACCAATATAAACGGAACACTCAACCATTGCCCCATATTCAATACCATTTCATTTTCCCAGGTTTCCTGATTTTCTTTCACAAATTCGATAATAAAACGTGCTGTAAATATCAGGATCAGGAAGGCTCCGAAAATAAAACCTTGCTTTTGTTTTACGTTCGTACGCCAATAAAGATACATCAATATGAAGAAACTGATCAGGTAACAAATAGCCTCATACAACTGCGCCGGATGACGGGGCAGTTCCGGATGAGGAATACCGTCGGCATTGACAAACCGGAATCCCCAGGGCACGGTAGTGGGCAATCCTACGATTTCCGAGTTCATCAAATTTCCGATACGGATAAAAAATCCGGCTAAAGCAATGGGTACGACAGCGCGGTCGAGTATCCAGAAAATCGATTTCTTACTTATTTTCTTCGAATAATACCATAATCCCACAATGATACCGATAGCCGCTCCGTGGCTCGCCAATCCCTGATAGCCCGTAAACTCGAAATGAGGAGAAAAACGCACGGGTAAAATAATTTCCAAAGGATATTTACTATAATAATCCCAGTCATAAAACAGGCAATGTCCCAAACGTGCCCCGATAATGGTGGCGACAGCCACATAAAGCCATAATTTATCCAACCATTCAATGGGCAAACCTTCCGATTTAAACATTTTTTTCTCGACCACATATCCAAAAATAAATGCTAAAGCAAAAAGCAGGCTATAATAGCGAATGGTAATTCCAAGGTCGAAAAGTACAGGACTGACATCCCAATTAATAAAAAGCAACATAGTTACAAATTTTACAATTAAAATCGATTGCGACAAATAACGGTGGAAGTAACTCCCCCACCGTTATTTGCCTATCTGTTTATTTACTCGTTTTTACCGTGACAGTTTTTATATTTCAAGCCGCTACCGCAAGGGCAAAGCTCGTTCCGTCCCACTTTCGGCCCCACTTTCACCGGCTCTTTGTGGGGTTGTTGCTGTCCGGGGGCTGCCACCTGCTCCGTACGGCTTTCCCGCATCCGGCTTAAATCGGTACGGCGTTGCTCGGCTTCACGCACGTGCTCCGGCTCTTGCATCGGGATTTGTCCCTTCATTAAGGTGGAAACCATACCTTTGTTGATCTTTTCTACCATCGATTTGAACAAATTATACGATTCGAATTTATAGATCAACAAGGGGTCTTTCTGTTCGTAAGCGGCATTCTGAACAGATTGTTTCAAATCGTCCATTTCACGCAAATGTTCCTGCCATGCCTCATCGATATGTGCCAAAATCACGGCTTTCTCGAACGAGCGCATCAGGTCTTCACCATTGCTTTTATAGGCTTTTTCCAGATTGGTGATGACGTTATACATCCTTTGCCCGTCTGTAAACGGCACAACGATATTTTTAAATACATCCCCCCGGTTTTCAAACACATTTTTGATAACAGGGAATGCCTGCTGTGCGATATGTTCGACTTTCCGGTTATAAGCTTCGCGCACCTGCCGGTACAGTTCTTCTGTCAGATCGTTTGTTTTTGCCTTCTGGAACTCTTCCGGAGAAATTTCGAAATCCACCGATAACACACGCAATACCTCCATTTTAAATCCTTCCAGATCATTCACCGGCTGATATTCTTCGACGATAGATTCGCAGACATCGTAAGTATTGTTCGCTACAGCTACCCCGATACGTTCACCCAGCAATGCCTGACGGCGTTGCTTATAGATCACCGTACGCTGCGAGTTCATCACGTCGTCGTATTCCAGCAAACGCTTACGGATACCGAAGTTATTCTCTTCCACTTTCTTCTGTGCCCGTTCGATAGAACGCGTAATCATGGAATGCTGGATCACATCCCCTTCCTCATGTCCTAAACGGTCCATCACACGGATAATACGTTCAGAACTGAACAAACGCATCAAATCGTCCTCCAAAGAAACGAAGAACTGGGATGATCCCGGATCTCCCTGACGTCCGGCACGTCCTCTCAACTGACGGTCCACACGGCGGGAATCATGACGTTCCGTACCGATAATAGCCAAACCTCCGGCATCTTTCACCTCCTGGCTCAGCTTGATGTCGGTACCACGACCGGCCATATTGGTAGCGATGGTTACAGTCTTCGATTTACCGGCTTCTGCAACAATATCCGCTTCTTTTTGGTGCAACTTGGCATTCAATACGTTGTGCCTGATGCCCCGCAACTTCAACATACGGCTCAGCAACTCGGAAACCTCGACCGAAGTCGTACCCACCAACACCGGACGTCCGGCATCCACCAACTTCACGATTTCTTCGATCACGGCATTGTATTTCTCACGCTTGGTTTTATAAACAAAATCATTGGCATCGATACGCACTGCGGGACGGTTGGTCGGGATCACCACCACATCGAGTTTGTAAATATCCCAAAACTCTCCGGCTTCCGTTTCCGCCGTACCGGTCATACCGGCCAGTTTATGATACATACGGAAATAATTCTGCAAAGTAATAGTCGCCCACGTTTGAGTAGCGGCTTCCACTTTTACATTTTCCTTAGCCTCGATAGCCTGGTGTAATCCGTCGGAATAACGGCGGCCTTCCATGATACGGCCGGTTTGCTCGTCCACAATCTTCACTTTATTGTCCAGCACCACATATTCGATGTCTTTTTCAAACAGAGTATAAGCTTTCAGCAACTGGTTCACCGTATGTACCCGCTCCGATTTCACCGCATAGCTCTGGATCAATTCATCCTTTTTCTCCAATCTTTCTTTCTCATCGGTCACCGTCTTTTCTATATCGGCGATTTCAGAGCCTATATCCGGTAAAATGAAAAACTTAGGATCTTCTCCGGCTGCCGTAATCGTATCGTGTCCTTTATCGGTCAGGTCTATGGAATTTTGCTTTTCATCGATCACAAAATACAGAGGATCGGTAATCTCCGGCATCCTCCGGTTGTTTTCCTGCATATATTCATTTTCGGTTTTCAGCAGGACCGCTTTATTCCCTTCTTCACTCAGGAATTTAATCAACGGTTTGTATTTAGGTAAACCTTTGTGTGCCCGGAGTAAAAGAATACCCCCCTCTTTTCTTTTCTTCGCATCGTCGCTCGCCAGCAGCTCTTTGGCATCGCTAAAAATCTTAGCCACCAGTTCGCGTTGCATTTTCACCAAATGTTCCACACGGGGTTTATACTCGTCGAACATTTGGTCGTCGCCCTTCGGCACAGGTCCTGAAATAATCAAAGGCGTACGGGCATCGTCGATCAACACAGAATCGACCTCATCCACAATAGCGAAGTTATGCTTACGCTGCACCAGGTCTTCCGGGTTGTTCGCCATGTTATCCCTCAGGTAATCGAATCCGAACTCATTATTCGTTCCGAAAGTAATATCCGCCATATACGCTTTACGGCGCTGGGGCGAATTAGGCTGATGCCGGTCGATACAATCCACAGAAAGACCGTGGAACATATACAACGGCCCCATCCATTCAGAGTCACGTTTTGCCAAATAATCATTTACGGTCACCATGTGTACCCCCCGGCCCGAAAGGGCATTCAGGAATACCGGCAGGGTCGCTACCAAAGTTTTACCTTCTCCGGTCGCCATCTCGGCAATCTTTCCCTGGTGCAATACAGAACCACCGATCAGCTGCACATCGTAGTGCACCATATCCCAGGTTACTTCATTCCCTCCTGCGATCCAGGTGTTGAAATAAACGGCCTTATCTCCTTCGATCTCCACAAAATCGTGCTCTACCGCCAAATCACGGTCGAACTGATTGGCTGTCACTTCAATCTCCTCGTTCTCCTTGAAGCGGCGGGCAGTTTCTTTCATCACGGCAAAAGCCCGGGGTAAAAGTTCTGTCAAAATTTCCTCGACCTTTTTATCGATCTGTTCTTCCAACTTATCTATCCGGGCATAAATTTCCTCCCTTTCTTCAATAGAAGGCTTTTCCTCCTCCACTTTCCGTTTCAATGCGGCAATTTCTTCCTCTTCTTCCTGAATATATTCGTGCACCTGTTTCTTCATTTCTTCCGAAGCGGCACGCAATTCGTCATGGCTTATATTTTTAAGTTTTTCCCACTCACCGTTCACCTGCCCTACAATCGGGATCAGCATTTTCATATCTCTGTCGGATTTATTTCCGAACAGCTTCTTTAAAACATCGTTAAAACCCATTATATTTTATTTATTTTCGACACATAAAGATATCCCTATCTCATGATATACATTAAAAAATCAATATTCTCACAACAAACCATAGGCTTATCGTAAGCCGAACACACTTGATTTAAATAGAGAAGCCGGGAGCCCTGATGCGAAGCGAAGTGAGACAGAGAATCCTTATTTTAGGACATTCCGCCCTGTCGAAAGTATCGTCTGAAACGACAGAAAAAATTTCTGAAAAATGAAAAAAATCGGGAGGTAACACGCAAGAAGCCTGCTGGCTGCGATCCTCTTCCAAATAAACGGAAACCACCTTTACGGTATGGGTAATTACCAGCCTGCACCTCTCTCCTGTCAAAGACTCAGCTCCAGTCTGCGCCTTCAAAGGAACAGCCACGGCACAACCTGCCATGACATATAATGCAGCTATTAAATACCTGTTCACTTCCATTGTCCGCAAAGATAACGTAAAAAACGAAAACTTAACGAAAAGTCTAAATATTTATATTTTTTCTCCATAAGCGAGATCACCCGCATCGCCTATCCCCGGATCGATATATGATTTTTCGGTCAAATGCTCGTCCACACTGGCCGCCCAGATCGTAATATTTTCCCCCTTCAGCACCTCGGAAGTATAAGCGATCCCCTGCCGGCTGGCAATCACAGAGGCGATGTGGGTATGTACGGGAACACCTCCCTGTTTCAGCAATTCCCGGTAAGCCACCACCAGCGACGAGCCCGTCGCCAACATCGGATCGACCAACAGTAATTGTTTCCCTTCCAAAGAAGGCGTGTAAACGGAATCATAACGAATCACGAATCCGTGCTCTTCGTCATATACCCGGCGAGCCGACACGAAAGCACTCCCGGCAGCATCGAAATAATTTAAAAAACCCTGATGATACGGCAATCCCGCCCGCAAAACCGAAGCCACCACCACTTCCTCGGCAGGCAACATCACCTGCGCCGGATTGATAGGAGTTTGCACCGTTTGAGGCATATACCTAAAGGTTTTACTGATCTCATACGCCATAATTTCGCCCACCCGCTCCAGATTCCGGCGAAAACGCATCCTGTCGGAATGTATTTCCCGATCTCTCAGCTCCGCTAAAAAACGGTTACATACAGAATTACAGCCATCTATAATATTTACCATGTCCTATGTATTTTTTACGCGCTTGCAAAGAAAATAAAATCACGGCAAAACACGAAACAATACGATCCGAATTTAAGGACGACTTTAAAGTTAGTTGCGGTAGTAAAACACAATAGACGCCTTTGCCAGCGTATGTTTCCAAAGGTGAAAGCCCACTAAAGCCGGAGGCGTATCCTTAGAAAGTTCCAAAGTATCGATATCTAAAGCATAAAGTGTAATCGTATAATTATGCCAGCCGTGTCCATGAGGCGGATTCGGCCCTCCGTAACCATGTTTTCCGTAATCGTTGATGCTCTGTACCACCGATGCCGGAGCCAGCCGCCGGAAAGTATTTCCCGCATCGGCAGGCAATTCCGTTACATTGGCCGGGATATCGAACATCAGCCAATGCCAGAAACCTCCATCGACCGGAGCATCTTTGTCGAACATGGTAATGGCAAAACTCCGGGTATCCAGAGGAGGATTGATCCACGATAACTGGGGTGAAATATTACTTCCTCCACAATCCGGATGTACCTGGCGCAGAGTGGCGATGCCGCCGGTATCGTTGCTTCTCAAAGTAAATGTCTCTATTTTCATTGTTTTAACTTTATTGTCTTGTCAAAAAGATAAACGGAATAAAAGACAAAAAGTTCAGGATAAAAAAATAAAAACCGGAGATTGAAAAATCTCCGGCTATATTTTACTTTTCTGTATTATTTCACAGAAAAACCCTATATTTACACAATGATCGGACGTTCGACATTAAAATAAATCCAACCGTCTTTATGAAAATAACCCTCATCCGCAGCTTTCTGATTTTAGCAATCGCACTGATTGTTTCTTTTCTATTTTTACTTAACCCGGACGATTTGTCGCTCTCGGCCAATCTCCCGGTTTACATCGGACTGCTTAGTTCCATTCTGTTATTTATAAACATGTTCGTTGCAACCCGGCTCAACAAAAAGAAAAGAAAACCGCACAGGAAACAATGACGTTACAGCTTTGAAGAAAATTCTTTAATCCGCTGTTCGTCCGCTTTACGGCAAATCAGAAAAACATTATCCTGCTCAGCAACGATATATCCGTTCAATCCCTGTAACACCATTCTTTTATCACCGGAAACATGCACCACGCAATCCGTACTTTCCACCATCCGTACCTGTTTTCCCACAACGGCATTTGCATCCGTATCTTTCGGTAATTGTTCATAAAGCGATCCCCAGGTGCCCAAATCCGACCAGCCGAAACTGGCAGGAAAGACGTATATATTCCGGGCATGCTCCATAATGGCATAATCGACGGAAATCGACGGACAGTCCGGGAATTTACGGTTTATTTCAGTCTGCTCGGCATCGGTGTAAAAAACAGGATCGAGAGTGTCGAACAAAGCCGCCATTTCCGGTTGATTCTCCCGGAAAGCCCATTCGACCGTCTTCACATTCCAAAGAAATATCCCGGCATTCCAATAATATCCCCCCTCCTGAAGATATTTTTCTGCGGTCTGTAAATCCGGTTTTTCTTTAAAACCCTCCACGATTTTTATTTCATCCTCTCCCGTGACCTGTTCCTCCTTCACTTTGATATATCCATATCCGGTTTCAGGACGGGTAGGCAACATGCCTAAAGTTAAAATACGATTTTCTTTTTCGGTAAAAACCAACCCGCGACGAATGACACGCACAAACTCCGGAACATTCATAACAATATGGTCGGCGGCAGAAATAACCAAATTCGCTTCCGGGTCCTGTTTTTTGATTTTCCAGGCCACGTAAGCGACGCAAGGAGCCGTGTTACGCATACAAGGCTCTAAAAGAATATTGGATTCCGGTATTTGGGGCAATTGTTCCCGCACCAGATCGCGATAATGTTCAGAGGTAACCACCCAAACATTTCGCATATCACATACTTCACTGAAACGATCTACAGTAAGCTGTATCAACGTTCGGCCCACCCCCAGCACATCGATAAATTGCTTGGGCTTTTCCGGGGTACTCATCGGCCAAAAACGGCTTCCGACCCCTCCCGCCATAATAACCAAATGATTCATAATCCTAAACTTTACACGGTTTTAGGAATGGAAAAGCTAAAACGGGAACCTACATTTTCTTCAGATTCAAACCAGAGTTCTCCTCCGTTCTTTCTCACAAAATCCCGGCACAACAGCAATCCCAATCCGGAACCTTCTTCACTATTTGTGCCAAAGGTAGTGAAATGAGTGGCTTCCTGCAACAGTTTTGGCTGATCTTCTTTTTTGATCCCTTTGCCGTGGTCGGCAACAGAAACCACCACCTTATCTTCTGCAACCTCGATAGCTACATTTATTTCTGAATCTTTATGGCTGAATTTTACGGCATTGGAGAGCAGGTTACGAATGACGGATTTGATCATCTCGATATCTATGGAGACATCGTAATGCTCTTCCGTTTCCATCCGTATCGTAATATTTTTTATAGCCGCCACAGGACGCATCACCTCTATCACTCCATCGGCCAACTCCGAAATATCTATCATTTGAGGTACAACGCTTAATTTTCCCAACTGGCTCTTTGTCCACTTCAACAAATTATCCAACAAAGCAAAAATCTCCTCGGAAGTCTTATTGCTCATCTCCAGCATATCGAAAATTTCAGGATTCGTTTTATCCTGTTCCACGCTCATCATGATTGTATTCAACAACATTTTCATAGACGCCATGGGGGAACGAAGATCGTGGGCTATCACAGAATACAATTTATCTCTTCCGGCAATGGTCTTCTTCAATTCCTCGGTCTGCTCTAAGATGATACGCTTTGCCGCCACCAAAGACAATTGGTGACAAATACGAACCATCAACTCTTCTTTCCGGAAAGGCTTCGATATAAAATCGTTAGCTCCCAATTGAAAGCCTTTCACAATACTTTGAGTATCATCCAATGCGGTCAAAAATATGATCGGCACATCTTTATAAATCTCCTGCGACTTTAAGGTTGCAGCCACTTCGAAACCATCCATCCCCGGCATCATAACATCCAACAATATCAGATCGGGATTTTCTTTTTCAATCATAGCCAAAGCTTCCTGCCCGTTCATAGCACTGGCAATACGATAGCCTTCCTTGCCCAGCAAAGCTTTAAGCAACAGCACATTCGATTGTACGTCATCGACAATAAGCAACTTAAATTCAGAAGGATTTATTTGCATGAAAAAATACTTTATACAACAACAATAAATTTCTGACAAAAGTAGAACTTTTCTTGTTCTCTTAACAGCCCCTTTAGCTCTTTTTTATATCTTTTTCTTAGATACAAAAACAAAATACACTGATTAAT
>ENA-UEQO01000906-UEQO01000906.1-human-gut-metagenome-genome-assembly--contig:-NODE-906-length-32764-cov-4.286719_pt1 | contig 32764 bp, 30 predicted proteins | sample MGYA00242938_ERZ507940 | MGnify/ENA primary metagenome ERZ507940 (study PRJEB26167, sample SAMN06115517) | human gut metagenome | host: Homo sapiens | place: China:Chongqing | collected 2014-12-03... | reverse complement strand
TGCTCTTCTGCGTCACCAAGTGGGGCTGGGGCTTTGACAAATATCTGGAGGAGGCCAACACTGGTACGGGCCTCCGGATGTCCCGGGCTTTCAAACCCTATTTCCAGTTTATCCTGCCCATTATCATCCTGGTCATTTTGATTCAGGGCCTGATTTGAGTGCATATTCACGGCGGCATGCGATTGCATGCCGCCGTTTTTCCGATTTTAGGATTTACTTTTTCTCCCGGGGCGCATATACTAGATTCCAGAAATCAAAGGAGGCGTGCTGCGTATGAAACTGCATCTCACTGATCCCAAAACCGTGGACCTCACCCGCTATTGGGGAACCCAAAATGCCCTGCTGACTGCCGGAGACAAGACCGGCCTGAACACCATGACCATCGGCTGGTGCCAGTTGGGCCGGCTGTGGAACCTGCCGGTCTGCACAGTCTACGTGCGGCCCGAGCGATATACCTATCAATTTATGGAGTCCCACGATTATTTCACCGTCTCCATCCTGCCGGAGGAGGCAAAAAAAGTGACCGCCCTCTGCGGCAGCAAGAGCGGCCGGGACGTGGACAAGGTGAAAGCGTGCGGCCTGACGGTCCGCTGGGGGGCCGGGGACGCGCCCTTCTTTGACGAGGCGGAGTGGGTCCTGGTGTGCCGGAAGCTGTACGCCCAGGACATGGACCCTGCCTGCGTGCTGGGGGAGGGGGAGATCCTGCCCTTCTACACGCCGGGGCAGGGCGGCTGGCACCGGATCTATGTGGGCCAAGTCGTGGAGGCCTATCAAAAATAAGGAGTTTGCATGGCAGAGACACAGGAAGTACGAGACAAAGTGGTGCTGGTGGGGTTGAACTCCCCGGTGCTGAAAAAAGAGGAAAACGCCGACGAGGATACCATGGAGGAGCTCTCCGCCCTGGTGGAGACCGCCGGAGGCGAGACCGTGGGGATTGTGCTGCAGAACCGGCCGTCCCCGGACCCCCGGACCTTCATCGGGGAGGGCAAGGTGGCGGAGGTGCAGCTCTACTGCGAGAACACCGGCGCCACCATGGTGATCTTCGACAACGATCTGTCCCCCTCCCAGATGCGGGTGCTGACGGAGCTGCTGGGCGTTCAGGTGCTGGACCGGTGCGGATTGATCCTGGACATCTTCGCCCAGCGGGCCAAGACCAAGGAAGGGCGGCTCCAGGTGGAGCTGGCCCAGTACCAGTATCTGCTGCCCCGGCTGACCGGCATGTGGACCCATCTGGAGCGACAGGCGGGCACCAGCGGCAAGGGGCCCATCGGCTCCAAGGGCCCCGGCGAAACCCAGCTGGAGACGGACCGCCGCCACATCCGCCGGAAGATCGACAAGCTCCGGGAGGACCTGGAGGAGGTCCGCCGGGTGCGCTCCACCCAGCGGCAGCGGCGGCAGAAGAACGAAATCCCGGTGGTGGCCATTGTGGGCTATACCAACGCGGGCAAGTCCACGCTGCTGAACCACCTGACCGGAGCGGGCATCCCCGCCAACAACCGGCTGTTCGACACGCTGGACACCACCAGCCGCCTTCTCACGGTCAGCGACACGCTGGACGTGGTGATCTCCGACACGGTGGGGTTCATCCGCAAGCTGCCCCACCAGCTGGTGGAGGCATTCAAGGCCACGCTGGAGGAGTTGGAGTACGCAGATCTGCTGCTCCACGTCATCGACGTGTCCAACCCGGAGTGGCAGCAGCAGGCGGCGGTGGTGGAGAACCTGATCCGGGAGCTGGGGGCCGGAGAGCTGCCCCGGATCGACGTGTTCAACAAGTCCGACCGGCTGCCCGCCGGAGAGATCATGCCCCACGGTCAGGATATCTGCTCCCTCTCCGCCAAGACCGGCGAGGGTGTGGACAAGCTGTTGGAGATGATCGGGGAACGCCTGGACAGCGGCAGCCGCCGCTGTGTGCTGCACATCCCCTACGACAAGGGCGGCCTGCTGGACCAGCTGTACCGGGAGGCCAAGGTGGAGAACGTGGAGTACGGGGAGACCATCGCGGTCACGGCGGTGTGCACGCCGAAGGTCCTGGGGCAGATGGCGCCGTTCCTTGTGGAATGAGCGCCCCCAGGCCCGCCCCGGTGCGCAGGCCCAGCAGGAAGGCGTGGATGGCGGTGAATTCCAGGGTCTTGTCGAGTTCCTCCCGGAATTGATATTCCAAGTCGCTCTCCATCAGGGACAGCCACATCTCATATTCTTCCTGGGGCGCCGCCTCCACATAAGGGCGGATATACCGGGGATAGAGCCATTTCATAAAATCTGTCATCCTAAAAATCACCTCGAATAACATAAAAAATGGCGTGTTTCTAAGTTTAGTATAATACCTAAAATTTGGCGTGTCAAGGGGGACGCATGGAATTTCAGGAAAAATTGCGATCGCTCCGAAAAGAGCGCGGAGAAACCCAAGCCCAGGTTGCCACGGCCATTGGAATTGGAGAACGGCATTACCAGAAATTTGAGTCTGGAAATAATTTGCCTAGTTTCCATAATCTGTGCGCCCTGGCGGACCACTTCGGCGTGTCCATGGACTATCTGGCGGGCCGGACGGACCGGCGGGACGTGTGGAAATGAGCGCGGAGCAGACAGGGAGGACGGCCATGACCACCTATCGGGTGCCCTTTGAAAACGGGGAGAGCGCGTTCACGGAGAAGCGATCCCGCTTCATCAGCCACATCTGGCGGGTGGAGACCGAGGCAGAGGCCCGGGAGCGCATCGAGGAGATGAAGAAGCGCTACTACGACGCCCGCCACAACTGCTGGTGCTATCTGCTGCAGGAGGGCGGCGTGGTCCGCTACTCCGACGACGGGGAGCCCCAGGGCACGGCGGGCCAGCCCATGCTGAACGTGTTCCAGCGGGAGAGCGTCACCAACGTATGCTGCGTGGTGACAAGGTACTTCGGCGGCGTGCTGCTGGGGGCCGGGGGACTGACCCGGGCCTATACCAAGGGAGCCAAGGACGCCCTGGCCGCCGTGGGCATCAGCACCATGAGCCTGTGGACGCTGTGGGACGTGCCCTGCACATATCCCCTCTTCGAGCGGGTGAAGCTGGAGATCATCGCCTGCGGCGGCGTGGTGCGGGACACGGAGTACGGCGCGGATATCCGCCTGCGGGCGGCGTTCCCGGCGGGCGGGGCGGAACAGTTCGTTCCCCGCCTCACGGAGCTCTCCGCGGGGAGTCTGGCTATGGAGGCGGCGGGGGAGGAGTTTCTTCCAGGCCCCCGGGAGTCCGCCAACGGAACATAAACAAACCGGGAGCCGGCTTTTTGGCCGGTTCCCGGTTTTGTTATGCGTGTTCCTGCCGGACGTGGTAGCCCAGCGCCTGGATCTTTTCCAGAATGTCCGCCTGCCGGACGCCTGTGGCGTCGTAGTCCACCGCCAGCTGTCCGCCGCTGCTGACGCTGACGGAGGTGACGCCCGGCAGGGTGTCCAGCTCCCGCTTCAGCAGCTTCACGTCATGCCGGTCCGCGTTCCGGTCCAGGGAGACGGAAATGCTTGCCATTCGCTTCACCTCCCAGCTGTGGGGAAGAAGTCCGGAGTCCTCACAGGTCCTCCAGGTCTGCCGCCGGAATGTCGTTTTCCACGTTGTCCCGGGCCAGATCGGTGTCCAGCACCGGATAGACGCTGGGGATGGGCTTCTCCTGCTTTCTCCGCCGGGGGAGCTCTACCTTGCGGCTGTCATCATGCATTTAGATCACCTCCGCCCTAGCTTGTCCCGCGCCGGGCCGAACCATGCCGGAAAAAGCCGGAAAACAGCGGCAGGCACATGCCCGGCCTGGACACAAAAGCGCGGCCGGGCACAAAAACTCCTGGGAAAACTGGGGAGATTGCCGTCCGCATCCGTGGAAAATCCGCGGGATTTTTCATAAATTCCATGGATTTGGACAGGAGGCGTCCCCCTGCGGTAAAGTAGGAAAGGAAATCACGCTGTCCTCCCCGAGAGGATGGAAAAAAGGAGCGAGACCGCATGAGCCTCAAGAAATTCAAGACCATGGACGGCAACGAGGCAGCCGCCTATATCTCCTACGCGTTCACGGAAGTGGCGACGATCTACCCCATCACGCCCTCCAGCCCCATGGCAGACCACGTGGATGAGTGGGCCGCCGCCGGCATGAAGAATATCTTCGGCCAGCCTGTGAAGCTGATGGAGCTCCAGGCCGAGTCCGGCGCCTGCGGCGCCATGCACGGCGCGCTGGAGACCGGATCCTTGGCCACCACCTACACCGCCTCCCAGGGCCTGCTGCTGATGATCCCGCCCATGTACCGAATCGCGGGCTCCATGCTGCCCGGTGTCATGCACGTCTCCGCCCGGACGGTGTCCACCCACGGCCTGTCCATCTTCGGCGACCACTCTGACGTCATGGGCTGCCGCCAGACGGGCTTCGCCCAGCTGGCCTCCTCTAGCGTACAGGAGTGCATGGACCTGGGCGCCGTAGCCCATCTCGCCGCCATCAAGGGCAGCATCCCCTTCCAGCACTTCTTTGAGGGCTTCCGCACCTCCCATGAGATCCAGAAGATCGAGGTGCTAGACTACGACGACATGAGCCGCCTGGTGGACTGGGACGCCGTCCGCCGCTTCAAGGCCCGGGCCCTGAACAGCGAGCATCCCACGGTCCGCAACACCGTCCAGAACCCGGACACCTTCTTCCAGCACCGGGAGGCCTGCAACGGCGCCTATGACCGCCTGCCCGCCATCGTGGAGGAATACATGAAGGCCGTCAGCGACCTGACGGGGCGGGACTACCAGCTGTTCAACTACTACGGCGCGCCGGACGCGGACCGGGTGGTCATCGCCATGGGCAGCGTCTGCGGCACCCTGGGGGAGGTCATCGACTACCTGAACGCCCAGGGCGAAAAGGTGGGCATGATCCAGGTCCATCTGTACCGCCCCTTCTCCGTGTCCCACTTCCTGGCCAAGCTGCCGGATACCGTCCAGACCATCTCCGTCCTGGACCGGACCAAGGAGCCCGGCGCCATCGGCGAGCCCCTGTATGAGGATGTGTGCACCGCCCTGGCGGAAGCCGGGCGCAGCGGGATCAAGGTGCTGGCCGGCCGGTACGGCCTCAGCTCCAAGGACACCACCCCCGCCCAGATGAAGGCTGTGTACGACAACATGGCCGGCGAGCAGAAAAACCACTTCACCGTGGGCATCGTGGACGATGTGACCCACCGCTCTCTGGACGTGGGGGAACACATCAGCACCGCCGGCGGCTCCACCATCGAGTGCAAGTTCTGGGGCCTGGGCTCCGACGGCACCGTGGGCGCCAACAAGAACTCCATCAAGATCATCGGCGACAACACGCCCCAGTACGTCCAGGCGTATTTTGAATATGACTCCAAGAAGTCCGGCGGCGTCACCAAAAGCCACCTGCGCTTCGGTAAGGAGTCCATCCGCTCTGCCTACTACGTCACCCAGGCGGACTTCGTGGCCTGCCACAAGCAGAGTTACATCCACTCCTATGACATCGTCCACGAGGTGAAGCCCGGCGGCACCTTCCTGCTGAACACCCTGTGGAAGGGGGAGGAGCTGGAGCGGAATCTGCCCAACCACGTGAAGCGGACGCTGGCCCGGAACCATGTGAAGTTCTATACCATCGACGCCGTGTCCATCGCCCAGGAGCTGGGTCTGGGCAACCGGACCAACACGGTCCTCCAGGCGGCGTTCTTCAAGCTCTCCGGCGTGCTGCCGGTGGATGAGGCCGTCCAGTACATGAAGGACGCCATCACCCACAGCTACTTCAAGAAGGGCGACAAGGTCCTGAACATGAACTACGCCGCTGTGGACCGGGGCCTCCAGTCCGTGGAGGAGATCCGAGTGCCCGACAGCTGGAAGGACCTGCCCGACGAGCCCCTGGAGCAGACTGAGACCGCAGGTGTGCCGGACTACGTCCGGGACGTGCTGATCCCCGTCAACGCCCAGGCCGGCGACAAGATCCCTGTCAGCAAGTTCCTCAGCTTTGCCGACGGCGTGACGGAGGTGGAGACCTCCAAGTACGAAAAGCGCGGCATCGCCGTGGATGTCCCCCAGTGGCTGCCGGACAACTGCATCGGCTGCAACCAGTGCTCCCTGGTGTGCCCCCACGCCGCCATCCGGCCCTTCCTGTTTACCAAGGAGGAGGCGGAGCAGGCCCCGGCCGGCTGCATCACCCACAAGGCCAACGGCAGGGGGATGGAGAATTACACCTTCCGCATCCAGGTGGATCCCCTGGACTGCCAGGGCTGCGGCAGCTGCGCCGACGTGTGCCCCGCCAGGGAGAAGGCCCTGGTGATGAAGCCGCTGGAGTCCCAGATGCCGGAGCAGGACAACTGGAATCACTGCCTGTCCCTCTCCGAGAAGGCCAATCCTCTGGACAAGTTCACCGTCCGGGGCAGCCAGTTCCAGCGGCCGCTGATGGAGTTTTCCGGTGCCTGCGCCGGCTGCGGCGAGACCCCCTACATGAAGTTGATGACCCAACTGTTCGGCGAGCGGATGTACATCGCCAACGCCACCGGCTGCGCCCAGGCCATGTTCCTGTCCGTGCCCTCCATTCCCATGGTGAAGGACTCCGCCGGTCACGGCCCGGCCCTGTCCAACTCCCTCTTCGAGAACAACGCCGAATACTCCCTGGGCATGTGCCTGTCCGTGGACCAGCAGCGCAACCAGGTCAAGACCCACGCCAAGGCCGCCCTGGACACCACCTCCGACGCTGCCCTGAAGGCCGCCCTGGAGAGCTGGCTGCAAGACGGCGACGACGGCGACAAGACCCGGGCCGTGTCCGACGCCCTGATCGCCGCCCTGAACCAGACCGCCGACTCCAGCGCCGACGTGCGGTTCCTGCGGGACAACGCCGACCAGCTGGTGAAAAAGACCATGTGGATGTACGGCGGCGACGGCTGGGCCTATGACATCGGCTACGGCGGCTTGGACCACGTGCTGGCCTCCGGCATCGACGTGAACATCCTGGTGGTGGACAACGAGCTGTACGCCAATACCGGCGGCCAAGCCTCCAAGGCCACGCCCATCGGTGCGGTGGCTCAGTTCGCCGCCAGCGGCAAAAAGACCCCCAAGAAGGACCTGGGCATGATTGCCATGAACTACGGCCATGTCTATGTGGCCCAGGTGTCCATGGGCGCCAACCCCGCCCACGTGGTGAAGGCCCTGAAGGAGGCCGAGGCCCACAAGGGCCCGTCCCTCGTCATCGCTTACGCCCCCTGCATCAACCACGGCATCGCCAAGAGCATGAAGGTGAGCCAAGCGGAGCAGAAGCTGGCGGTGGAGTGCGGCTACTGGCCCCTGTTCCGGTACAGCCCTGAGCTGGCGGCGGAGGGGAAGAACCCCTTCCAGCTGGACAGCAAGGCCCCCAACGGCAAGCTGCGGGAGTTCATGATGGGCGAGGTCCGGTTCTCCGGCCTGACCCGCACCTTCCCTCAGATCGCCGAGCAGCTCTTCGCCGAGGCGGAGGAGCAGTGCGCCGCCCGGTACGCCCAGTACGAGAAGCTGGCGGCCCAGAAATAACTTTGCTGAAATCGACACTCCTATAAACGAAAGCGCCCCAGGGCAAAGCCCTGGGGCGCTTTCGTTCCGCCGTCAGCGGGATCCGGCGGCGTGAAAGGTGCGGTTGATGAGGCAGCGGCTGCAGCAGAAATCGATGTGCCGCTCCATGGCGGAGCGAGCCAGCTCCGGCAGCCCCAGGCCGATGGCGGAGCAGATAGCCACGTGCTGGGAGCCCATGACGATCAGATTGTCCTTTTTCTGTTCCGTGGCAACGAACTCGCAGGAGCGGATAGACAGGTAGTGAAGGGTGCCCTGGAGGGTCTCGAACATGTCGATGAGATACTCGTTCTCTGTGGTCAGCACCAGCTGGTGGTGGAACTCCAGGTCGATCTTGGCCCGCTCGGAGGCGGTGGGGGCGGTATCCAGATCCTTCGCAAAGTCCTGCCAGGCGGACTGGAACTGGTCTGCCAGCTTCTGGAGCCTGGGCAGGTCAATCAGGGTCCGCTTCTGTGCGCAGAGGAAGGCCGCCTCTCCTTCGATGGCCCGCCGGGCCACGAACAGGTCCTCCAGGGACTCGCTGCTGAGGTCAAAGACGAAGTAGCTGCGGTATTTGCTGTCGCTGCTGCGGACGGCGGTCACCAGGCCGTTTTCCTCCAGCCGCTCCACCGCCCGGGTCACCGGGGAGGTGCTGACCCCCATCTGCTCCGCCAGCTTGGAGATGTTCAGCCTGCTCCCCGGCGGGATGGCGGAGGAGAAGATGGCCTTCTCCAGCAGTTCATAGACGATGTCGGAGATCTTGGCAAAGGGATTCTTCTCCTGGGCCGCTGTGATGTTCTGTGCGGTGAATCGGCAGCCGTCCCGCTGTCTGGGATCCTGGGGCATAGGGCACCTCACTTCTGAAAAATATCTGTATCCTATCATAGCGGCCGCGGGCGCGAAAATCAAGCCCGGCGCAGAAAACCGCGCCGGACCGGGAGGGGGCTCCTTCAGTCCCGGAGGTCTTCCTCCAGATTGATTTTGCCGTGGACCTGCTCGAACTCCGTGATACAGCGGCGGATCAGGTACAGAATCTGCCCGCTGCCTGTTCGTCCTTCATATTCCGCGATATAAAACAGCTTGTCATGTGTCTCCTTATCCATGCGAAATCCAAGATGACTGTCCCGTGGCTTTTTCATAGTAAACTCCATTTCAGTAGAATATAAGTTGATTTTAAGTACAAAACGAGTTACTATGTAAAAAGCGTACTAGAATATAGACACAAAATTTAGGGAGGTGTCAGAATGGACGATCTGGAGGCGGCGGAGGCATACAGGCGGGAAGCGGAGTTCTATAAGGAGAAAGCGGAGGAGAACATCCGGTACAAGTACCTCTATCTGCGGCTCGGCGGCGAGATGTATGAAGTCCTGGAGATCTTGCGGCGGACACCCTGCGCCTGCGCCCCGCTTCAGGAGGCGGAGAGCCGTCTCCGCCAGATGCTGGAACAGGCGGATGAGGACGACTGCCAGAAGGGTGTATACGATTTCTTCCGCAAAAAGAAAGGCCGTCCACCAGTTGACAAGCTGTAAAAAATCGGCTAGAATACCTCTTACAGTGATGAAGCGGAGCAGTACCCGGGAAGACCGCCCCCAAGAGAGCCTCTGGTCTGGTGGAAAGAGGCGGGCAGGGCCCGGCGAATACACCGCGGAGCTGGCACCCAAACGGCCTTCGGCCCAGTAGGCGTGCTCCGGGAGCGCCCGTTACAGCGCCGCCGTGTGTTCGCACGGCCTGAGGCGTCTGCCCGCGAGGGCGGCGCGAACAGAGGTGGTACCGCGAGAACTTCTCGCCCTCTGTCCCCTGGGGGACAGAGGGCGTTTTTGATACCTGTCCCAGATTTCACAAACGGACAAAAGGAGAGACAAATCATGCAGATCTACGAGGAACTGAAGGCCCGGGGGCTCATCGCCCAGGTGACGGACGAGGAGGAGATCCGGGAGCTGGTGAACAACGGCAAGGCCACGTTCTATATCGGCTTTGACCCCACGGCGGACAGCCTGCACGTGGGCCACTTCATGGCCCTGTGCCTGATGAAGCGGCTGCAGATGGCGGGCAACCGCCCTATCGCCCTGATCGGCGGCGGCACCGGCTATATCGGCGACCCCTCCGGCCGGACGGACATGCGTTCCATGATGACGCCGGAGACCATCCAGCACAACTGCGACTGCTTCAAGAAGCAGATGGAGCGGTTTATCGAGTTCGGCGAGGGCAAGGCCCTGATGCTGAACAACGCCGACTGGCTGCTGAAGCTGAACTATATCGAGCTGCTGCGGGAGGTGGGCGCCTGCTTCTCCGTCAACAACATGCTGCGGGCCGAGTGCTACAAGCAGCGGATGGAAAAGGGCCTGAGCTTCCTGGAATTTAACTATATGATTATGCAGTCCTATGATTTCTACCACATGTTCCAGACGGTGGGCTGCAACATGCAGTTCGGCGGCGACGACCAGTGGAGCAATATGCTGGGCGGCACGGAGCTGATCCGCCGCAAGCTGGGCAAGGACGCCTATGCCATGACCATCACGCTGCTGATGAACTCCGAGGGCAAGAAGATGGGCAAGACCGCCAGCGGCGCCGTGTGGCTGGACCCCAACAAGACCTCTCCCTACGACTTCTACCAGTACTGGCGGAACGTGGGAGATGCCGATGTGCTCAAGTGCATCCGGATGCTGACCTTCCTGCCGCTGGAGCAGATCGACGAGATGGATACCTGGCAGGGCAGTCAGCTGAACACCGCTAAGGAGATCCTGGCCTTCGAGCTGACCAAGCTGGTTCACGGCGAGGAAGAGGCCGCCAAGGCCCAGGAGGCCGCCCGCGCCCTGTTCGGCGGCGGCGGGGACAGCGCCAACATGCCCTGCACCAAGCTCTGCCGGGAGGATTTCACCGCCGAGGGAGAGATCGACATTCTGACCCTGCTGGTAAAGTGCGGCCTGGCTGCCTCCAAGGGCGAGGCCCGGCGGCTGGTGCAGCAGGGCGGCGTCACGGTCTGCGGCCAGAAGGTGGCCGATATTGAGGCCAGGTTCAGCTGCAAGGACTGCTGCGGCGAGGGCGCGGTCATCAAAAAGGGCAAGAAGGTCTATCACAAGGCCGTGCTGGAAGAGCAGTAAGCGGACATTCGATCAGCCCGCCGGGATATTCCCGGCGGGCTTTTTTGTATGTCCCTGTCAGATGGCAGCCTCATCATTCGTTTTATCAGCAGAACGGCGCCGGCAAAGGAGTTGATTGTACGGAACAAATCACATATACCCGCCCGGAAGCGGAGGAACTGGTAGAGCGGTGGTCGGACACCGTGCTGCGGATCGCCTGGACCTGGACGGGCAGCGTCCACGACGCCCAGGACATCTGTCAGACGGTGCTTTTGAAGCTGCTGACCAGTCCCCGCCGCTTTGCGGAGGAGCGGCTGGAGCGGGCCTGGGTGGTCCGGGTGGCCGTCAACTGCTGCAAGGACTGGAAGAAATCCGCCTGGGTCCGGCGGCGCCTGCCGTTGGAGGCGGCGGCCCACGCGGCGGTCCATCTGCCGGAGCCAGGGGAGAGTCCTGTGCTGGCGGCGGTGCAGGCCCTGCCGGAGCGATACCGCCAGGCGGTGTACCTGCGGTATTACGAGGGATACGAGCCGGCGGAGATCGGGACGTTGATGGGCTGCACGGCCAGTCAGGTCAGCACGTATCTCTACCGGGGCAAGGCAAAATTGCGGAACATGCTGGGAGGCGCTTATGGACAGGAATGCTTATCAGAGTGAGTTGGACCAGGTACAGTTCACGGAAGCGGGGAGGTCCGCCCTGACGGACGCCCTGATGGCGGAGCAGGCCGGACCGCCGGTCCAGCACCGGAGCTTGTGGATGAAACGGGGGATGGCGGCGGTACTGGCAGCAGTGCTGTTGGTGGGCACGGCGGCGGCTGTTACTGCGTCGCTATGGGACAGCTTTTTCGGCAGACTGGACCCGGGGGAGCAGGCGGTGGTGGACACCCTCAGCGGCGGCCTGCCGGGTGCGGTCTCCGCAGGCGGAGCCATGATGACACCTATGGCGGCCTTCGGCATGGATGGGGCATTCTACCTGATGCTGGAGATTCAGGCCCCAGAGGGCACGGTCCTGCCACCCTTGGACGGTGAAAATGAAACCTACCAGCTCTTCGGCGATGATATTTTGAACGGCGAGTGGCTTGAGCTGCGGGAGCCGGACGGCGGGGACCCGGCGATCTCTTATTCCACGGAGTTCACTTGGCTGGAGGACCCGGATCCTGCGGACAACACGCTGACAGTGGTACTCTCCATTCTGGCGGACGGAGACCTGGAGGGAAAGGTCCTCCACATACCAGGGCTGTGGAAGCAGACGGATGGGAAGGCCTATACGGAGATCTTCTCCGGCGATTTTGACTTCGTGCTCTCCGGTGGTCTGGCGGAAGATAGCCTGCTGGCGGTGGATGTCGCTGGTGTCACGGCACAGGCGCCCTGCGGCACCTTGACCATGGAGCGTCTGAAGGTCTCTCCTCTGGGGCTCCAGTGGAGCTATCACTACGATGAGAACGCCGTCCAGGCCGCGGCGGCAGAAAACGGCAGAGACGCCGTGGCGCTTGTGACGGCTGACAGCGGAGAGGTAGTGGAATTCTCAGATATAGCTATCCCCGACACAGAACTGCTGCTAGTTTTGAAAGATGGGACGCAGGTGGAGGTTGCCAGCAGCTTCAGCAAGGGCGACAGCGGCTGGATGGAGCAGAGCGGCTTCTTCGCCCGGCCTGTGGATCTGTCTCAAGCGGACTATCTGCTGTGGGGAGAGACGGAGATCCCCCTCCACTGAGCCTGGCATTGCATCATCGGGGCGGCCAGAGGCCGCCCCGGATTTTTTTGACAAATCCTGAACGGCATGATATGATACAACTCCGATTGTCAAGAGAGAAAGGAAACGAATTATGGAATTTGTCAAAAAAAACGCGCTGGGTATCCTGATCTGTCTGGTAATCGCCGTGCCTGCCTGGCTGCTGGGCCAGCGGTTCGAGGTGGTGGGCGGCCCGGTGTTCGCCATCCTCATCGGCATGGTGATCGCCCTGTTCTGGAAGGATCAGAAAAGTGCCAAAAGCGGCATCACCTACACCTCCAACAAGAAGATTTTGCAGCTGGCGGTGGTGCTGCTGGGCTTCGGCATGAATCTCTCCAGCGTGTTACAGGTGGGGGGACAGTCACTGCCCATCATCGTCTCCACCATCGCCACCAGCCTGATCGTGGCCTTCGCCCTCTATAAGGCCCTGCACACGGACAGCAACATCTCCACTCTCATCGGCGTAGGTTCCTCCATCTGCGGCGGCAGCGCCATCGCCGCCACTGCCCCGGTCATCGGCGCGGATGACGAGGAGATCGCCCAGGCCATCTCTGTGATCTTCCTGTTCAACGTCATCGCGGCTCTGATCTTCCCCACTCTGGGAGGTGTGCTGGGCCTCTCCAACGAGGGCTTCGGCCTCTTTGCCGGCACTGCGGTGAACGACACCTCCTCCGTCACTGCGGCGGCCGCCGCCTGGGATGGAATGCATCCCGGCGCCAATACCCTGGACACCGCCGCCATCGTGAAGATGACCCGGACCTTGGCCATTATCCCCATCACGTTGGTGCTGGCCCTGCTGAGGACCCGCCGGGAGGGGAAGCAGGACGGCACGCAGGTGGACATCAAAAAGATCTTCCCCTGGTTTGTGCTGCTGTTTCTGCTGGCTTCGATCATCACCACGGTTCTGCCCATCCCTGCGGCTGCGGTGAGCTTCCTGAAAAACGCCAGCAAGTTTTTCATCGTCATGGCCATGCCAGCCATCGGTCTGAACACCGACATCGTGAAGCTGGTGAAGACCGGCGGCAAGCCTATCTTCATGGGCTTCTGCTGCTGGGTGGCCATTGCCGGCGTCAGCCTGCTGGTCCAGCACCTGCTGGGGATCTGGTAAAACACCCTGCCTCATCGTCCATCGCAGCAGGAACTCCCGCCATAGCACCCGGAGCCTGGCAAAAATCTGGAATCCCCTGGGCCTCAAGGGCTGCAACCTGGGGTTGACAAAGTTCCACCCGCCGCGTTCTTGCCAGGTGCGCGGCGGGTGGCTTATCATAAGGGCATCCAAATGAGAAAGCGAGTGTTCTCCGATGACATTTTCCGAGAAATTGACGGGGCTGCGGCGGAAGTCCGGCATGAGCCAGGAGCAGCTGGCAGACCGCCTGGGGGTCACCCGGCAGTCTGTCAGCAAGTGGGAGGGCGGCACTGCCATGCCGGAACTTGTGAAGTTGATCTCCTTGTCAGAGCTGTTCGGCGTGTCCGTGGACTATCTGGTGAAGGACTGGATGGAGGAGCCGGACAATCCATGCGGCGGAAGCGGGGAAATCTCTTCCAAGCAGGCAGACCGGCTGGAGAAAAAGGTGGACGAGCTGACCAATTATGTGAAGGGCAGGGTCTACCGCTACGACAGCAAGACCCGGATCTTCGGCCTGCCCCTGGTGTCTATCCGGTTCGGCTTCGTCCGGAACGGGAAACTGTCCATGGATAACACGGCCAAGGGCATCATCGCCATCGGCAACTGCGCCATCGGCGTGGTGGCCATCGGCATCGTGGGGGTGGGCCTGTTCACCTTCGGCGTGCTGGCCATGGGAATGCTGTCCCTGGGCATCGTGGCGGGGGGATTGGCGGCTTTCGGCGTGGCGGCCCTGGGGTATCTGGCCCTGGGGGTCAGCGCCGTGGGGGTCTATGCCGGCGGCGTGGCGGCCATTGCCGCCAAGATCGCCGTGGCGGTCTCCGCCGTGGCGCCCACCGCCGTGGGGGAGTTCGCCTCCGGCAGCCATGTGCTGCTGTGGGGAGACGGCCTGACGGCCCCGGAGGTCCAGACCTTTCTGCTGGAGCACCACCCGGACCTGTGGCGGCCCCTGCTGCGGCTGCTGACGGAGATCGGCGCCCATATCAAGTAAATCGCTGCCAAGTCTCATGCCGGCGGGCAAACATGGTCAATGTTTGCCCGCCGGCATACGGCTCTTCTCGGCATCAGTGGAGGGGGACAATCTGTGCACCTGTCAAAAGCGCCGGGGGTCCGGCGGTGGGGCATCCTGGGACTTTCCCAGGATCTCCTGCCGGATATATGCAAAGGCCGCGTCCTCGCCCTCATCCCGGAGCTTTAAAAGCATGGTCTCCAAAAGCGCCGCGGTGGCCGGGTGGATCAGCAGCCGCCGGTCCTTGCCACGGAGATAGAACTGGTAAGGGTCACCGGGATTGAAATCCTTTCCCCGGTAGACCTTGCTGGCGGCCAGACGGTCGCAGAACATCTCCGCCACATATTTTCTCGGCATCTCCACACCTACGATCCCTTCGCCGGTGGGGCTGTAATCCGTCCAATACTCAAAGTGGTGGCGGTTGCGGCCCTTGTGGTGGAGCCAGGAGGCGCTGTATCCATGTTCCTTCCGCTGGGCGTCGTTTGGGCTGTGATCCCCCTGGAAGTATTTCACCCCGGCAAAGAACTCCACAGGGGCGTACTTGGACAGGTCATGGGTCAGGCCCTGCCAGTACAGCCCCAGGCGGAAGCAGTACTTCCGCACCAGTGCCCGGTGGCGGTTTATGGTCCGCAGATGGGCCCAGAAATGCAAGGAGATCACCCCGTTTCCAGTATCTTACGTTCCAGTATAGCACGGCAGGGGCAAAATGACGAGCAAATTTTTTGCATGGAATCCAACCTCCAGCAGACACTAGCCGGGAGGTGTTTTGATGGAGGGAGTTATCTTCTGCTGTCCCCCGGCGTGGAGAAAGCTGCTGCCGCCCGGCGTTCTGGGGGCGGAGCGGGCGGAGGCGCTGGCGGAACAGTATTGGCCACTGCTGGTCCTGACCCGCCGGGGGTGCGGGGAGCTGGGGGATACGGCCGCCCTGTGCCGGGTGCTGCTGGTGCCGGGGGATTGTACCGCGCCGCTGGAGCGCATCACGGCGGAGACGGTGGTCACCTATGGCCTGTCCTCCAGGGACAGTCTCACCCTGTCCAGCCTGGCGGAACCGGTCCTCTGCGTCCAGCGGCAACTGCCCCGGCCGGGCGGCGGCGTGGTGGAGCCCCAGGAATTTCCACTGCCGGAACTTCCGGCTCCTGCGGCGGAGCTGCTGCCGCTGCTGGGCCTGCGGCTGTTGCAGCTGCCACAGACAAGTGCCCCCTTTGTGTGGTAGGCTAAAAACAAAAAGGGGGGGCTGCAACATGGCGTGGCATGAGATTCTGGCGACGGGGATCATTCTGGCGGGCACTGCGTTTTACTGTTGGGCGGCGTACAGCCGGAAGAGCGGACCTACCAGCTGCATCGGCTGTGGCAAGTGCGTGGCGGACGGCGTCTGCATTCTGACAGGAAAGAAGGTCCCGGGGATTTCCGGAGGCAAGGGAAAAAACCTGTGATTTTCCCGTTGACAACCGGGCAGAAACGTTTATAATAATTGTGTCTGAAAACAGCGAAAAGCTATGACAAAGCCAGCTTCGCGAGACCGGCCAAGCGAGAGGGGAGACGGTGCGAGCCCCTTGCCCACGCCGCGGAGCAGCCACTTTGGAGCGGCCTGCGGCGAGCGGGACGGCTCATCCCCGTTAGCGGATGACATGAGATGTCCCCATGGGACAGATCAGGGTGGTACCGTGGAAGTTCTTCCGCCCCTGACGTGCGTCAGGGGCGGTTTTTCTGCTTTAGAAAAGAGGGGATATACTGGTGTTCTTTCAGCGAGCCCAATCTCCGCACCCGTCCCGCCTGGGTGGCATCCAGATTTTTTCCGATTCAGAGGGGAGATTCCTTTTGTTTCCGGTGATCCGCAGCCGGAGCGGGCCTTCGCACATTCTTGCAGCGGTAAAGACCCTGTCCCCGCCGCTGACGGCGGTTCCCTTCTGGAAGGGAACCGCCCGGTCTTATCGGGCTTTCTTTCGGGCGCACCGGTTGATTGTCGCGGCGTTCGGACATCCGAACCCGGGAGACATCTCCTTGGCTTACTGGCCCCGGCATCTGGAGAACAACATCTGGGGCGTGGTCAAGGGACAGGTGGAGCTGCAGGTACGGCTGGACAGGGAACTGCCGGATCTGCCCCGGAAGATCGGCATGGCGGCCCGGCAGCTGCTGGCCGCGGCGGAGCTGACGGATCCCACCATGCCGGCGACTGGAAATAACAGGCGGTATTGCTTTTATTTCTCATATATTATTGAGAATAAAAAGATATTTTTAGGAGGAAGAACATTTATGGCACATCCCACATACGGACTGAACGAGCTGCGGGAGATGTTTCTCAAATTCTTTGAGACAAAAGAACACCTGCGGCTGCCCAGCTTTTCCCTGATTCCCCAGAACGACGCCAGCCTGCTGCTGATCAACTCCGGCATGGCGCCCATGAAGCCCTGGTTCACCGGGGAGGCGGAGCCCCCCCGCCACCGGGTCTGCACCTGCCAGAAGTGCATCCGCACCGGCGACATCGAGAACATCGGCAAGACCGCCCGCCACGGCACCTATTTCGAGATGCTGGGCAACTTCTCCTTCGGCGATTACTTCAAGCACGAGGCCATTGCATGGAGCTGGGAGTTCCTGACCAAGGTGGTCGGCCTGGACGAGAACCGGCTGTACCCCTCCATCTACGAAAACGACGACGAAGCCTTTGAGATTTGGAACAAGGAAGTGGGCGTCCCCGCCGAGCGTATTTTCCGCTTCGGCAAGGAGGACAACTTCTGGGAGCATGGTTCCGGCCCCTGCGGCCCCTGCTCGGAAATTTACTACGACCGTGGCGAGAAGTACGGCTGCGGCAAGCCCGGCTGCACCGTCGGCTGCGACTGTGACCGCTACATGGAGGTCTGGAACAACGTCTTCTCCCAGTTCGACAACGATGGCCACGGCAACTATACCGAGCTGGCCCAGAAGAACATCGACACCGGCATGGGTCTGGAGCGTCTGGCGGTGGTCTGTCAGGACGTGGACTCCCTGTTCGATGTGGATACCGTCATGAACATCACCCACAAGGTCACTGAGCTGACCGGCGCAACTTACGGCCAGAGTGTGAAGATGGATGTGTCTCTGCGGGTCATCACCGACCATATCCGCGCTTCCACCTTCATGATCGCCGACGGCGTGCTTCCCAGCAACGAAGGCCGCGGCTACGTCCTGCGCCGTCTGCTGCGGCGGGCTGCCCGCCATGGCAAGCTCCTGGGCGTCAACCACCCCTTCCTCTATCAGATCGTGGAGACCGTGGTGGAGGAAAACGAGGTTCACTACACCTATCTGCGGGAGCGCTGCGACTATATCACCAAGGTTGTAAAGGTGGAGGAAGAGAACTTTGCCCGCACCATCGACGGCGGCATGGCAATCTTCTCCAATATGCTGGCAGAGCATAAGGCCAAGGGCGAGACGGAGTTCTCCGGCGCCGACGCCTTCAAGCTGTACGATACCTACGGCTTCCCCATTGACCTGACGCTGGAAATGGTGGCCGACGAGGATATGACCCTGAACCAGGCGGCATTTGCCCAGCTGATGCAGGAGCAGAAGGTTCGCGCCCGGGAAGCCCGGAAGGCGCTGGGCGATCTGGCCTGGGCGGGCATCGACTTGGGGCTGGACAACACCCCCACCACCTTTGTCGGCTACACCCAGAATAACTGCGACGCCAAGGTTCTGGCGGTGTGCGTGGGCGACGAAGTCTCCGGCACCATTGCCGGCGGCGAAAAGGGCATCATTGTTCTGGACAAGACCCCCTTCTACGCCGAAATGGGCGGCCAGATCGCCGACCACGGCGTGATCCTCATGGGCAACAGCCGCTTCGTGGTGTCCGACGTCCAGAAGGACAAGGGCGGCAAGTACCTGCATCACGGCAAAATGGTCACCGGCTCCATCAAGGTGGACGATATTGTGGTGGCCTCCATTGACGTGGAGCGCCGCAAGGCCATCATGCGTGCCCACTCCGCGACCCATCTGCTGCAAAAGGCGCTGCAGACGGTGCTGGGCGACCATGTCCATCAGGCGGGTTCCTACGTGGAGCCTGACCGGCTGCGCTTCGACTTCACCCACTATTCCGCGCTGACGCCGGAGGAGCTGGTGAAGGTCAACGCCATCGTCCAGAATTCCATTCTGGAGGGCTACAACATCGTGACCCGGGAGATGCCCGTTGACGAGGCCAAGGCCATGGGCGCCACCGCGCTGTTCAGCGAGAAGTACGGCAGCACGGTTCGTGTGGTCAACATGGGCAACTACTCCATCGAGCTGTGCGGCGGCACCCATCTGGACAACACCGCCAAGGTCGGCCCCTTTGAAATTGAGAGCGAATGTTCCGTCGCCTCCGGCGTCCGCCGGATCGAGGCCATCACCGGCAAGGCGTGCCTTGAGAGAATGGAGCGGAACCAGACCATGCTGCTGGAAGCGGCTGCCAAGCTGAAGACCAAGCCTATCGAACTGGGCACCCGGATTCAGGCGCAGCTGGAGGAACTCCGGGAGCTGCGGCGCACCATCGAGGCGTACAAGGCCAAGGAGACCGTGGGCGAGATCGACCGGATTCTCTTCGGTTCCCACAATGTGGACGGCCTGAAGGTCATCACTGCCAGCGTTCCCAACGCCGACACCGGCAGACTTCGCCAGATGGGCGACGTGCTGCGGGATAAGGATGCTTCCGTGGTTGCTGTGCTTGCCACGGTCAACGAGGGCAAGATTACCTTCCTGGCCGTCTGCGGCAAGGACGCCATTGCCCGGGGCATCAAGGCCGGCGACCTGGTGAAGCAGGTATGCTGCTGCTGCGGCGGCAGCGGCGGCGGCAAGCCCGATTCCGCCATGGGCGGCGGCAAGGACGTCACCAAGGTGGACAACGCCCTCGCCATCGTGGACGATTACGTGGTTTCCAAATTGAAGTAATAAGAAAGGCGCTGCCGCAAAGGCGGCGCTTTTTCCAACGATAAGGAGGCGGCAGGATGCGTAAACTGGTATGGTTTTCTCTGGGATTCGGCGCGGCCTGCTGCCTGTGCGCGTATGTTATTACGGGAAGTACGCGTGTCATTTTGGGCGCAGCTGTCGGGTTTCTGACGCTTTTCGCGGCGATTGCGGGGAGAAAGTTCGCATTATTCCGGCGGATTGCCGCGGTTCTTCTTGGCTTTGCCATGGGAGTGGGCTGGTTCATTCTGTACGACGGCTTTTATCTGAATGCCGCCGGAACGATGGACGGAAAAACGGCAAACGCAGTCATCCGGGTGTCGGACTACAGCTACGAGACGGCATACGGTATCGGCGTGGATGGCTCGGTGCAGCTGGAAGGGAAGTCCTACCGCCTTCGGGCATATCTGGACTTGGACAAAACGCTGGAACCCGGGGACACCGTCTCCGGCCAGTTCCGTTTCCGCGCCACCACGCCTAAGGAAAGCAGAACCTATCACGCGGGCAACGGCATTTTTCTGCTGGCGTATCAGGTGGACGAAGTTTCCGTTTCGCCCCATACAGACGCGTCTTGGCGGGATATCCCTGCGCGGCTGCGGCACCGGATTCAGGCAATTTTGCAGACCTGCATTCCACAAGACGCCGCGCCCTTTGCCCGGGCGCTTCTGCTGGGTGATACCACGAGCCTGAGTTATGCGGTAGATACCAGTCTGAAAATCAGCGGGATTCGCCATGTGGCGGCTGTTTCCGGACTGCATGTGTCGATTCTGTTCGCTTTGCTCACTGCCGTTACTTTCCGGAAGCGGTTTCTGACTGCCCTTGTGGGTTTTCCAACGCTGCTGCTTTTTGCGGCGGTGGCGGGCTTTACCCCGTCGGTCAGCCGCTCGTGCATTATGTGCGGACTGATGCTGGCGGCGCTGCTGCTGAATAAGGAATACGACGGCCCTGCGGCGCTGGCCTTTGCCGCCGTGGTGATGCTGATTGGCAACCCGCTGGTCATCACGTCCGTGGGTTTTCAACTGTCCGTGGCCAGCGTGGCGGGGATTTATCTCTTTGCGCCGGGCATCCGCAAGTGGCTGGTTGCTCTGTTCCCGGACAGCAAAGGGAAGGGCGTCAGACCCACGTTGATTCGCTGGTTTACTGCTTCCGTGTCCATCACCCTCAGCGCCATGATTTTCACAACGCCGCTGAGCGCATGGTATTTTGGCACCGTCAGTCTTGTTGGCGTGGTGACCAATCTGCTCACTCTGTGGGTCATCAGCTTCATTTTCTATGGGCTTGTGGCGGTCAGTCTGGTGGGTGCGTTCTGGACGGGCGGGGCGATGATTCTTGGAAAAATCGTCGCGTGGCCGATTCGCTATGTTTTGCTTATGGCAAAATCGCTGGCGGGATTTCCGCTGGCGGCGGTGTATACCAGAAGCCCTTACATTACCATCTGGCTGGTGGCCGTGTATATATTGCTGCTGGTGTTCCTTCTGAGCCGGAATCGCCGCCCGGGCGTTCTGCTCTGCTGCGGCACGCTGGGGCTGTGTCTGGCGCTTCTGGCATCCTGGGCGGAGCCGATGCTGGACAGCACCCGGGTAACGGTGCTGGATGTGGGGCAGGGGCAGTGTATTCTGCTGCAAAGCGAAGGCCGGACATACATGGTGGACTGCGGCGGGGACAGCGACACCGACACCGCGGACATTGCCGCCGAAACGCTCCTGAGTCAGGGGATCTCCCGGCTGGACGGCTTGATTCTGACCCATGGCGACCGGGATCACACCGGCGCGGCGGAAAATCTCTTAAGCCGGGTGAAAGCGGACATCCTCATCCTCCCACCGGAGGAAGGAATTTTGGTGGCGGACAATGCAGAGGTGGTATACGCCGAACAGGATTTGCTTTTGACCTACGGGAAGACAAATCTGCACATTTTCACCACCGATTCCAATAGGAGCGAAAACGAAAACAGTCTGTGCGTCTTGTTTGATACGGAAAACTGTGATATACTCATAACGGGAGACCGGAGCGCCTACGGCGAGCGGATGCTGCTCCACGCCGGGAAAATCCCGGAGGTGGACGTGCTGATTGCCGGACATCACGGCTCCAAAAACTCTACCTGCGAGGATCTGCTTGCCGCTGCCCAACCGCAGACGGTCTGCATCAGCGCAGGAAGGGACAATCTCTACGGACACCCGGCGGCGGAGACCCTGCAGCGGCTGGAACATTTTGGCTGCACGGTGTACCGGACAGACCGGGACGGAACCATTACCATCAGAAGGTGAAACCATGGCAAAAAAAACAGCCCCCGGGGGCAATTTACAGGAACTGAAAACCCAGCTGAAAAACAAGGACTTGGGGCGGCTGTACATTTTCCATGGGGAAGAAGTCTTTCTGCTGCACCACTACTTGGAGCAGATGAAAAAGCAGCTGCTGGACGCGCTGACGGAATCCTTCAATTTCCACCGGATGAACAGCGAGACCTTCGATTTGCAGACATTCGCCGATGCCGTGGAAAATCTGCCCATGATGGCGGAGCATACCATGGTTCAGGTGGACGAGGTGGATCTGTTCAAGCTGGGCGAGTCCGACCGGAACAAGATGGCGGAAATTCTGGCGGATATCCCGGACTACTGCACGGTGGTGTTCACCTACGAGACGACCCCGTGGAAGCCGGACAAGCGCCTGAAAAAGCTCTGGGAGGCGATCGACGGCGCCGGGCTGATCGTGGAGTTTGCCAAGCAGGATCAGAAAGACTTGGCGGCTTGGGTCACAAGGCATTTTATGGCCCGGGACAAGCGGATATCCACCGACCTGTGCCTGTACCTCATCGACATCACCGGCGGCACCATGACGGCACTGAGTGGCGAAATTGACAAAATCTGTGCCTATTCCGGCGCAAATGAGATTCGGAAGACCGACATCGACGCCGTTACCGAGCCGGTGCTGGATGCCGTGGTGTTCCAGATGACGGATATGCTCAGCGCCGGGCGCTTCGATCAGGCGCTGATGAAATTGCAGCAGCTGCTGAAAATGCAGCAGGAGCCGCTGGCGATTCTGGGCGCGGTGGGCAACCACTTCCGCCGGGTCAGCGCCGCGCGGACGCTGCTGGACAACGGGAAAAACGCTTCCGACCTGCAAAGGCTCTGCGGCATCCCGGACTATCCCGCGAGAAAGACCATGGAGGCGGCCAGACGGTTTACGCCGGAATTCTGCCGCCGGGCGGCGGAGCTGGTGCTGGAAACGGATTATAAAATAAAGACATCCTACGACGAACCGGAGCGCCTGCTGGAACTGCTTCTGTTGCAGCTGGCACAGGAGGGACGCAATGGTTAAAATCAGGGAAGCCATCGTGGTGGAGGGGCGCTACGACAAAAACACCCTCAGCCAGGTGGTGGATGCCCCCATTCTGGAAACGGCGGGGTTCGGCATTTTCAAGGACAGGCAGCAGATGGCGCTGCTTCGTCGGGTGGCGGAAAAGCGGGGCTTGATCGTCTTCACGGATTCCGACGGGGCGGGCTTCGTCATCCGCAACCACATCAAAAGCGCCATTCCCGGAAAATACCTGAAGCACGCCTACATCCCGGACATTCCCGGCAAGGAACGGCGGAAATCCGCTCCCGGCCGGGAGGGCAAGCTGGGAGTGGAGGGCATGACCCCGGAGGTCATTCTCGCCGCCCTGCGAAACGCCGGAGCCACCATAGAGGGGGAGAAAACGACTTCCTCCGGGGGCATCACGAAGCAGGATCTCATGGCGCTGGGGCTTTCCGGCGGAAGCAACGCCGGAGAGAAGCGGAAAGCGCTTCTGAAAAAGCTGAACCTGCCGGAACACATGAGCGCCAACGCCATGTTACAGGCGTTGAATTTGCTATACACCCGGGAAGAACTGGAGCAAATGCTGGATTCTTCAGGAATTGAACGCGACTAAATGGAGAGAATATGGTTGATATACAAGTCAGGAATCTGACAAAATTCTTTGTAATTGGAGAAAATCTGCTGGACAACCTGAGCTTTGAAATTCAGGAAGGGGAGCGGGTGGCGATCCTTGGCCGAAACGGCTGCGGAAAAACCACACTTTTCAACATCCTTACCGGCCAGATGGACTATGACAGCGGCGAGGTCTACGTCAATCCTAACAAGCGTCTGGGGCTGATTTCCCAGATCCCCAAGTTCCCGGCGGGCTACACCGTGGAGGACGTGCTGCGCACCGCCTACGCCGGCCTCATGAAGCTGAAAGCCAGAATGGAGCGGCTGGAAGCGGACATGGCGGGGGGCGCAACGGCGGAGCAGCTGCGGGAGTACGACAGCCTGTCCAACCGCTTCCAGTCCGGGGGCGGCTACGAGATGGATGTGGACGTGGACAAGGTCTGCAACGGTCTGGGCATCCCGGCGGAGCAGCGCGCTCAGGAATTCGACAGCCTTTCCGGCGGCGAAAAGACCAGAGCGAATCTCGCCCGCCTTCTGCTGGAAAAGACGGACATCCTGCTTCTGGACGAGCCGACCAACCATCTGGATTTGAGAAGCGTGGAGTGGCTGGAAGGGTATATTCAGAATTTCCGGGGGACGGTGCTTGCCATTTCCCACGACCGCTATTTCATCGACCAGATTGCCCAGCGGGCGATCGAGATCGCGGACGGCCACGCGGAATTCTACTCCGGCAACTACTCGTTCTACATGGACGAAAAGCAGGCGCGGTTTGACCTGCAAATGAAGCAGTACGAGCAGGAACAGGCGAAGCTGAAGCAGCTGGGCTACACGGTGGAGCGGATGAAGGGCTGGGGCATCAACAACCGCACCCTCTACCGCCGGGCCATGTCCATTCAGCACCGGATGGATCGTATTCGCAAAACGGAACGACCCAAAGCGGAAAGAACGATGAAGGCCAGCTTCGGGGAGCGGGATTTCTCCGGAGACGTGGTGTTCAAGATGAAGAACGTGTCGAAATCCTTCGGCGACCGGACGCTGTTCTCCGACGTGAATCTGCTGGTAGAGGGCGGCGAGCGCATTGCCCTGCTGGGGGACAACGGCACCGGAAAATCCACCTTTATCAAGTGCCTGCTGGGTGAGGAGGACTGTCAGGGGAAAATCCAGTTCGGCCCCACGGTGAAATGGGGATATCTGCCCCAGATCATCCACTTTGACCACCCGGAGCGGAGTCTCTACGACACCATGCTCTACGAGAAAAACTGCACGCCCCAGATGGCGAGAGACCGTCTTGGCGCGTTTCTGTTCCAGGGGGAGGACGTGTTCAAAACCGTGGGCAATCTGTCCGGCGGCGAGCAGTCCCGCCTGCGGCTGTGTATGCTGATGGACGAGAAGATCAACCTCCTGATTCTGGACGAGCCGACGAACCACCTGGACATTGCGTCCCGGGAGTGGGTGGAGGCCGCCATTGAGGAATTCGAGGGCGTGCTGCTGTTCGTCTCCCACGACCGGTATTTCATCGAAAAGTTTGCCGAACGCATCTGGCTGCTGGAGGACGGAAAAATCCGGGATTTCCCCTGCGGCTATCAGAAATACCGCTCCATTCTGGAGCATGAAGCCGCTGCAAAACCGGCCGTTTCCGCTGCGCCGAAGCCGAAAAAGGAGCGGGCAAAGGGCGGAACCAAAGACGCGGACAAGCTGGTGCGGCGGCTGGAGCGGGAGATCGAGAAGCAGGAGCAGGTCGTCGCCGACTTTGACAGGAAGATCGAAGCGGCCTCCGCCGACTATCAGGAGCTGACCCGTCTGCTGGGAGAGAAGGAAGAAGCCGAAGCGGCGCTCATGGATTTGATGGAGCAGTGGGAACAGGCGCAGGCGTGAAGAATACGCCTTTGACGGTTGACACAGTTCAGTATACACCCTATAATAGAAGTATCAAGAAAAAAGGAGCAACAGAATTATGAGTTCTTGTAACGGAAATTGTTCCGAATGCGGCTCTGATTGCGCCGATCGCAAGCCCGAGAGCCTGCTGGCGGAGCTGAACCCCAACGCCAGCGTGAAGAAGGTCATTGCCGTGGTCTCCGGCAAGGGCGGCGTGGGCAAATCCACGGTCACGTCCATGCTGGCTGTCGCCATGGCACGGAAGGGAAAGCGGGTCGGCGTTCTGGACGCCGATATCACCGGCCCCTCTGCGCCCACTGCCTTCGGCGTCACGGAGTGTCAGGGCGCGGACGAACACGGCCTGTATCCGGCGCTGACCCGCACGGGCATTCAGGTAATGTCCATCAATCTGCTGCTGGACAACCCCGCCGACCCGGTGGTGTGGCGCGGTCCGGTCATCGCGGGCGCGGTGAAACAGTTCTGGACGGACGTTATCTGGGAGGACGTTGACTATTTGTTCGTTGACATGCCCCCCGGAACCGGCGACGTACCCCTGACGGTGTTCCAGAGCCTGCCGGTGGATGGCGTCATCATCGTCACTTCCCCTCAGGATCTGGTGTCCATGATTGTGGCGAAAGCTGTGAAAATGGCGAACATGATGCACATTCCCGTGCTGGGCTTCGTGGAGAACTATTCCTACCTCCGCTGCCCGGACTGCGGCAAGAAGATCAGCGTCTTCGGCAAGAGCCATCTGGACGAAATTGCCGCCCAGTTCGATCTGCCGATTCTGGCACGCCTGCCCATCGACCCCGCCGTGGCGGAGGCCTACGACAACGGCCAGATGGAGACGGTGAACACGGAAGCACTGTCCGCGGCTGTGGAAGCCATTGAGAAAACGGAAGCGTAAAAAAGAACCCCCTAGGGGGTTCTTTTTTTACAGCAATCCCAGACTTTGCTTCCATTTCAGCACACGCATAACGGAAGCGTTCAGGGCATCAAAATCGATGCGGCCGTCCAGTACGGCGCTCAGCACGGCGTTGTACTGTTCCGCGTAATCCGTGGAGCAAAGCAGATCGTTTCCCGCCTGAACGGCCAACACGGCGGCTTCGCCGGTGCCGTAGCGGTCGGTGATGGCCTCCATCACCAGATCGTCGGTCATGACCACGCCGTCAAAGCCCATGGTGTCCCGGAGATATTGATGGACCGCAGGGGAGAGGGAGGCGGGGGAGTCTCCGTCCAGTGCCTGAACGATGTTGTGGCTGACCAGCACCGCACCGCAGCCCGCGTCAATTCCGGCGGCGAAGGGGAGCAGATCGCTGCTTTCCAGCTCCTGAAGGGAGCGGCTGTCAACTGCCAGCCCGGTGTGGGTGTCGGCGTTGTCGCCGTAGCCGGGGAAGTGCTTCAGGACGCTGCCGATCTGGTAGGCGTTCATCAGCCTGACGGTTCCGGCGACAAACTCCCCAGTGGTTTCAGCGTCCTGCCCCAGCGAGCGCTGGTACATGAAGGCGCTGGGGTCGGCAGAAATGTCGCACACAGGCCCCAGATTGACATTGATCCCGAGAGATTGCAGCAGTTGACAGATATCTTCCTCATTGGAAAGCGCCTGAGTCAGCCCGCCGTCAGCAAAGGCTACCCGTGGAGAGGGAAAGCGCTGGGGGCGGAAGGCGGGGTAGCGGCTGATTCTGGTGACGGTTCCGCCCTCCTCGTCCACGGCCAGCAGCAGGGGGATGCTGGCGGCGGCCTGATAGCCGGACAGTGTCTGCCGGAGGGAACTCGGCGTCTGACCTTCAAAATCCTCCCCAAACAGGACAAAGCCGCCCAGATGGTATGCCTGAATGTCGGTCAACGCAGATTCGGCATTGCAGCGCGCCAGAAACAGCTGTCCGACCCGTTCCTCGATCGTCATGGAATCCAGAAGTTCCTGAATCGGGTCGGGGGGCGTCGTAGTAGCGGGGACAGTCGTTTCCGTGGGATCTGGTTGCGGGGCTTCGGTCATGGGCGTCGGGAGCGTCGGCTCCGACGTCTCAATGGGGGAAGCGGCGCAGCCGGTCAGAAAAAGCAGCATAAGCAAAATGGATAATCGTTTCATAGTTGTACCTCTAAATGTCGGGAATGTGAAGACGGCAAAAGTTCGTCTGGCAGACATTCTAGCACAACTGTCGAAAAAAGTCAAAAACCCTCCGCTCTGATGAGTGGTCGTAAACAGTTCATGGAGCATATCTACAGCCCCTTGGTTCTCCCTCTGGGAGAGCTGTCACCGAAGGTGACTGAGAGGGTCTTGCCTCCCTTGTTTCCCCGCTCCGTCTTCGCTGCGCTCAGCCACCTCTCCCATAGGGAGAGGCAAGGAGTGCTTGCAAATAATAAACAGGCACAGCAGATCATCCCGCTGTACCTGTTAACTATCTGATGCGACCCGCCCATTTCAAGCGGAGGGTCAAAGTTTTCCTTATTTACAAAGTCCAGCCGATCAGGAACCACAAAAGCAGCAAAACGACGGCGAGGGGAATATACGCAGAAAGGGCGGCGGCGCTGACGCAGATCACCGTACAGCCGAAGTATCCCAGCAGGAACACCACGCCGCAGATAATGCCAGAGGTGAACACGGCCTTGCTCAGCTGCTTGCCGATGATGTTGGAGAAAAAGAAGGTATACAGCGCGCCGAAAATGGGGTTGACTACCGTCAGAACCACGCTGAGAACAAGATTCAGCAGACCCATCAGCAGCGTGACCGCCAGAATGACCAGCAGAATGGTCGGCGCGTAAGTGACAAGCACGTTGGGAAGATAGGTCTTGAATGCCCAGTCCACCAGAATGTGCAGCACCATCGCGAATAACACGGTCAGAATCCGCAGGAAAAACCATCCCAGAGCGGAGTTTCCCCGGGGAATCAGCGTGTCGAGGAGATTCACCAGAAATGCCAGAATCACCAGCGACAGAATCTCACTGCACACAATGGTCAGCGGCGACCGCTGAAAGGGGATGATCAGCAGATGCTCTCCCGCAAACCGGACAAAGGGCAGGGGGGACAGCAGCGCATCCAACGACCACGGTTTGAAGGTGTAGACCACAATGGCCACCGCATAGATGAACAGAATGCCCATGGCCGCGGACAGGGAATGGTTCAGGCTGGAGCGCTTGCCCAGAAAAACCCGCCCCATAAATCCCAGAATCAGGGACGCAGCGGCAAAAAACAGCATGAACTGCACCGTACTGCCCAAGCTGATCTCCGTCGGTATGTAAGACGCCGCGCCGGAAATCGCCTTTTCCAGATCGTCCGGCAGATAGGCGGAGGCGGCAGCAAGTACGTTCTCCACGTCGCCGGGAACATAGTCTGCGACGGCGGAGAGGGTAGAGCGTAAATCCATAGGAATGTCCTTTCCCTAAGGTCTATCTAAAGGAAAGCGGCCGCCAAAGTCTGGCGGCCGCGCACCGTTTGAAGATGAGATAAATTACTTGATCTCGGCCTCGGCGCCGGCTTCCTTCAGCTCGGCGACCAGCTTCTCGGCGTCTTCCTTGGAGATAGCTTCCTTCAGGGTCTTGGGGCAGTTGTCAACCAGATCCTTGGCGTCCTTCAGGCCCAGACCGGTAGCGGCACGGACAACCTTGATAACGCCCAGCTTGGAAGCGCCGGCGGACTTCAGGATGACGTCGAACTCGGTCTTCTCCTCGACCTCAGCAGCAGCGGAAGCAGCGGGAGCGGCAACAGCGGCGGCAGCGGCGGAAACGCCGAAAACCTCTTCCAGAGTGTGAACCAGTTCGGACAGCTCCAGAACGGTCAGTTCCTTAACCTGCTCAACCAGAGCAGTGACTTTTTCACTAGCCATGATAAAATTCCTCCTAAAATGATGTGTAGTTAGATGTTTGTGGGGTTACGCGATCAGGCTTCTGCTTCTGCAGGAGCGGAGCCGTCCTTCTGCATCCGGATCTGATCCAGAACGAAGGCCAGGCTGGAGATAGGCGCCAGGAAGGTACCCAGGACAGAAGCGACCAGAGCGCTCTTGCTGGGCAGCTCGCCGAAGCCGTTCAGCTGGTCAGCGGAAAGCACGGAGCCTTCCACAACGCCGCCCTTGATGGCCAGGGTCTTCAGCTTGTTCTTCTTGGCAAACTCGCAGACGATACGAGCAGGGGCGATGGGGTCGCCGGTGGTGGAAGCCATAGCGGTGGTGCCATTGAGAACCTCAGAGAAATCATAGCCGGCATTTTTCGCGGCAAAATTGGTCAGGGTGTTCTTAACGACGGCGTAATCCACGCCTGCTTCACGGAACTGCTTACGCAGCTCGGTATCCTGAGCGACCGTGATACCCTTGTAATCAACGAAGACGACGGAAGAGGCTTCCTTCACCTTGCTGGTCAGAGCATCGACAACGGCCTTCTTGCTCTCAAGAACCTTTGCGTTGGGCATAATTTTCACCTCCGAAAATAAAAAAGTCCTTCTGCCACAAGACAGAAAGACACGCAGAAATTTTGTATTCAGCGCACCTCGGCAGGACTTACGGATAACTCCACCTGCTGTCTCTGGCAACTGCTATATTCTAGCATGTGGGCGGGAAAATGTCAAGGGAAATTTGATGTATTTTTGAGAAAAAGCGGGAGGACACGCACCCTCCCGCTTGGGTTTCACGTTATGGAATGATTCACTCCACGTCTGCCTATGGTGTTTCATTCAGATTTGCTGGGGTAGGCAGGAACCAAATCCTCATGGGTAAACAAATCAATGACCCGCATGGACATCATTTCTCCCTGCCACGAATAGCTGAGACTCAGCGTCATGGATTCGTATTTCTCATAGACGTCTTTGGGTATGGTATAATGCCCTGCGGGCAGAGTTTTATGAAGCAACAGATCTTCTTGCTCACCATCGGCTGTTTCTGCAAGGATTCCAGCGGAAAAACCGTCTTGCACCAAATTCAAGGGAACATAGATAACGATGGTTGTCGGTACACCGTCTGGTTCCTCAGGCCCTCCTGACGTTGAAAAATCGTCCAGAATCGGGGCGCCGCCCAGATACCACAGCTCTTTCGGAGGGGCACCGTTCTGACTGCGTACCGCGTCCGTTGCGTCCGTTGTGTCCGGCGCGGCGGCCTGAACCTCGTTGCGGCCGATGGCAAAACCAATGCCCAGCAGCAAAACCGCGGCCAGAATCAGGCCGATTATGGATAGGATTCTTCGTGATTTCATAATAGTGCCTCCTTCCGAAAACGTAAATTTTTATTGACACAAAATCATAATAATACAAAACGTGTATTTTGTCAACTGTGACAGCAAAATAGGGAGATGTGGGAAAGCATCCCACATCTCCCTACATAAAAACGGTGGATATCAGCAGTAAGCTTAAAAGTGCGTCCACGTCAAAGCAAAAGATTTAGCATCAAATTACCGTCACATTCGACACTTTTCCCTTGCCGTCAAACCGAATCCGAGCGCCTAGGGTCGTTTCGCTCTCAAATTCCAGATAATATTCTGCGCCAACCGTAAGATTGGAAAAAGTATGGCTCGTTTTTGTGTCATTGGCAGAAACGGTGAAACTGCCAATATCGTCCCCTTCCATTGCGCAGAGGGTAACGGAGAAAGTTTTCCGTGCGTCTGTGGTCGGGTTCCGAGGGTCTGTCCACGTAGGCGTCTTATCGATGTCACGAAGCCAGGCTGTAACATCCACCGTGATTTTTGCCTTTTTTGCTTTAAAATGTGCGGATGTTAAGCTGGAATTGAACGAAAAGGTAAAACTGCCATCGGAGTCCATTCTTGCGACTCCCGAATCAAAGGCAAAAAAGGAATCTGCATCGGGGTCTTCTGCGGGGACGCTGGCCTCAGCGGCAAACCCACTGATGGCAAAACTCTGCACCATAATGATGCACAAAACAACACACAGAACTTTTTTAAGGATATTCATAATTTACCTCTTTCTCATGTATTTCCGTCCATAACAGAATCGGAAATAATCCCATCGGCCACCTCTTGATCGACCACGCCTAAGTCAAACCACATATGGTAGACCAATGCGTCTTTCGTGAAGAAAACATGGTCAAAATAGGATTTGTCGCTTGTATCATCTGCAATTTTAGTCAACTTGATTTTGACAATCGGATTTGTTTCTCCATTGAAAGATGCTATGAACTCGACATTGTTGGTTTTATGGAACTCGCTTTGCAGGTATGACATAATCTTGGCTGTGGCGTCGTCGCTATCGTTTAAATCCTTTGGCTTCAGGCTTGTTACTTCGATTCCGCCGATTATTGCATTATCCTGATCACGAACAATATCGCAGTTCTCGCTTGTCACATCAGAAAGAGAATATCCGTCTGATAGTTTGAACGAGAAATCACCTTGCTTGACTGTGGTATCCTTTCCGGAACAACCCGCCAATATAACGAGAATCAAGGCGAAGGCCAAACAAGCGAATCTGTTCAGGTGCATTTTTATTACATCCTTTCGAAACGTGTACCTTTTGAATAGTCTTACGCGGGATACTTAGCCAATCGGAATCATCCCTTCCTGAATTTGGTAAGCTCATAATAACACATAAACTGCCCTTTGTCAACAAATACTTTTGTAAAATAGGTATTGCAAAATGAAAAATATTGCGATATAATATATTTAAAAGCTAGGTGATGGATGTGGCGATAGACAGCGGGCAGAACAGCGTCCGCCGGGGCGTGAGGTCTCTGGTGATTTTGGGATTGCTGAAAAAAGAAGATATGTATGGCTATCAGCTTGTGCAGGAAACGGAACGGAGAAGCGGCGGACGAATCGTCACGCAGGAAGGTTCGCTGTATCCTGTGCTTTACAAGCTGGTAGATCAGGGGCTGATTTCCGACCGGAAGGTTCTGGTGGGCAGGCGCATGACCCGGGTGTATTATCATCTGGAACCCGCCGGGGAGCAGCGGCTGAGGGAACTGACACGGGAATATGAGGAAGTTACCAAAGGCGTACTACAGATTATAGAGGGGTGTGATACAGATGGTTCTGAATGTCCATCTTGTGCGGTATCTATGGAAAGTGCGCGGGGAACTGCCGGGCAACAGGAGACAGAAGAAACAAATCCTGTCCAGGGTGGAGTCCTCCGTCCGGGACTTTGTTACTGAAAATCCCCATGCAGACTATGCTGCTATTACACAACGGTTCGGGACGCCCCAGCAAATTGCAGCGTCCTATATTGAGGAAATGAGTACGCCGGAATTAACACAGCAGCTACGGATAAAAAAGAGAATTGTGTATATTATCGGGGCGACGGCCTTGGTACTTGTTTTGATATGGGCGGGTTTTGTATTGGCTGTTACTATTGATTCTCACAAAAGCATAAATGGCTATGGACGTTACGGTGAAGTGACCGTAATTGAAGAAATTGAAATAAAATAAACGGGGGAAAATTAGATGAAACGTTTTATCAGTTTGATGTTGATGGCAGTATTGCTGTTTTGCACAATTCCTGTCCGCGGAAGTGCGGTGGGGAATCAAGTGCAAACCTTTTATTTTGAAGATGGAAGCTACATGACAGTAGAGGTAATTACCAATGGAGCGCGTGCTTCTGGTTCAAAATCGGGGAGCAAACCGTATACATATTATGACAGCGATGGAAAAACACTATGGAAAGCGACTTTAACGGGTTCCTTTACATATAACGGTTCTACT
>ENA-UEQO01000893-UEQO01000893.1-human-gut-metagenome-genome-assembly--contig:-NODE-893-length-33088-cov-20.854109_pt1 | contig 33088 bp, 33 predicted proteins | sample MGYA00242938_ERZ507940 | MGnify/ENA primary metagenome ERZ507940 (study PRJEB26167, sample SAMN06115517) | human gut metagenome | host: Homo sapiens | place: China:Chongqing | collected 2014-12-03... | reverse complement strand
TTAAGTTTTCATAAGCATTTCTTAATATAAGTTATTGATTTACAGACGATTAAATGGTAATTTAACGCAGTATTGTTATTAATGTGGCAGAAAATATTCAAAGGACACAAAATGCACAGCTGTATTTTAGCCACAACAGCTCACAAATGGTCTTTTTGGTGTGCAAAAATTGTAAACGTTTACGTGGTTTTTTGCATAAAAAATCGAGATTTATTTGATTTATATCAATATTTGTCTTAATTTTGCACCCAGAAAAAGAATTGATTTTCAAAAACGATAAAATCATAACTACATAAAAAACACAAACTGCTGAAACATTCAAAAACTTCAAAAGCCTCGACGTGATGTCGGGGCTTTTTGTTTTCTTCTCATCTAAAGGCTTTTCTTACCATTTATTTTTCCTCGTTTTTGTCTCTTTTTCGTTAGATTTTACGAAAATGGATGCTTTTTGAACAAAAAGTATACTCTTTTCTCTGCAAAATAACTTATCTTTGCATGCGGTTTTGTTGTATGCAGCAGTAACTGGAGTAGTATGCCGGCTATACTGCTGTAGCATCATAGAGAAGATTATAAATCAACCTAACAATAAAATGAAAATGAAGCAAAAAGTTTGTATTGCTAGTATTTTGTTGCTCGGCACGGTTTGTGCGAAAGCCAACAATTATAAAGTAAGTTCACCTGACGGCAGATTGGCGGTCAAGGTGGAATGTGTAGACGGAAAGGCTTTCTATTCGGTAGAGCTGAATGGCAAGCAGATGCTTAAACCTTCTGCCTTGGGACTGGTAGCCAACTATGGCGACTTCTCCCAGCATCTTACCATGGGTGCGATGAAAGGAACAGAGAAGCATCTTTCTTACGACATGACCCGTATCAAGAAAAGCCACATCGAAAAGGATGTTTATGAGGCTACCATCGGATTCCTCAATGCCAAGAAGGATTCCATGACCTTGCATCTCCATGTAGGCAACAACGATGTTGCCTACAAATATGAGATGATCCGTCCGAAGAAGAATAACCCTAAGTCGGTGATTATATATAATGAGGTGAGCGGTTTCAATTTCCCTGAGCAGACCACCACTTTCCTCTGCCCTCAAATCGGTCCGATGACTGGTTGGGAACGAACCAAACCATCTTACGAAGAAGAATATACTCCGAATGCTCCGATGACAAAGAAGTCGCAGTTTGGTGTGGGCTATACCTTCCCTTGTCTCTTCAAGGTGGGTAATGACGGTTGGGCATTGGTCAGCGAAACAGGAGTATCGAGTGCATATCCAGCCAGCAGACTTTCTGATTATGATGCAGCGAAGGGATATACGGTAGCTTTCCCTCAGAAAGGTGAAAACAACGGAATCGGTTCAGAATATGCCGGTATACCTTTGCCGGGCGAAACACCATGGCGTACCATCACCGTTGGCACCACATTGGCTCCTATAGTAGAAACTACCATCCCTTACGATGTGGTAGAACCTCTGTATGAGCCAACTCAGCAGTATAAGCCTTCACGCTATACCTGGAGCTGGCTGATCTGGCAGGATGAGAGTATCAACTATGATGACCAGGTGAAGATGATAGATGTTGCTGCGGCTCAGGGCTATGAGGCTATCCTCGTAGACAACTGGTGGGACCAGCGCATCGGTCGTGACAAGATTGAGAAATTGGCTCAGTATGCCAAGAGCAAGCAGGTTAGTCTGATGCTCTGGTATAATTCGAATGGTTTCGAGAATGATGCTCCACAGACTCCACGTCAGATTATGAACAATTCCATCGCCCGCAAGAAGGAGATGGCTTGGATGAAGAAGATAGGTATTGTGGGAATCAAAGTTGATTTCTTCGGTGGTGACAAGCAGGAGACGATGAAACTCTACGAAGATATTCTGAGCGATGCCAACGATTATGGTCTGGAGGTGATCTTCCACGGTTGTACCATGCCTAGAGGTTGGGAGCGCATGTATCCTAACTATGTTTCCAGCGAGTCAGCATTGGCTTCAGAGAATGTATATTTCACCGATTATCATGCCAAAAAGGAGGCTTTCGAGATGACGATGCATCCGTTCTCAAGAAATGCTGTAGCCAGCTTCGACTGGGGTGGCGTGATGATGAACAAGTATTTCTCCAAGGACAACAAGAGCCGCCACCAGCGTTATACCAGCGATGTATTTGAGATGGCTACAGCCATCACCAATCAGAGCAGCGTAAACTGCATCTGTCTCTATCCTAACAACTTGCAGGATGTACCACAGTGGGAGTTGGATTGGCTCAAGAATGTTCCTACCGCCTGGGAGGATACCAAGTATATTGCCGGTTATCCAACCAAGTATGCAGTAGTGGCTCGCAAGTCGAGTGTGGAGAATGGTTCTGGTGCAGCACTTACAGCCGGCAGATGGTTCGTGGGCGGTCTGAATGCTACAGACAAGCCTCTTGCTCTGACCCTGGATTTGCCGATGTTTGCCGGTAAGACCGTTACTTATATCACCGACCAGCCAAAGAAGAAGGGCGAGAAGTTCTTCACTTCTGCCAAGAAGGCATTGAAGGTTGGCAAGGATGGCAAGGCAAAGGTGGTAATCCAGCCTAATGGCGGTATCATCATCGAATAAACTTTATGTTTAAGGCTTCGATTGCCTACGTGAAAATTTTATAGGCATCGATTTCCTACGTGAAAAAGTTTTTTTCTCGAAAAAAGTATCAAAGTCTCATTTTTGCTTGAAAAATGTGGTTTAAATACTTGATATATAAGATAATAATAAAAATGAGACTTCTCGGTTTTTGAGCCGAGAAGTCTCATTAATGTATCATGGAAGTCTCATAGGCTTTTTTAACCCCTATTTCTCCTGTAGATGTTCTATGGTTGTGTCAATATAATCAGGATAAGTCATGGTGATGTGTCTGCTTTTTTAGTTCATCAGTTGGTCTTTCTATGCCCTCCGGTTGGTCTGCTTGTGCCCGTCACACGGGCATCCGCAGCCCATCACGTGGGCATTGACAGCCCGTGTGTTGGGCAACTATTGCCCATAGTGTGGGTAACGAGTGCCCAAATATAGGATTTGTTTTTGGGCAATATTCTTTAGGGTCTTTGCGCTGTTTAAACTGTTTTTTCTCGTGTGTCGTGCAGTCTTTTATGATACTTCTATAGCATTTCATGATACTTCCATGATACTTCTTTCTGCTTTTTCCGAGAAGTCTCATTGATTGTAAATATCGATATATCAGTAATATAATATGGATTTTCCAGCGAAAAATGAGACTATGATACTTTTTTGTGGAAAAAAACTTTTATGTGCGCGTAATCGGATAGATGCTATTTCTTTGTTTTTTGCGTATCTTCGCGAAAGTTCAGAGTGAGTCGAAAAAATGCCGTATCTTTGCTGCGCGATTCTGGAGGACAAAAAACTGGGTGAAAACTTGGTATATTCAGATTTTCTTTGTAATTTAGCAGCGCAAAACATAAAGTAGATAAGATTATGGCAGAAATAGTGAATAAATATCCTGTGGGCATACAGACTTTCGACGTGATTCGAGAGGAAGGATACCTCTATGTGGATAAGACGAAATACATCGCAGATTTCAGGCAGAAAGGAATGAAGTATATTTTTCTAAGTCGCCCTCGGCGATTTGGTAAATCGCTTTTTGCCTCTACTTTGCAAGCTTATTTCGAGGGCAGAAAGGAACTCTTCGAGGGATTGGCTATTGCTGATTATGAGAAGGATTGGGTAAAGCATCCTGTACTGCATTTCGATATGAGCGGTGCCAAGCACTTTGATGGAGAGCGACTGGAAAGATATCTGGCTGATATGCTTGAAGAGCAGGAAATAATCTGGGGATACACGACGCATCAGGAAGATGCCAACCTCAGATTGAAAGACCTGGTAAAGAGGGCTTGCGAGCAGACGGGTGAAAAAGTGGTTGTTATTATAGATGAATATGATGCCCCATTGCTGGATGTAGTGCATGAGAAGGATAATCTTAGCCAGTTGCGTCGTATCATGCAGAATTTCTACAGTCCTTTGAAAATGCTCGACCCATATATTGAATTCTGCTTCATCACGGGCATTACTAAGTTCTCCCAGCTCAGTATCTTCAGCGAGTTGAACAACCTCGACAATATCAGCATGTTTGACCAGTACTCCGCCATCTGTGGTATCAGCAAGACCGAACTTACTACTGTAATGAAGCCGGATGTTGAGGCTTTGGGTAAGGCGTTAGGAGTATCTTACGAGGAGTGTCTGGAGGAATTGCGTCAATATTATGACGGTTACCATTTCAGCGAGCATTCTGAGGATGTGTTCAATCCGTTCAGTCTGATAAGGGCTTTGTCTGGACAGAAGATTGGTGCCTACTGGTTTGGTTCCGGTACGCCAAGCTATCTCATCAAGGGTTTGCAGAAATATCATGTTAACGTGACTGATATCGAGCAGAAAAGCGTGAGTGTTGACGATTTCGATGTGTCGCCTGAGCAGATGACTTCAGCCCTGCCTCTACTTTATCAGAGTGGTTATCTCACTATCAAGCAGTATAAGCCATTTACCAAGAGTTATAAGCTGGGGTATCCTAACCAGGAGGTGAAGATTGGTATGCTGAAGAGTCTTGCACCCAATTATCTTTCGCCAGTATCGGTAGATAACAACGGACTGGTGAATGAGTTTGTGGAGTTGGTTTATGATGGGGATATTGAACAGGCGATGGTTCGTTTGAAGGCATATCTCTCTGGTATATCGAATCGTCTGAGTAATAAGAATGAACGTGATTTTCAGACTGTTTTCTATCTGATTTTCAATCTGATGGGTGCTCTCATCAAGGTGGAGGAGGATAGTGCCATAGGCAGGGCTGACGCCGTGCTCCATCTTCCTACAGCCATCTATGTGTTCGAATTGAAATATGATGGCTCTGCCGAGGAGGCTTTGAAGCAGATAGATGACAAGGGCTATCTTATCCCGTATTCAGCCGATGGCAAGAGATTGTATAAGGTGGGTGTGAATTACGATAGTACCCAGCGAACTATCAGCGACTGGATTATCAAGGAAGGATGATTTTTGAAACCAATTCGTGGTTTTTTCTGCAATTGTGAACCACGAATTGGCAATAAAATGCTTAGCATGGCCGGATTTTGATGATACTTCTCGCTGTTTCATGATACTTCTATGAGACTTCTCTCTCCATTTTTTGAGAAGTCTCATTCTATCAATGCACTGTGTATTAGTGATATAAGTCTATGTTTTGCCCTAATAATGATACTTTGAGACTTTTTTCGAGAAAAAAGATTTATACGTGCGTAGGTTTAAGCTAAGCCATTTTCCTTAAGTGGTCTCAGTAAAAAACATAAATATTATTATAGTAACACAAGGCTTCTCTATAAATCAAAAGGATGGTAGGGTTGATACCTTTACATCCTTTTTGTGATTGTATAAAAACGCTCATGTTGTTTAATATTTTACTTTATCCTCAAACTCCACATGTACTTCCAGGTTGAACTCACGGACATATATGAGGTCGTATAATGAGAAGTAGCAATGATCGTATAGATTATGAAAGGGCTGTATAAGATGCAGGTCTTTCGACCATTCTCTATCCAGTCCCTCATTCCAATTGTCGTTCTCAATCTCCATCCCCAACCAATTCTCCAATTTCTCATTGATATTTTGCTCAGGAGGACGCTCACTACTGAATCGGAGCGGCCATGCGCAACCCTCATCATAGAGTGCATTGAAACCTCCACATGTGAGAGCATCCCACACCTGTTTTGCCGTTTCTGTCTGAATGGGGTGATGTGCAGGATATTCGTAACCAAGGAATATTTTTCCTTCCACCTCAAAATCTCCAGAAATGTCCTTACGATTCTGGTATTCTTGATAAACAGTCATCGTCCGGTGATAAAGCTGCGTACATGCCTTTCGAAGTGCGTCATTGAAACCGATGAGGAGTTGCTTCGTCTCATCGTCATATACATTCAATTGCCATAGTACGTTGCAACGTTTTTCGAGCAAGTGCTTCATCACAAACTTTTCTTTATCAGAGTATTGACAATACTCGTTTATTCTTGCAATGTCTTTCTCCAGCATGACAATGCGAGAGTCTTCAAATACATGTTTTATGTTCATATCTTGATCCCATAAATTACGGTTATACTTATAGAAAAACTTAAATCCTTTATCCGTTGAATCTTAATTGCTCTGTTGGCCAGATCCGCAGTAATGCCATCATACGGATTGGTCAGGATGAAGTGTGGCAGTTGCGAATCCTGTATCACGTATTCATTATCGATAATAACATACCGACCTTCATCTTGTAGATTGTCAGCTATCCATGATGCGATTTCCACGATGATTCTATTACAATATCAGCATTGGTCTCTTCTACTATTCTCTTCAGTTCAGCCACAGTCTCCGGGTCGAAGAAAGCTCCATACTTGTCTTTCCAGGATTTCCCATGATACATACGCAAGTTCTGGTTGTACTCGGTATTTAGTACACCGTCAAAATCAAGAAAAATTATTTTCTTCATACACATTATTTATTGGATAATGAGAGATGAACCAATCCAAAGAGAGTGCTTCACGGTATGAACCCGTGAAAGCAACTCCCTTGTAGTGGTCGGTATTGAATAGCCAAGAAGTCATCTCATTTTGAAAGCTTTCTCAATATTAATATTCTCATAAATAACCTTAATTAAAACCGGACAGGTCTTCAAATACTCTAAGAAATATACTATATCAAAAAACTTTATCCTTCAACATATTCTTCTGAATCGTTTATCTCTTCGGCAAAATCGATGATTTCTACATTATACTCTTTAAGTATCTTCTGCCAATCCTGCGATAGGGTTATTCTATTCTTTGAGTCAAAGTAACGTTTCGCTTTCCAGATTCTATCCTGTCCCAAGAAGATTTCACTTTTTGATTCTGCATCATCATTCATGTAAAATGCAACATTGGCATGATCGTCATCCCAAATACTTCCATTAACAGAAAGCAAATCATATAGGATGGCCAGTTTCCTGTGACTCCATTGCTTTCCGTTTCTGTCCAAAGTCTTGTTTTCAAAAAAGAACTCGCATCTTTTTTGTTGAAGTAGTTCCTGGATATTCAGACCTTTGTTAAAGAAATCTTTGTAGAAGCTAATGAAATGCTTTGTTCGGACAATCCTCTTCCATTCGCTGGTTTCATAATTGCTATAATACCATGGCGATTGCTGTTCCCAAAATGCCTTGTTGTCCACAACATAAAATAGAAGTATTTTCTTAATGTCTATGTGTGACGTATTTGTAGGCTCTGTGCCAAGAAGACTGACAATTTTATCCTTGAATGATGTTATGCTATCGAGGATCATGTTTCTGGCAATAATCTCTTTATCCTGGAAAAACTCAAGAATGGTATTACCTCCTACACCCTTACCATCCAGGAAGTAGGGAAGCTCCTGAATTTCCCAGATACAGGATTCTATCTTGCTCGTGTTGGCTTCATCAGAGAAGTAGAGACTTGATAAAAGTACTTCTTCTTCACTGAAGGTCTTACTGTTGATGTTATCCTCCTCTTCTTCGTCTTTCGTAGCAATATCAATTTCGTGGATACGTCCACTTTTGTTAATGAACGCATTGACTATTGTTTCGATAGATGTTGCAGAACGTTTGTAGCACCGGAATCTGATATAATAAAAATGCAGTAATCTCACCAAAAGCTGGTCATCTCTTTCTGCGCATTTGCACTTTTTGAAATATGTCATCCATGGCCAAAAGAGCATAGACTTGTTTCTGGCGATAGACTTATTCTTGTAGTCATTCCTTACTTCCTGGTTACCACCTCTTGGATCACTAATGTCCCATTTGCCATCATAAGTGTTTATCTCATTCCAAAGACAGTTGATAAATGAGTCGAACCAACCTGTGTAAAGACCATTGTAGAGAGACTGCAGTTCATTTCTGAATTGTTGGCTGCAGATATGCATCAGACCTGTCATATAGGTTTTTATGACATCGACCTTAATATTGCTTTCCTTTTTGGATGGATCATTGAAATATTCCAAGCCTTCAATACAGGCAAGAAAATTGTTGAATCCCTTGTCTGCATTCACATTTTTGGCATTTCCTTTTGTCCTATTTCTCCAAAAGAAAGTTTGCCATTCCTCCCACTCACGACCGTATTTTAAGAGTTCTGAGCTAGGCAAGACTCTTGATTTCTGCATTTCATTATCAGATAACTGCTCACCACGAGAATTCATTGTTATGTATAGTTCCTCGCCCTGAGAAGTTGCTTCTGTTTTGAAGTGCCAGAAATGAATATTTGTGAGAAGATAATCAAAGTAAAAATTTGATGCGTTACCAAAAATTTTCTTGATTGATTTGAGTGCAGAAATCATGGACATCACTGTCGGGTCACTTTTGTAATCATCAAGGAACCAGTGAGGAGAATTGTTTAAATCCATGATGAAATCAAAAGCGCTGCAGCCTTCTTCTCTAGCATGTCTTATCAATTGAACTAGGAACTGCTGGGTCAGGCTTCTGACTTTGTAGGTGAAGCCCATATGCAAATCATCCTCATCTGCTCTACATATTGTCAAGAAGTCATCAATTCTCTCTTCAATGGTTGCTCTATAGAGAAGAAGCAAAAAAAGAGTAGTGATTCTCTGTTGACCATCAATGAGAAACTCATCAAGGATTCTCTCACTTTCGTACTTTACATATGAGGGTTTGTAGGAATAGAGAAATCCTACGTTTATGTTCTTGTTTGTGTGAACATGGTGGCATTCTTGACAAGGAGAACCTTTTTTCTCCAACTCCTGAAGAAATTTTTCCAACACATCACTATTGTTACCCCATACATATTCTCTCTGTATCTCCGGAACAATCATATTGTTCAGAGAAAACAGAGTTAGAAGGTTTTCATCTTTAAGATATGCGTTATGCTTGCTCATTTGATGTATTTAAGAAGTTACTTATTCGTTTAATTATATATTCTCGTCTTGCAAGGATATCAGACCTATCCCATCGGTTCATCATTTTCATATCGATGGATTCGTCATGGCGCTCTAGAAAAATCTTGTTGAAAGCATCATATACATGAGGTCTGATAAAGAAATCTTCTTGAGACTTACGCATGATATCTATTCGTTTCTCCAAGAAAAAGTCATTTCCATAGCCTCTGTTGACAGATTCATGAAGTACACACATATTTCCAAGAGAATTGACCGGTATGACTTTCTCAATTCTATTATTGATACGAGACTTAATATCATCTTTCCAGTTTTGATTTTCCCAATCTATATCGCAGTCATTAATATAGATCTTTTCTTCTTCACTGAGCGATTGGTTTATGATATCAATATATTCTTTGAGAATCTGTGTTTGCTTAATCTTGTCCTTGATTCTGTCTCCAACGGGTGTCTGCGGGAATATATGTTCTAAGTCTTCCTTGTAGGCCTTGAAGTGTCTGGCAGGAAGACATGTACTATTCGAAGAGAGGATGCTGATGATGTCGAGTAATACCGATACCGTAATCAGCTTATTATCATACCAGTTTTCTAAGAACGCGGTTTTTTCATTTTCCTCTTTGCATCTTTCCGATTGATTGATTAAATCATTAAAAACTTCGGTGCTTGCAATTCTTTTCTTTAGGAAGCGAATGAAGTCTTTCCTATAAAGCTTCTTCCATTGGTGTAAAAGCTCTTTGAAGCTGAGAACAGGCTCTTCTTTTATCTTTTCTCTAGCATAGATGCTTGTGAAGAGTATGAGATGGTATAGTTCTTTATCATTGTACCAGTTCTCCATTGTTCTTTGTAGCAATTGTAACTCATCTAAAAAACCATCTTCTATTACTTTCTTCTCGAAGAATTCCATATCTAGCACACCTTCTCCGTATGCCAGAACATACAGTTTATAGAGATGGTTTATAGGGTATGTTACATCATTGAATGAAATGGACTCCTCATCTGGGACTTTGGATTCTTTAGTGAATTGATGAAAGTAGTTTTTCTTGTTTTCGTCAGCCCACCAATGGTTAATGCGGTCAAGCATAAGTCCTATCTTTACTCTTCGCTCGTTAATCAATACGTTCTGTTTTATGCTGTCATCAATATCTCCAATCTCTTTTTTTGCAACTCTAGTAATGATTAATGCACGGATAAGGTCGGCTCCATCCAAAGGGACTCTTTTTCCGTTCAAATTTTCAAACAACTCCTGCTCCTCAATATTCTTAGGGAGATTCACGATTAGCTTGACATGGTTGAGAATCTTGTCTTTCATCGCTGTAACTGAATTAGGATAGGTTTCAAACCAAGTCTGGATAGCCTTGTAAGCATTGAACAAATAGAATACGTCCTGATAGTCGTAGTCCTTCCCTTCAATGCTTGTAATCTCCAGAAATTGCTCCCAATTCTGTATGTTTTTGAGTTCGTTAGGTTTGAAAATATATTCCTTGAGAAACTCTTCTGTTTCCTTTCTTACATTATATTGCAACTTCTCGTTGATTAACTCATATTCGTTGAGATATGAAAGAATGACAGTAAGGGTTGTCAGCCTTTGCTGTCCATCCACAACGTTGAATGTCTTAGAATCCTGACTCTCAACAAGAGTGATGTTCTGAAGACAGTAAAATAGATTAAGGTCCTCATTGGGCGAGAACTCATTGATGTCTTTTAGCAAACGCTCGATGTCTTTTGTATCCCATTTGTATCCTCTTTGATAAGGAGGAATGGAATATGTCTTCCCTTGCAAATAGGAGTCGAACAGTTCTTTAGAACTATAAAGTAATTTGTCGCATGCTATCATATTATATATTTTGTTAAAATTTGTTCTTTGTAATTTTATGCATCATAATATACAAAAGCTATACATCTTTGTTTCATAGCTTTGATTCTGTGCCATTTTTGTATATTACATTTGTTATTGATAACGTTTCGACTGCAAAGATATTGCCATGGTGTGCCTTTTTTGTTCATACTACCATAAATTTTATCAGAACTACAGATTTCTGATAGGCTTCCAACAGGAAATGGCATTTGTTGTACTTTTGCCGATGATGTTTCTATACTCCATGCGGCAAGATCCATTTTAGACACAATATAACACTTTTGCTGCAGTAGTTATAGTAGTTTCCTGGCAATCCAAGCACAGGCCTCTGCGTCAGCGAGTGCATTGTGGTGTTGGGTTAGGTCGTACCCGCAATAAGCAGCTACGGTTTGTAATTGGTGGTTGGGTAGGAGAGAACCCAACTTTCTTCTGGAGGCTCGGCATGTGCAATGGAACTCATAATCGGGATAGTCCATCTGGTACATTTGGAACACAGACTTCAGGCATCCCTCGTCAAAGGGTGAGTTGTGGGCTACCAATGGCAGTCCCTCTATCTTTGGCTGAATCTCAGCCCATACCTCTGGAAACACCCTAGCGTTCATGGTATCCTCCATGGTTAGTCCATGTACCCTTGTATTCCAATAGGAATAATACTCAGGCTCTGGCTTGATGAGACTGTAGTAGCTATCCACAATCTCACCATCCCTTTCTGTCACAATGCCCACGGAGCAAACGCTGGTTCGTTGCTGGTTGGCAGTCTCAAAGTCTATTGCTGCAAAATTCTTCATGAGTGCAAAGTTAATATAAATCTCGGACAACACAAAATAAAATTTACTTTTATTGTTGAGTGCAGTGTTACATATCTAAGTTATGGTTCATCCCTTTTAGTGAGAAAAAATCTTATCTGTTTAATGCTTCATTAATTTCAGAGGAAAGTTCATCCATTATCTTGAGAAGCGGTTCCGTATCATTCCTGCTCTTTTCCTTTTGAAACTGCAAGGCAATGTCGAGCGCAGCCATTAAGCCAATTGTGTGCATAGACTTTTCCCTTCCATATTTCTTAGCGTAGAAATTGTATCGGTCTGTTATGTTAATGGCGGTCTTTCTGCAAGCCTCTTCCTCTTCCCTTGGTATTTTTACTTGGATTTCCTCATCATAAAGATGAAGTGTGATAACAAATTTGTCTTCCATTTGATACCTCTTAATATTTATATATCCATACTGGTATACCCTTGTCTTTGGCAATTTCTATCATGTGTTTGGTACCATGTGACTTGCCATCCCAAAATGCGACCAGATGTGTAGCTGTCACAAGCATGTTCATGTTTCGTAGGATGCCAGCCATCCTTGGGTACTTTTTCCAGTTTGCTGGATACAGAACCATAGTGAGCTTATGCTCCTCAGCATACTTGATGCCTAAGGTGTCCGCTCCATCAGCCATCCCAGAAATGATCTCTATTGGTTGAGTGTCTAAATTTCCCAAAGATTTAAAGGTCTCATCAAGTTTTTCTTTCAGATACTCATAATCGTCAAAGTCTCTCCCTCCAGCTACAATCACCTTATAACTGTTGAGATACCTTGCTTTGATGGCATGCTTGGCAGCTTCCTTATCCATCACATTATTTAATAGTTCTTTATTCATGTTCATTGTTTTACCCTTAATTTTTCTGCAAAATTAGATGAAACGTGAGAAAAATCATTGCGCATGAAAAAAGTTTTTGTTGTGTGAAACGAATTTACTCAGGTGTGGGCTATCTTTGCATCAGAATTTTTATTTGATATACAATGGAGAAGTTTGATATTAATAAAGAAATGACGAAGTTAAAAGGACTGAACATTATCGAAAAATGCTCGGCTTTAGACGATTTGCTTGATGATTTGGAAGATGCCCAAGAGCAGATTATCTGTGCCAAGGATGAGATTTCCGAAGAATACGCCAACGTTTTTACGAAGAAGTTCCACGAGGAGATAGCTTCCTTTATAACGGAAACCTTCGATGGCAAGATTCCATATGTTGAAAAATATGGTTATAAAATCATGTATGACAACATGCCCATTTACATAACCTTTTTTTGTATTTATGGTGAATGGTCTATTTGTCTTTTTGATAAGAGTGGAAGTACAAAACATCTGATAAAACTTGCAGGTGTTTTAGGTGTCAATATAACAGGGAATGAGGCATCTTTGAACTTAGAAGTTACAGAGAAAGATTTGCTTTCCAAGGTGAAGCAAATCCTGTTACTCTCAGACTCCTACGAAAAATGAATCTTTCATCAGGTAAGATTCTTATTTCATAAATCGAACATATAACTTAAAAATAAAGCATAATGAACAAAACTATAAAAGAGCAATTGGATAAGATGGAAAACCGTTTGGACGAGGCCCTAGATAATGACCTCTTCAATGATTCCGAGTTTGACATGGATGAGTTTCAATCAGAGGTTTGCTCCGTTGAGAGAGAACTGAATGAGATATTGGAGTTCGAGCGTGAGCACCTTCAATTTCCAGAGTTGGAGCAGATTTGTTCCATTCAGAAGAAAATCAAGCAGGTGAAGGATGAGTATGAATTCTATGATCCAGAGTATGAGAGAAGCGTCATGTTCCCAAATGGTGAGGATGAGGAAGAGGATGATTTCGCCTTCTAAATATAGACAAGTATGGAAAATAGACCTTATTTGAGAACAATCTTGGGAGGAACGGACTTTAGAAGTCTTTCCCTTTTTGAGAAAATATTATGCATTAATGCTTGGTTATTATGCTTATGCAAACGTTATGCAAAAAAGGTATGAAAATGAAAAAGGCGGTAAATACGTTAAATTTGTATTTACCGCCTTTATCATTCCATGATGGAAGTTACCAAGAAGTTTATATCTTGTATTTCTCAGCAAGATTCCTTAACCTTTCCTTTACCTCTTCTCTTAGCCATTGAGGTTCCAGCACCTCCACGGTATCCATGTTAGAGAAAATCTCTTGCTCGAAATCAAATTCTGGTTTCAGGTGATACTCAAAGATGGAGTATTCTTCTGTTCGCTCTGTTTCCTTTTGCGACTCATGGAGAGGAAGATTGCGTATGTAGTTACTCTGGAAGGCATCAACCTTTAGCACTACCTTTTGAACTTCGGAATCCTTGTTGTTGATGATGCCAAAGCAATCCTTGAAGTATTCTGCTGGTTCCAGATTCTTAGGCATCTTGAACACTTCCTCGGAGATGATGACATTCTCCATACGGTCAAGTGCATAGCAACGGATATCGTTCGTGCCAGGACTATATGCGACCACATACCAACGTTTCTTGAAAGCCTTCACGAAATAAGGATGGATGTCAAACTCATAATACTTCTCGGAATTATAACTATAGTAAGAGATGAATATGACGTGGTTGTCGCGCATCGCCTTGATGATATCCTCTAGGAAGTTCCTGCCAGATGGCATGTCCTCCAGGAGAACCCTCTCCTTGAGTTTGCGACTGTTGCCCACCATGGCGTTGAGGGAGAAGGCGTTGAGCAACCAGTTTCTGGCGCTTCCTTCCTCGAAGCAATTGCCATACTCTATGTGATAACGGAATCCGCTACTACATTCGATGTTAATCTCAAACAGTTCCTCGATGGCATGGAGATTGTTGATGAAGGTACGGCGAGAAAGTTCCGTTCCCTCACTGAGGTCAGAGTCCAACCATCTGCTTTGAATCTCCTTTAGGGTAATGCCACCCCGGTTCCTTGCTCGATGAATGGTCTCTACGAGCCAGACATATTTGTTCAATTGATTGATAGCCATATTCTATACTTTTAAATTTTGGTACAAAGATAATGAAAAAGTGAGAAATAATGTTGCACAATTGCCAATTATTTTAGCAAGAACTCTATCATTTCGTCGTATTTGGCGAAAAATACACTTTCCTTCATTTTGCATAGTTTGGCATCTCTTCCTAGCAGGAAACTAAAGTACTCCCAAAATTGTTTCCTATGATGCATAAATTTGAGATGACTCATTTCATGTAGGATAATCTCGTCAATCAATTCCAATGGGAAAACCACAATCTTGGGCGGCAAGAAAATCTGTTTATAGATGGAACATTGCCCCCATATGTTCCTTCTCTTCAATTTTTTTATGATGACTTGTCTTGCATATAGATTTTTCTCCTTTTCCCAATAATGCAATCTTTTGGGGAGTTCAATGTTTGCCAGGTCTAGAATCTTATTCTTAATGATGTTTCTTAGCCAACTTTGAATGTTTCTGTTGTCGAATTTTGTGTCATGGCAGTAATAAAAATCAATTCTCTTTTCGTTTACTTGCGCCATAATCATGCATCGGTCTCCTTTGGTATAGATACTTCTTCCTTCACATGAAAAAATGCTTTCGGATTGCAAGAGTGAGTCTTTCACCTCATGCCATCCTACTACAAGGCACCATGTGCATAACCTGAGCGAAGGGTTGATTGTATATCTTGTCGTCATAAGTTCCACATCTTATCTAAAATTTCCTTGTAGTCCTTTGCGTATGGATTTCTTCTTTGGACATTAAGTCCGTAGAGGCGAGTTCCTTTTTCTTGTTCTTCCTTCAGTCTCTGCATTGTTTTTTTTATAGGAAGAGGAAAACAGAAGTCGCTGATGATAAGTGCATCGGCCATGGAATATTTTTCAGAATCGAGCATCTTGAAAATTTCCATTAGCATTTCTTCCCCATTAGTACCCCCGGAAAAGCTGCCCTTGAAGAATTTATCTATCTTATAATAATTGCTGGGTCTTGCCAAGTCCAAGGTCTTTGTTCTGATAGAGAACGAGATGAGAAAACAGCTTCTCTTTTCCTTTTTCGCTATAGCCGCGAGTTGCTGCAATAGAGACTTTGCGATTTCCAAAGGTCTACCACTCATGGATCCACTTGTATCAATGCAAATAATCATGGGGCCTTGCAGAAGGCGAGGCTTCTTATAATGAACTGTTGATTTTTCACGCTTGTTCTGTGCAGCCTTTGAGGAAAATTGCTGCAGCTGTCTTTTTGCAAACTTTGCATAAAAGGTGGGAGAGTCCATCATGGCAATCTCCGTGGGAAGCAAGCTATCCAGGTCATTTCCCAAGGATACGCCATCTATGTCTTGCCTGTCATGGGAATGCTTGAGTAATATAGGAATGTATCTAGTCATGGTGGCATCATCCATTTCTTCACTTCTCTCTTTTTCCCTTCCCATTTTCTTGGCTATCTCCTTTAGTTGAGGGTACTTGTGGAAGAAACGAGCCTTCTTCTGTTCCTTCTTGTAGTCTATGTCACCACAGGTTATGATTTCTTGCTCAATTTTTTGCATACTATTGGAAAGTACTTGCGCAATCTTCTGGTCTTTCCTCTTCTTGCTAGCCTCTTTCCAATTAGCTTCCATGGCATCAAAAATTTCGTCAGTAGTTTTCTGTTTTTTTCCAAATTCCTGGATATATCCATGTATATTGAACATGCTGCTGTCGAAAGTATCGTGCAAGTGCTTGGCGATACCGTTCCATGCCAGGCGTTTTTGCTCTATGTTGGATGCAAAGAAGTGGGATAATATCTTCATTTCTTCCTCATATTCCCTCTCTATTGTGGAAACGACAGGCAATATACCCTCCAACATGGAAATAATTTCCTTTCTGAAAATTTCTTTCCATGTCTCTTCTTTTCTGCAAAGTTCCTTGTTTCCTGAGTCTTGGCAGATTTCTTCTATATACCCTGCCACAGGATCATCCTTGTACTCAGGAGGAATGGGCTTCCCCTCTATGTAGAGGTCAAAAAGACCAGAATATTCGTCAATCCGTTTGTCTATATCTTCCATATTAAAAATTATATGCTAGTTTTTATCTTCATTTCCAACGCCTCACATTTCTTTCGCAAGTTGTCGGCATACTTTTGGATGACCTTCAAGTCAGTTGAAGACACAAATAGATTTTCCTTTTCCAGCAACCTCATCTTTTGGTTAAGTTCATTGCCTATTTTTTGCATCTCCTCAATGAGATGTGTGTCTCCTTCAGAAAACAAGTTTTGTTGCCCTGTAGGAGGGAAAATGGGCTTGCTAGCCATCTTTGATGGTTCCATCATGTAGAGTGCATTATTTACGATAATTCCACCTTGCGCCCTTCTCAAACTGACGATTTGGTGCTGTGGATACTTCTTGGATGAGAAGGGACCTTGAGGAACTCTCCTGATTATCCATCCATTCTTATCCTTATCAAAATGGAGCACACCCTTCGTCTCGATGTCCATCAGCAGGTATCTATAATCTTGGAGAAAGAAGTAGGTGTCTCCCCAGTTTGTGCCCATAAGCTTGGTATAGAAGTAGAAATAGATGTTGAAATCTTCAGAATAGATATTGGCTATTTTACTGTTTGCCAATGCATTGCCTTTCGTTTTCAACCCTTTTTCATACTCTTTCTCCACAACTGAGCATTTATTCTCAATCTTCCAGAATAATGACTCTGTAACGATTTTCATGACAGGTTCAATGGTCTCTACCTTGTTCCATAGCACATGATAGAGTATGGGAAGATCGGTTAGGTCTATCTCCTTTCTTCCATTTAGAAATGCCGATGTTTGCAGCAGATGTACTGCTTTCTTCCATCTTCTGTCTGATATATAATAGTCTAGAGGACTCGCGGCTTCATCCTGTGACTCGGTCTCTTTTAGCTTCTTGCGAATGAATGTGATATCCTTGAGTATATTGTCAGGAATATCGATATCTTCCACCTCTTCAAGGATTTGTGTGTATTGCTCGTCTGTTATGAGAAGTTCGGCAGGAATGACAACCTTACTCTTGTTCTTCCCCTTTAGCATCTTGTAGAATGTACGTTCATTGGCTATGGGGTTAGAGACAACTCGTAATATGAATCTATCCCAAAGGGCTTCCAACCCCTCATCCTCTTTAGGTAACTCATTGGATGCAGCAATGAGTGCTTTCATAGGAAGCTTGATGGTCTCGTTTCCGTTTTGGTAGATTTTCTCATTGATGGCTGTCAGCAAGGCATTTTGAATGGAAGGGCCCGCTTTCCAGATTTCATCCAGAAACACCACATTTGCCCATGGAAGATACCCTTCCGTTCTTCTTTCATAAGTATCCTCGTCTTTCAGTTTGGATATGGAAACAGGTCCAAAGATCTCGTCTGGGGTAGAGAAACGCGACATCAAGTATTCAAATTGTTTCTTTTCGCCGAATACTTCCTTGAGCCTTCTGGCAATCATACTTTTGCCAGTTCCGGGAGGCCCCAGTAAGAATATGCTTTCGCCAGCAATGCTGCTAAGCAAGGTCAAGGAGAAGATGTCCTCTTTTTCCCATACTCCTTCACTCATCAGCTTGATGAGTTCCTTCATTTGTAGTTTTATCTCTTTCTTTTCCATTGTATATTTATTTTGTGGCAAAGGTACATATTTCCTGTGTAAAATGTTGTCACACCTAAAATATTTTTTAGGTGTGCAGTAATTTTTCTCATTTTCAGACTACCTTTGTGTCATAGATGTAAAGTAACAAGAAATCATGGAACAAACTAAACACGGAATATCGGTAAAACGCCGTATCTATTCCTTTCCAATGAAAGGAGAGAGCAGGGCAGAGGCTATCTGCCGATCTTTTAGGCAATACACCCTGGTGGATTGGGCTAAATATAATAAGGTGTCTATGCGAATCGTCACCTCTGTAAAATATCCTTTGCTGATGGGAGAACTGACTCAACTTATGTCAGTGTCACAATCATTTATGGACACAACAAAGGTGGATCTTGTCCAGAAGACATTGGGCACAAGTGAAGAACAACTATTGTTAATCATTCAAGCATATGAAGATGAATCAATGGGTTGACTTTGACACAGGTGATGAAGCTCAAAGTGAGTATGTTTTTTCTTATATGGAAAAGACATATAGCATAGAACTCTGTTTGAGTGTTGGCTTTGGCGATATATGGTTTGCGAATTTGTACTCAGTGACAGGTGATAAGAAACAAAAATGTGTATCAAACATCAAAATTCCAACTTGTGATTTTGACGAACTCTCTTGGTTGAAACAATACTTGGAGAAACGAATGGATATGCTCTTGCTAGAGCTAAAAAATGAAGTCTCATCCGTCAGCTTCGAACCAGAGGAGATTGCTGGCTTACCCATATCTTCAGACGATAAAATCAAACTGCTTGACATGTTGCATGGTTTATGGTTTGATGTTTATAAAGTGTGCCAGGGAAAATAAGAAAACAGGTTTCGTATCACTTAAAAAATGAAATAGGAAGCCAATGCAAAAAATGTGGTCGGAAGAGATTCCGCCCAGATTCACCATTGAAGTATTAACTTTATAAGATTTAGATTTATGCTATTCAACTATAATGAACATCGGATTTTTGCGTTCTCTGATACTCATGGGATGCACTATCGGCTTCATATCCCAGAAGAAGCCGACATCCTGCTTTGTGCAGGCGATGTAGTGTCTGGATTTGGTAAGGATGGCATGGAGGACTTCTTTTCCTGGTTGTTAAGCCATCCCGCCAAACTTTATATTTTTGTCTCAGGTAATCATGAACTGTTCTTGGAAGACAGCTTAGAGCAGACAATTTCGTTCTTACCTAAAAAAGTAGTTTTCCTTCATGACTCAACCTTTGAGTTTGATGGTATAAGTTTTGGGAATATATCCATGCGAAGCTTGCAAAGTAAGGAGCAAAATGTCCAATCTGCTGCCAAAATGGACTTCCTGATTACCCATATTCCACCGGAAGGCATACTTGACGAGGGTAGGGGAAGCCTTCCGCTATTGTTAGAGGTTTATCGCTCTCAACCTCGTTTCCATGTCTTTGGTCATGCTCATTCTTGTGGAAATCAAAGCAAGGGAGGTGCTTTTACGGAGTTTTACAATGTCTCACAGTTTAATGAACTTAAAAACCAAGATGGAGGTCAATAGAGAATGGTTTCCACCTTGGTGAAAAGTCTTTTAAATATCAGTCAAAGAAATGCCTGTAGTCATCCGAGTAGGTTTATGGTTAACGTTTTTCGTATTTCTGAATAAGTATCGTAAAATGCAAATCAACTACATCGGAACTTACCTCTCTCGTACCAAAGACTAATTTTCCTTTTCCTGCCAACATTTGGAACTCACTCTTGATATTTTCTTCCTCCTTCAAAGAAAGAGGATGAAGTGAGGACACTTTACATAATACGACTAGCTTCTGCAGATTGAAAAACTCATTATCTGAATCCATCTCGATGTACTTTATCAGTTTCTTCAGATAATCCACTCTGCTGCTTTCTCCATAAGTATGAGTCTCCATGTTGGTTAGCAACATAGAGAAACCATCATAGATGAAGTCCATGTCATGAAAAGTGATGTCCTTTCCACCCATGAACTTATCTCGGAGACCTTCATATTTTTCTCTATAGTCTAGATAGTCAATTCTCTTCTGCATACGATAGTCACGCTTCTTTCTGATATTGGATGCTTTGGCGATTCTCTTGTTGCAATAGTCCCAGTCCTCCATGCTCATGGATATACTATCATGAGAAAAGAGCTTCATGGTTTCGAGAACCTCTCTTTTCTTATGGCCAGGCAAATAATTGAGATAGAACTTTTGTTCTAACTTTCTTGCCATAGTACCATAACTGGTGTGCATCTTGTGCTCGACTCTGTCCTCAAATGTATCTTTGAGTGTCTGCGGTGTATAGCCGTAGAATGTACAACTCCAAAGAATCTTGGCTAGCACTTCCTCCTTGCTGATGTTGCAGTCATTAGCAACAACCACTTCCTTGGCAACATTACATTCCCAAAGATCACCTTCACAATTGTATACATTAATATATGGCTCTTCATCCTCATAGCCTTCAACAGGTTTAACCCACTCTACACGTATTTGGGGGTCCTCAATCTCGGATTCATCCGCAGGAATAAGATGGCAAAGGATGTCGTATGCCTCACGATATTGTCTGATGCCCAAATATCCTTCCTTTTTCAAGGCTGGTATCAACATATCAAAATCCGTACTAAGTAAAAGTTCTTTCAGTTTCATACACTTAACATTTAAAATTTATTGCAAAGGTAGTGCAAGGGTGTGCAAAAAAATGGCACAGCTTAAAAATATCTTTGAAGGCTATGATATTTTTATAAAATGTTTTATAAGGTGTGTTGAAATATCCTCAAGACATGAACCACCACAAAGATATACGCATATCAGAGAGCGTAGAATCTCACTATGTTGATAATCAAACAATGTACATCTCAATCCCAAGGTGGAATCTATGGTTTGAGCTAAAAAAGCATCAAATTGCTCCATAATTGAAAAATTCCTCCAAAAGGAGTGTGTTTCTTAGATTTTATTTGTATTTTTGCCGTGTCATTCAGAGTTTTATTTGTTTTTAAATGCAACACTAAGACAAGTGAGATTTCTGACATGGCAAAAAACTAATCAACTTTTTGTTGCTCTGGTTCTTATAAATAATATTGAATTATAGTGTTGCGGAAATTAGGTTATTATGACAACATCAGACAAACAATTTGATTCGCAGTTTGATAAAGTTGAGAATCTTGTACACTATCCTTGGATAGGTTGCAACTATGCTTCGGCACCAAAGCGTGTGCTTATCATGGGAGACTCGCACTATACGGTGAATGACGAAGGCGAATTCTGCCCAGAGGAATATGATAGATGTGTTACAGACAAGGAGTATACAAGAGGAATCATTAATTGTGCAATAGAAAAAGGTGGCTGGAAATTCCATACAAACCTTCAGAAAACATTCTTGGATGAAAGCGACATGGATGTCGAGGGCTTTTGGAACAAAATAGCTTCTTATAACTTTATACAGGAGCCTATGAAAGGTATACATGAGGTACCCTCTTTGGCTGATTACGAGACGGCATGGAAGTGCTTAGCTGATGTCGTGCAAATCATCAAGCCAGATATTTGCATATTTGTTGGTCTAAGAAACGACAATGGCATGAATTCTCTTGAAGAGAAAGATGTGAAATATTCTATCCAAACATTGGATGAAAAAATCAACAACTCTTATCCTAAGAAAGGTGAATTGCAATTTGCTGACGGCAACAAGCTACCGTTTTATATGATTCATCATACATCTTTGGGATATAGCCCTCAGCTTTGGTACGACTTCTTGAATAAAGAGATTCCAGAGATTGTCAGCTTTTTGGATAAGTAAAAAATAACGTGAGTGACGTATGACGACACAGGAAAAACATTTGGGTGAATATCGAAGAAGTCTGCTGGCATCACTGCCAACAGACTTCACTTTTCACTAAACCGAACCTAAAATTCTATCTTATATTTGAAAATCATGTAAATTCTATGGAAACCTGAATAAGTCTTATTACCTTTAAAAAAACTAACCTAATCTATTCTTCTTGTATAACGCCTGCAAAATGAATTGTCTTTTCCTATTTTATTATTCAGCAATCGTCTGCTGCTCTGTAGCTGTCTGATTTGCTGTCTGCTGTTCTGTAGTCTCCTTCTGCTCAGTAGTTTCCTGCTGGGTAGAATCCTCTGCTGCAGCCTGTGGCTGAACAGGAGCATCTACTGCCAATGAATCGGAAGGTGCATTTGGAGCTACTGTATCAACAGGAGCAACCTGAGCGTTACTAAACATTCTGCTTGATGCAAAAACGTTGCTTACTGAAACCATAACCAAAGCTGCGATAGCTGCAAACATAAACTTCTTCATAATCTTATCTTTTTTAAATTGTTACTAATTGATGTTACTTATTTGTTTGTGGATTCATTATCGAACCCGATCATCATAGTCACAATCTGCATGCCAAAAAGATGAGAAAATGGTTTTGTATTGATAATCAGGTGTTTATGCGTTTTTTTGCGCCAAAATGAATGGTGTGGAATGTGAGGAAACTCTGTGGAAATATTCCCCAAAAAGTTGGGGAATGCATGCATAAAAAAAGGTCCCGACGGGGATGCTACTCCCCAAAGGAACCTTTCTTATATAATAGAAATGATAAAAATCTATCTTTTAGAGATTCTTGAACTCGATGCCGTTTGCCTCTGAGTAGTCAATGGTGATTGGCTTCTCGCGACTTACTTCCTCGGCAAGAATCTTCTTGCTCAAATCGTTCTGAACGTAATCCTGAATGGCACGCTTTACTGGACGGGCACCAAACTCTGGGTCGTAACCTACCTTTGCCAGATACTGGATAGCTGCAGGAGTCCAGAGAAGTTCAAAGCCCTGAGGCTCCAACATCTTCTTTACTCGCTTCATCTGAAGTTCTACAACCTCGGCAATCTGCTCCTGGGTCAACGGCTTGAAGGTAATGATATCATCAATACGGTTCAGGAACTCAGGGCGGAAGGTCTTCTTCAACATCTCACGGCTTGCGTTGGAAGTCATGATGATGATGGTGTTCTTGAAGTTGACTACACGGCCCTTGTTGTCTGTCAGACGACCATCGTCCAATACCTGCAACAGGGTATTGAATACATCAGGATGCGCCTTCTCAATCTCATCGAAGAGAACCACACTATATGGTTTGCGGCGTACAGCCTCGGTCAACTGACCACCTTCATCGTAGCCTACATACCCTGGAGGCGCTCCAATCAAACGGGTGATACTGAACTTTTCCTGATACTCACTCATATCAATTCGCGTCATCATCGACTCGTCGTTGAAGAGATACTCAGCCAGCGCCTTGGCAAGTTCCGTCTTACCTACACCGGTGGTACCGAGGAAGATGAAGCTGGCGATAGGACGCTTAGGATCCTGCAAACCGGCACGGCTGCGGCGAACGGCATCACTTACAGCGGTGATAGCCTCGTCCTGTCCGATGACTCTCTTGTGGAGTTCTTCCTCCAGGTGGAGCAGTTTCTCACGCTCGCTCTGCATCATGCGGCTTACTGGTATTCCGGTCCAGCGGCTTACAACCTCAGCGATATCATCAGCAGTAACTTCCTCTCTGACCATCGCTGCGCCACCCTGTGTACTCTTCAGCTGCTCCTGGATTTTCTTGATGTCATCCTCGAGCGCCTTCAGTTTAGAATAGCGGATTTCAGCTACGCGTTCGTAATTGCCTTCGCGCTCCATGCGTTCAGCCTCAAACTTCAGGTTTTCTATCTCCTGCTTATCCTGCTGAATCTTGTTGACGAGTGCTTTTTCGCCTTCCCATTTAGCACGGAAGTCATGCTCCTGATCCTTCAATTCTGCAATTTCCTTATCCAGCTGCTGAATCTTAGGCTGGTCATTCTCGCGCTTGATGGCCTCACGCTCAATCTCCAACTGCTTCAAGTGGCGGATAATCTCATCCAGTTCTTCTGGTACAGAGTCACGCTCCATTCTCAGTTTGGCTGCTGCCTCATCCATCAGGTCGATAGCCTTATCAGGGAGGAATCTGTCAGAGATGTATCTCTCTGATAACTTGACGGCTGCGATGCAGGCATCATCCTGAATACGCACCTTATGATGGTTCTCGTAGCGCTCCTTGATACCACGGAGGATACTGATGGCGTCTACCTCGTCAGGCTCATTGACCATGACGGTCTGGAAACGGCGTTCCAGCGCCTTATCCTTCTCGAAGTACTTCTGATACTCGTTGAGGGTTGTAGCACCGATGGCTCTCAGTTCACCACGAGCCAGGGCTGGCTTCAGAATGTTGGCTGCATCCATGGCACCCTCGCCACCGCCTGCACCTACCAGCGTGTGAATCTCATCGATGAAGAGGATAATCTGGCCGTTGGCGTTGGTTACCTCTTTGATGACGCTCTTCAGACGCTCCTCGAACTCACCCTTATATTTGGCACCGGCTACCAGCGCACCCATATCGAGAGAATAGAGTTGCTTGTTCTTCAGATTCTCCGGTACATCGCCACGTACGATACGCTCGGCAAGACCTTCTACGATGGCGGTCTTACCTGTACCAGGCTCACCTATCAGAATAGGGTTGTTCTTAGTTCTTCGTGACAGAATCTGGAGTACTCTTCTTATTTCCTCATCACGTCCGATAACTGGGTCCAGTTTGCCGCTTCTTGCCTGTTCTACAAGGTTTTTCGCATATTTCTCCAAACTCTGATAGTTATCATCAGCGCTTTGTGATTTTACGTTCTGTCCCTGTCTCAGTGCTTGAATGGCAGCGAGCATATCTTTAGCATTTGCACCAGCATCCTTCAGAATACGTGCAGCAGTAGAGTTGCCCTGTACGATAGCCAACAGGATAGGTTCTACGCTAACGAACTCGTCGCCCATTTTCTTGGCGGTATCCTCGGCATTCATCAGTATCTGGTTAGTCTCGTTGCTGAGGTACGGCTGACCGCCACCCTGCACACGAGGCAGATGTTGCATCTCCTGACGCAAGAGCATGGCGATTTGCTGTCCGTTCATGCCCAACTTCTGGAAGATGTAGTTGGTCACATCGGTAGCCTTTTCAAGAATACCGCTAAGCAGATGCACCGGTTCGATGGTTTGCTGACCATTTCGCTGCGCAATGTTTACGGCTTCCTGTACCGCCTCCTGCGCCTTGATTGTAAATTTGTCGAATGTCATATTAATATCTCCTTTCTTATATTATATATTCATATTTGTGTTATTTGGATGAGCGCCGGAATCTCCTCTTCGGAAACCTCCCAGTGCTTTCCTCCCATCCTTTAGCGAAACTTATGCCTATTCGTTGAAAATCAATGGTTTACTGACAATCTGTCTTGTTTTGGGTAGGTAAAAGATAGAAATAAGAGATATTTCCGGACAGAATGACAGAAGAAGGCGGTTTGAGTACGGGCTGAAGGCCCAGGCTCCTTTCAGGGCGTGTGGGGCTTACATGCCAAACTTGAGTTGCTTATTTCTTGATTTCTCTCAATTATCTTTTAAATATCCTTTAAATAATGCTATTTTATGGGGGGAAATGTTGTGTAATCAAAATAATCTTCGTACCTTTGCACCATCATAAATTATAATTTATAAGTTCAATGGCTGAAACAAAGAAAATCAAGACAGCGTTGGTGTCTGTCTTCCACAAGGATGGCTTGGACGAATTGCTCGCCAAGTTGAATGAAGAGGGTGTAAAATTCCTGAGTACTGGTGGTACCCAGAAGTTTATCGAATCTTTGGGGTATGAATGCGAGAAAGTTGAGGAGGTCACTACCTATCCATCTATCTTGGGTGGCCGCGTAAAGACTCTTCATCCTAAAATATTTGGAGGTATCTTGGCTCGCCGTGACAACGAGGGTGACCAGGAGCAGATGAAGGAATACGAAATCCCTTCTATCGATCTCGTCATCGTAGACTTGTATCCTTTCGAGCAGACTGTAGCTAGCGGTGCTAGCGATGCTGATATCATCGAGAAAATCGATATTGGCGGTATCTCTTTGATTCGTGCAGGTGCCAAAAACTTCAAGGACGTGGTGATCGTTCCTAGCAAGACTGAATACGGCGTATTGCTCGATATCCTGAAGAAGAAGGGTGCTGAGACTGATATCGAAGACCGCAAGATGTTTGCAGAGCGTGCATTCGGTGTAAGCTCTCACTACGATACTGCAATCCATGCATGGTTTGCTAAGTAAACTCTCGGAAAAATAAAGTAGTTAAGGAGTTAAGAAGTGGAAGAAGTCAGGACAAGTGTCTGCGGGGATTCCATCCCCGGTATATGACAGACTGTTGCCGTGGCTTCTATGCTCCTTTAACTCCTTAACTCCTTAAATAAAAAAGAAAATTTTAAGCTTAAAATAATATAGATTTTAGAAACGAAATGGGATTTTTTTCATTTATTCAGGAAATCGCAATGGACTTGGGTACAGCCAATACCATCATTATCAGTGATGATAAGATTGTAGTGGATGAACCTTCTGTTGTAGCCCTTGACCGCCGCACCGACAAGATGATTGCTGTGGGCGAGAAGGCTAAGATGATGTACGAGAAGACTCATGATAATATCCGTACTATCAGACCATTGCGTGATGGCGTGATTGCCGACTTTACTGCCTGTGAGCAGATGATGCGTGGATTGATTAAGATGGTTCATACTGGTAGCCGTCTCTTCTCTCCTTCACTCCGTATGGTTATCGGTGTACCTTCTGGTTCTACCGAGGTTGAGCTTCGTGCTGTGCGCGACTCTGCCGAGCATGCCGACGGACGTGATGTATATTTGATTTTTGAGCCAATGGCAGCCGCTATCGGTATCGGTATCGATGTTGAGGCTCCAGAGGGTAATATGATTGTTGATATAGGTGGTGGTTCTACCGAAATCGCTGTCATCTCATTGGGTGGTATCGTATCGAACAACTCAATCCGTACAGCCGGTGACGACCTTACTGCTGATATCCAAGAATATATGAGCCGTCAGCACAACGTGAAGGTTTCTGAGCGTATGGCTGAGCGTATCAAGATTCATGTGGGTTCAGCTCTGACCGATCTGGGTGATGAGGCTCCAGAAGATTTCATCGTACATGGTCCTAACCGTATTACAGCGTTGCCTATGGAGGTACCTGTATGCTACCAGGAGATTGCTCACTGTCTGGATAAGACCGTGGCAAAGATTGAGAACGCTGTGCTCTCAGCATTGGAGAACACACCTCCTGAGCTCTATGCCGATATCGTGAAGAATGGTATCTGGCTCTCTGGTGGTGGTGCTTTGCTCCGCGGTCTCGACAAGCGTTTGCAGGATAAGATCAATATCCCATTCCACATTGCAGAAGATCCATTGCATAGTGTTGCCAAGGGTGCTGGTATTGCGTTGAAGAATGTAGACCGTTTCTCATTCTTGATGAGATAATCAGAACTTATTCTAATAGTAAGAATAAAGTATGCGCAACCTTTTAGAGTTTTTAGCGAAATACAACCATTGGTTTGTCTTCCTGATTCTTGAGGTGGTGAGTATGGTGCTGTTGTTTCAGTATAACAGCTATCAGGGCAGTGCCTGGTTTTCCTCGGCTAATGCCGTAACGGGTAAGTTGTATGAATGGGATGCGAATGTGGAAACATTCTTCTCACTTACCAAGGTGAATCAGGAACTGACACAGCGCAATGCGTATCTCGAACAGGAGGTGCAGAAACTTTCTGACAGTCTCGTGAGCGTGACCAAGGATAGCAGCATCTACCATCGTGACCAGTTTGCATTGCTGAGAAACTATCGTCTGATTCCGGCTAAGGTAGTGGCGAATAGTGTCGATAAACCCGGCAACCTGATGACAATTGACAAGGGTAGCGCGGATGGCATCCACAAGGATATGGGTGTAATCAGCGGTACGGGTGTTGTGGGTATCGTGTATCTGGTGGCAGAACATTACGCTATCGTGATTCCGGTATTGAACACGAAGTCGAACATCAGTTGTATGATTCAGAATAGAGGCTATTTTGGCTATCTGCGCTGGAAGGGTGGTGTGTCTGACCTTGCCTATCTGGAAGAGGTGCCACGTCATGCTCACTTTAAATTGGGTGACTATGTGGTAACGAGTGGCTATTCTGCTGTATTCCCTCCTGGAGTGAGAGTAGGCAGGATATTGCACGTGTTCAACTCCGCCGATGGCCTGTCGTATCGCGTACAACTTCGCCTCTCTACCGATTTTGCCCGTCTGCGTGATGTATGTGTAATTGATGATGCCGCCATGAAAGAGCGATTGGAGATTATGCGTGCAGCACAGGATAGCATCGAAACAAATGGAGACAATAATCAATAATGACGTATAGTAAGAGGATATAAAAAGCAATGAGTATAGATTTAGTGAAAAGACTAGCTACCTTTGTGGTGCTCGTGCTGGTACAGGGATTGGTGTTTAATCATATTCATCTATTCAATTGTGCCACCCCCTTGCTGTATATCATTATGGTACTGCATTTCCGCCGCAACCATCCTAAATGGGCGGTGTTATTGTGGTGCTTTATGATGGGGCTTTGTGTGGACGTATTTGCCAATACGCCAGGTGTTGCAGCAGCTTCGATGACTGCCGTAGGACTGCTACAACCTTATTTGTTTGAACTTTTCGTACCGCGTGACAGCGCCGACGATCTGGAACCGTCCATGCGTTCTATCGGCGTAGGTGCATATTGCTGGTACGTATTCTTCATCATTCTCGTTTATAATCTATTGTTCTTTACACTTGAAACATTCAATTTCTTTAATTGGGTTCACTGGTTGGAATGTATAGGCGGAAGTACGGTTATCACTTATATATTGGTGATGGCGACAGAAAGTTTCAGAAAGTAAGATTCCGGATAAGTGATGAGAGAGAAAAGAACACGATTTTTAGTTTGCTATATATAATAAGGTATGTTGGATTACAATCTTGAAAAACGTAGATTCGTTATCGGTGGAGTGGCCACAGCTATTGTGGTCATTTACATGATTCGTCTGTTTACGCTTCAGATTATGAGTGACGACTACAAGAAGAATGCCGACAGTAATGCCTTCTTGAAGCATATTGAGTTTCCCGCCCGTGGTGCCATTTACGACCGTAATGGTAAGCTGCTGGTATATAATCAGCCGTCTTACGACCTGATGGTGGTCATGAACGAGGAGAGCGGCAGGCTTGATACGATGGATTTCTGTAATTCGCTGGGTATCACGAAAGAGTTTTTTATCAAGCGAATGAACGATATCAAGGACCGCTCTAAAAATCCGGGCTATTCGCGCTATACCCAGCAGCTTTTTATGGGACAGTTGAGCGACCGGGATTTCAGTGTGTTCCAGGAGAAGATGTTCAGATTCCCCGGTTTCTATGTCCAGAAACGTACCGTCAGAGAATATACCTATCCTTATGCTGCCCATGTGCTGGGTGATGTGGGTGAGGTTTCGCAAAGCGATATTGAAGATGATGACTACTATCAGGCTGGTGACTATATCGGAAAACTGGGTATCGAGAAGTTTTATGAGAAGCAGCTGCGTGGTGAGAAGGGTGTGAAGATCATGCTGAGAGATGCCCACGGAAGAATACAGGGTAGCTATCAGAATGGTAAACTCGACCGGAAGCCTGTGGCAGGAAAGGACTTGACGCTGGGATTGGATGTCAAGTTGCAAGCCTTGGGCGAACGTCTGCTCCAGGGTAAAATCGGCAGTATCGTTGCCATCGATCCTAGAACGGGCGATGTGCTGGCTATGGTTTCTTCTCCTTCTTACGATCCAAGACGTCTGGTGGGTAGAAACCGCGGTAAGATGCACAAGTGGCTCTCGCATAATCCTTGGAAACCGCTCCTGAACCGTAGTATTCAGGGTCAGTATCCTCCGGGTTCTACCTTTAAGACCAGCCAGGCGCTGACCTATCTTACTGAAGGTATCATCACACCGGGAACAGCATTCCCATGTAATCATGGTTTCTCTTATAAGGGTCTGCATGTGGGCTGTCATGGTCACCCGTCGCCTATTGCGCTGGTTGATGCCATCAGTACCTCTTGTAACGGTTACTTCTGTTGGGGTCTTTACTATATGATAGGTAACCGCAAGAAGTATGGCAGCGTACAGAATGCGATGACCGTATGGAAAGATTATATGGTGAGCATGGGATTCGGATATAAGTTGGGCATCGACTTGCCTGGCGAGAAACGCGGTCTGATTCCGAATGCACAGTTCTATGATAAGGCTTATAATGGTTCATGGAACGGACTGACGGTAATCAGTATTTCTATCGGTCAGGGTGAGGTTAACCTCACGCCGTTGCAGATAGCTAACCTGGGTGCTACCATTGCCAACAGGGGATACTATTATGTGCCTCATGTAGTGAGAAAGGTAAAGGGCGAACCGCTTGATACGCTCTATACCCGACGCCATTATACCAAGGCTTCCCGCCGGGCTTACGACTATGTGGTAGCCGGTATGAGAAGTTCGGCGCTGAAGGGAACCTGTAAGATGCTCGGCCGCTACGATTTCGAACCTTGCGGCAAGACGGGTACGGCACAGAACCGTGGCCATGACCACTCTGTATTCATGGGCTTTGCTCCGATGAACAACCCGAAGATTGCCATTGCCGTGTATGTAGAGAATGGTGGTTGGGGTGCTGACTATGGTGTGCCTATCGGTGGTCTGATGATGGAACAGTATCTCAAGGGTAAGTTATCTCCTGATTCTGAGCATAGGGCTGCAGAGATGCAGGCCCGTAGAATCGCCTACGGATTAAGCAGTAGATAGTTTTCAGTTAATAGTTTATAGATTATGATCGATAATAAACAACCTAGTGTGCTTGCTTCACTTGACTGGTGGACGATAGGTATTTATCTGGTACTCCTCATCTTCGGATGGGTGAGCGTCTGTGGAGCCAGCTATAACTATGGTGACAACGAGATATTCAGTCTGGGTGCCCGCTCGGGTATGCAGATTATATGGATTGGCACATCCATAGCACTGGGATTGGTAATCCTGCTGCTTGATGACCGGTTTTACGATACCTTCTCGTATGTCATCTATGGCGTCCTGATACTCTTGCTCTTTGCTACGATATTCAATCCGCATAGCATCAAGGGTTCCCACTCCTGGCTGGTGTTGGGACCGCTCCGACTGCAGCCGGCTGAGTTTGGTAAGTTTGCTACGGCTCTGGCGGTAGCCAAGTTTATGTCAAGCTATGGTTTCAGTATGCAGAACCTGAAGCATTTCATGGCAGCCGTAGGCATTATCGTTCTGCCGATGCTCTGTATTGTAGGTCAGCGCGAAACGGGTTCTGCCCTGGTTTATCTTTCATTCTTCCTCATGCTTTACCGCGAAGGAATGCCGGGTGCCATTCTCTTTACCGGCGTGTCGATGGTGGCTTACTTCGTAGTGGGTGTGAAGTATGAGAACGTGATGATGTGGGATACCTATACTTCTGTGGGTAAGTTTGTAGTGCTTCTGCTGGTGCAGATTTTTACGGCTGGCATGGTGAACTCCTATACGGGCGATAGGAAACAGGCACTGATGATCCTTGCCTATTCGGTAGGCATTACGCTGCTCTTCGTGCTCTTTTCTACCTATGTCATTCCGTTCGACATTGTGTGGATCCAACTCTTCCTGTGTGCTATGCTCATCGGATTCCTGGTTTATCAGGGACTTAGAACCCGGTTCCGGAATTACCTCCTCATCTCAATCTTTTCGTTGGGAAGTATCGCTTTCTTCTATTCTGCCGATTATGTGTTGAATCATGTGATGGAACCTCATCAGAGAGTGCGTATCAACGTACTGCTGGGACTGGATGAAGATTTGGCAGGTGCGGGATATAACGTGCATCAGAGTGAGATTGCCATTGGTTCCGGCGGACTTCAGGGCAAAGGTTTCCTCAATGGAACGCAGACCAAACTGAAGTTCGTGCCTGAGCAGGATACAGACTTTATCTTCTGTACGGTAGGCGAGGAAGAAGGTTTCCTCGGTTCGGCAGGCGTGCTGCTGCTTTTCCTGGCTTTGATATTGCGATTGATGCATCTGGCTGAGCGGCAACCTTATAAATTTGGACGTATCTACGGCTATTGTGTCCTGTCGGTATTCCTCTTCCACCTGTTTATTAATGTGGGAATGGTGCTGGGTTTAACGCCGGTTATCGGTATTCCGCTGCCGTTCTTCAGTTATGGTGGCAGTTCGTTATGGGGATTCACCATCCTTCTTTTCATCTTCTTGAGAATTGATGCGGGAAGGAACTTAGTGAGAAGTTAAAAAAAAGAGTGAACAGATTCATCAACAATCTGTTCACTCTTTTTTTATTGTATCTTTGAAATCTTGATGCCGATGTCACTCACACCGGGCAGGATTTCTCTTTTCATATCATGTCTGATGGCTACGTGTATGGAATCGCCCTGATGCATCTGATAGATGTTGATAGGGAAGTTATACTGATAGTAGCTGATACCCTGTCCTTTGCTCACGCCGTTGTTGTCAATCAGCTGGCAGTTGACCGTATCTATCTTGCATTCGCCAGGTATCTTTCTATTTCGGTGATAAACCGTCTGTTCTACGATGAGTGTAAGTCCCATGAACGGGTAGGCACCTGTAATGCGAAGTCCTAGGCTTTGTTTGTAATGCCCGGGCTCGAGTAGAGGTGAAACTTCGAATGATAGGGTGTCGTTCTTCTCCCATCCTGCAATCGGTGTATGGGCATATTCATCGTATACGGTCGAACCGCTGCAGGCAGAGAGAATGTGAACGATCGCTGTCAAAACGATGAAATAAACAGTCTTTTTCATCTTTTTCTAGCTCCTATTCTTTATTCTTGTGGGGCGTTATTGCCTTGTGGGGCGTTGCCATTCTGAGGGGTGTTGTTACCTTGCGGCTTGTTTCCACCCTGTGGCTTGTTTCCCTTGTTAGGTCGTCTGTCGTTTCTTGGCTGGCGGTTGTCACCCTTAGGATGATTGCCCTGATTACGGTTGTCGCGGCGCTGGTTGTTTGACTTGCCTTCATTCTTCTGAGGTTTGTTGTCGCCATTCTGCGCGCGGTTCTCGTTC
>ENA-UEQO01000874-UEQO01000874.1-human-gut-metagenome-genome-assembly--contig:-NODE-874-length-33568-cov-5.213251_pt1 | contig 33568 bp, 20 predicted proteins | sample MGYA00242938_ERZ507940 | MGnify/ENA primary metagenome ERZ507940 (study PRJEB26167, sample SAMN06115517) | human gut metagenome | host: Homo sapiens | place: China:Chongqing | collected 2014-12-03... | reverse complement strand
CTATGTTTTTCACATACAAAATTACATACAAAAATCGGTTTAATCAAGGAAATTCAAAGATATTTTATTTTGCATCAAATCTAAATACAACGCTAACTATTAGACTATTATATTGACATTCTTTACTTATGTGATTTTTTATTTTACAATAGTTTCATATCCCTCTCTCTCCGCCAACGGACGCTGACCGGCAGCGTCTCATAACACCGACACCCGATTCCGACCACGCCAGTCAGAATCGGGTGTCGTGATTGCACGACAAGGAGGCAGATGATGGACAGGACCGACGGTTTCTTCATTCCCGAAAACGAGATCCGGCTCCCGCACGAGCTCGACTACACCCGTGTGGGGGAATACATCGACTGTGCGGAGGCATTCTCGCGCTCCTCATACCAGAGCGTATACATCATCGACTACTTCAAGCGAAATTTCCTTTACGTCTCGCCGAACCCGATGTTCCTCTGCAGCCTGACGCCGGAAGAGGTGCTTAAGCTCGGCTACCGTTTCTACATAGATTATGTGCCCGCCGACGAGCACCGGCTGCTGCTGACCATCAACAGCGCCGGATTCGCTTTCTGGAAGGACATTCCCGAAGGCGAACGGAAGGACTGGTACATCTCGTACGACTTCCATATCGTCAACGGCGGCCGCCGGATACTCGTCAATCACAAGCTGACGCCACTTGCGCTGACCTCGGACGGGCGCATATGGCTTGCCCTGTGCGTGGTGTCGGCCTCCACCCATGCCGAGGCCGGGCACATCGAGATACACCACGTCGGCTCCTCCGAGTTCTTTGAATACAACCATCTGACACACAAGTGGGTCAGACGGCAGGCACCCATCCTCACCGAGGGGGAGAAGTCGGTGCTGACGCTTTCCATCCAAGGCTACACCATGGCGGAGATCGCCGACCGCATATGCCTCTCTGCCGACACCATCAAGAAGTATCGCCGGGACATCTTCCGCAAGCTCGGCGCGAGGAACATCTCAGAGGCGATAGTGGCGGCCACCAACAGCAAGCTTCTCTGACCGACCCCTGCCGTGGCTGGGAGATGCCCTCCTCACGGCAGGCATTCTCCATGCCCCCGAGCTCTGCGTATGCCTTGCTGGTGTTGCCCGACAGCACCCAGAAAATGATTGGTTCCGACGCCGGAGGTGCGGCCAGGGTGAGTGCGACCGAGGGAAGACGGGCCGCGCGGGCGGCCATTTTCACCGTTTTTGGGTATTGAAAAGGGCCGGAGCGGGCCATAACTTTGCACTCGTAAATGAAACGAGTGCAAAGGATTTTTCTCATGCTGACAGCAATGGCGCCGGTAGCGGCTCTGCAAGCCGCCGCCGGCTCACTTTGCACCCAGTCCGCCGACAGCGCCGGCATACGCCATGCACAGGACTCGCTCCGACACCACGAAACGCCCTTCCTCAAGACCGATACCCTACAGGAGGTAGTGGTGACGGCGCGAGAGCAGGTGACGCCCTCCACCACGTCGCGCATCGGCCGCGCCGCCATGGAGCACCTCCAGCCCACCTCCTTCACCGACCTGCTGGAGCTGCTGCCCGGCAACATCAGCCGCAACCCCGACATGTCAAGCGTCAACTCCATCTCCCTGCGCGAGACTGGCACGCTCGACGCCCTGGGCAACCGCTACAACAGCTCCGACTACGCCATCTCGGCACTCGGCACGCTGTTCCTGGTCGACGGCGCCCCCATCAACACCGATGCGGGCCTGCAGAGCGAGGGACTGACCGTGAGCGACGCCACCTCGCCGGCCGCCAACACCATCACCACTAACCGCGGCGTGGACATGCGCACCATCTCCACGGACAACATCGAGAGCGTGGAGATAGTGCGCGGCATCCCCTCGGCCGAGTACGGCAACCTCTCGTCGGGGCTGGTGAATATCAAGCGCATCCGGCGCAAGGCCCCGTTCGCGTTCCGCTTCAAGGCCGACGAGCACAGCAAGCTCTTCTCGGCCGGCAAGGGCGTAGGCTTCTACGGCGACCGCCACATCCTCAACGTGGACTTCGGCTACCTCGACTCCAAATCCGACCCTCGCGTGCTGACCGACCGTTACCGGCGCCTCACCGCCTCGGCGCGCGTGAACATGCGCTTCGGCGGCGGCGACGCCCTGACGGTGCTCAACTACGGACTCGACTACACAGCCGGACTCGACCGCTCCCGCCTCGACCCGGACCTCAACTTCAACAAGGTCGACGAGTTCCGCTCCACCTACGGGCGCGGCGCGCTGACGGCCAACCTCACCACCACGCTCAACCCGGGCCTGCCCTTCAACGTCTTTCACCTCTCCGCCTCCACCTCGCTGGAGGTGGACCGCCTGCACCGCTGCAAGGATGTGGCCCTGGGCCGCGCCACCGTGGCGCCGACGTCCATGGCCGAGGGCGAGAGCATCGGCGTCTTCCTGCCCGGCACCTACAAGGCTCGCTACCTCAGCGACGGCCGCCCCTTCTCCGCCTTCGTCAAGGCAATGGCCAAAGGCGCGAAGGCATTCGGCGCGGACAGCCGGAACGGACGCACGGGCCGTGCGTCCCTACATTACAAAGCGGGCGTGGAGTGGACCATGACCAAGAACTATGGCCGGGGACAGGTCTACGACCTCACGCGCCCGCTCAGCGGGAGTTGGACCACCCGTCCCCGCGAGTACCGCGACGTGCCGGCCCTGCACGTGCTCAGCTTCTTCGCCGAGGCCAACCTCAAGCAGCACGTCGGCGGCTCCCTGGCCGAGCTCCAGACAGGACTGCGCACCATCCAGATGCCACACCTGGGCAAGCGATACCACATGCATGGGCGAGTCTACCTCGACCCTCGTGTAAACCTGCTCTGGCGTCTGCCCGAGTGGCAGGCCGGCGGCAAGGACTTCAGCATATACCTCGGCACCGGATACGGCATGACCACCCGCATGCCCACCGCCGACTACCTCTACCCGCAGTGCTCCTACGCCGACTTCCTGCAGCTCAACTACTTCGACGCCGCCAACCCGGACCGCAGCCTGGTGAGCCTGATGACGTACATCAACGACGCCACCAACTACGCCCTGCGCCCGGCGCGCAACCGCAAGCTGGAGCTCCGCGCCGGTCTCGACTGGGGCCCTTTCTCGGTCCAGGTCAGCTATTTCCGGGAGAAGATGACCGACGGTTTCCGCTACTTGGCCATCTACGCCCCCTACACCTACAAGAAATACGACCAGTCGGCCATTCCGGCCGAGGGCATCCCCGACCTGGCCGCCATCCCGTACGAGACGCATACGGTGCTGAGCGGCTTCCGCCGAGCCGCCAACGGCTCGCGCATCGACAAACACGGGGTGGAGTTCACCGTCAACACAACCCGCTGGCAGCCCCTGCGCACGTCGCTCACCATCACCGGCGCCTGGTTCCGCTCCACCTACTCCAACTCCCAGGACCTCTACGACCCGGTCAGCACCGTGGTCGACGGCAAGGCTGTCAGCGACTACTACATCGGCCTGTACCACACCCGCGACGGCCGCGTCAACGAGCAGTTCAACACCAACTTCATGTTCGACACGCAGATCAAGCGCCCCTCGCTCATCCTGACTACCACCTTCCAGTTCATGTGGTACGTCAAGACGCGCTCGCTGCGCGAGAACGGCCACCCCGACTACTACCTGAGCACCGACGGACTGCTCCGCCCCTACGACGAAGCCGCCCAGGCCGACCCCATGCTCCAGTTCCTGGAGAAGAACTACAACCCGGAACTCTACCGCACCGTCCGCATACCCCTGGCCATGTACGTCAACCTCAAGGTGACCAAACCAATCGGCAGGCACGTGCGCGTGGCCCTGTTCGTGAACCGCATCGTGGACTGGCTACCGGACTACAAGAGCAACGGGCTGACGGTGCGACGCTCGTCGGACTCCTACTTCGGAATGGAAGTCAATCTGACGCTATAGCACGAACGCACGACCCGTGCGTCCCTACACTGAGACAAACTAAACAAAACAACACTGATATGAAAAAAATCTTCTACCTGATGCTGGCCGTGGTGGGCCTGACGTTCGCCACCGCGTGCTCCAGCGACGACGAGCCCTCGCAGAGCCGTCTTACCATCGATCTCCAGATGCCCGAGGGCATCGACGCCGCCTCCGTCACCGACCAGCAGATCGCTGTCCGCAACGTGAGCAACGGCCAGGAGCAGGCCTTCACCAGCCCGGAGGGCATCGAGCTCCGCCCGGGCCTGTACGACATCGCCTACACGGCCTCCTACACCCTGCCAAACGGCGCAAAGTCCACCCTGCGCGGCGCAAAGACTTCGGTTGAAATCACCGGTTCCGAGGCCACCGTCGCCCTGCCCGTGTACGCCAACATCGAGAACGACGACTTCGTCATCTCCGAGATCTTCTTCACCGGCACACTACAGGGCACCGGCACCCAGTATGCCGGCGACAAGTACGTCAAGCTCTACAACAACACCGACCACTTGCTCTACGCTGATGGTATCACTTTCTTCGAATCCACCTTCATGACCGTCAGCAAGTACGACTACACACCCGACCTGATGGCCACCGACGTGCTCGTGCAGGCTCTCTACACCGTGCCGGGCTCGGGCACCGACCACCCCGTGCAGCCCGGCGAGTACTTCCTCATCTGCGACAACGGCATGGACCACAAGACTCTCTGCGAAAACTCTTTCGACCTCAGCCACGCCGACTTCGAATGGTACGACGAGACCAGCAATCCCCGCTTCCCCGACACCGACTCCCCCGTGCCCAACATGGATAAGTGGTACTGCTACACCAACACCACCTTCACCCTCCACAACCGCGGCTTCCGCGCCTTCGGCATCGCCCGCATGGGCACCGGCAAGGAGGACTACCTGAGCAACTACCTGTCCGAGTACACCTACAACATGGTGCTGCCCACCGGCACTTACCCCATGAGCGGCAAGGGCTACCGCGTGCCCAACTCCTGGGTCGTGGACGTGGTCAACTGCAGCGTCGAGAGCGAGTACCAGTGGAACGTGACCTCGCCGGCGCTCGACATGGGCTGGACATACTGCGGCCACGTGGACCAGGACAAGACCCGCTACTTCAAGGCCGTGCGCCGCAAGGTGCTCTACCTGCGCGAGGACGGCACGCCCGTGCTCCAGGACACCAACAACTCCACCGCCGACTTCAACGCCGAGGTAACCCCCTCCGAGATCGAGCTCCAGAAGAGCGCCATCGACGTCAACGGCACCAAGTGCTCGACCCTCACCTACGACGGCGTGATGCCCCGAAAGTAGGGACGCACCAGGGTGCGTCCGCTTCCCTCCACTACCGATTTGATTAAATGCCCCATAGGTTAGTATTTTGTGTGATGTCCCTGGCGGTGGTGCTCGCCGCCAGGAGCGCCGAAGATGTGTGGACAAGGCAGCTGCGCTCCGAGCAGGGGCGCGGCTCCCTTGCCTCGGCGCTCACTGCCAATCCGGCCCTGCGCCCGATCTCCGACAGCGTCAGACTGGGCCGCGCTTATGCCGGATACCACCATCGCCACGGCTCCGACAAGGCCCTGCGCTTCGACCCCGACCGGGGCCGCACCCTCCGGCAGGCCGGCGCCGAGGCCCTCATGCCCGTAGGCAAGGGCGCCGTGTGGGGTAGCGCCGCCTATGACAACGGCAAGCACATCGACCGCGAGCTATGCCTATCAAGCGACTACGACGACGTCTATCCATACGTCAACGCCACCCTGAGCGGCGGCGACATGCGCCAGGAGCACTATCGCTTCGGCGGCGGCTGGGGCGGCCGGGTGTCGCCTCAATGGCGCCTCGGCGCCACCCTCAGCTACGACGCCGGACACGCATACCGCCAGGTCGACCCGCGACCGCGCAACATCACCGGCGACCTTCGACTCGGCTTCGGCGCCGCTTTCCGGGTCAGCCGGAATTACTATCTCGGCGCCGACGTCACCCTGCGCCGCTACACCCAGTCCAACTCGGTGATGTTCGTCAGCGACATGGGCCGCGAGAGCGTGTACCACCTCACCGGCCTGGGTACCTTCTACCGCCGCTTCACAGGACTCGGCGACAAGATGTCCTACACCGGGTATGAGCCGGGGATGGGCCTCCAGTTCTCGCGGCGGACGCACCAGGGTGCGTCCCTACATGTCGCCGGGCGATACTCGCGCCTGCATATGCGGTGCGTGCTGACGGCGCTCAACAAGCTGCCGATGGCCGACATCGACCAGGATGCCTACTCGGCATCCCTGGGATGGAGCGACACCCGCTTCGGCATACGTGCCGACCTGGACGGCCGCGTCCGCCACGGCAACGAGAACATATTCGGCGACGCCACCTCCAACGTCTACCCCAAGATCGGCTCCGAGGAGATGTACACCGACACCCGCACGAACCTCGGGCTGGCGCTCAGCTACCGCCTGCGCACGTCCCGGAGCTGCCTGCTGGTGGAGTCTTCGGGCACGTACCTGCACCGCCGCGAGCAGTACGACCGCAACACGCGCCTGCTGAAGGCCGACCGCTTCCGCGCAGCTTTGCAGCTCACCGGCGCCCGCATCTTCGGCCACGGCATCTTCTGCTCCGTGAGCCTGCGCGGCGCCTGCTACTTCCGCGCCTCGTCGGAGCTGGTCCTCCCCGCCTACGGCAGCGACACCAACGCCTCCGGGCCCATTACCGACGCCCTGCTGCGCCAGCAGCACGACTACTATAACGCCGTCAGCGGCGCCGCACAGACCGTCAGCGTGGCCTGGCGGACCTCAAAGGCCCTCTCCGACCGATACGCCCTCGGCGTTGCCATGGACTGGAGCTATCTCCACTCCGCCGCCGGCACCCACTTCAACCAACTCACAGCAAACATCGAATTTTACTTCTGAATGAAACGATTACTGATTTCCACCATAATAGGAGCAGCCGCGCTCACCGTGGTGGCCGCCCCAACCGCCCCAACCGCGAACGCGCCCCTGGGACGGACGCACGGCTCGTGCGTCCCTACCGGGACAATCCTCACGGGGACGCTCCCCTCAGGCATGACCTACTACGTCATGCGCAACGCCGAACCCAAAGGGCAGGCCGACTTATTCCTCTCCCAGCGCACCGGCTCGGTGCAGGAAAAGGAGAGCGAGCGCGGCCTGGCCCACTTCCTGGAGCACATGGCATTCAACGGCTCCGAGCACTTCCCCGGCAACTCCTTGATCGAGTACCTGGAGAGCGTGGGCGTCAAGTTCGGCGCCGACCTCAACGCCTATACCTCCACCGACGAGACCGTGTACAACATCTCGCGCGTGCCCGCCACGCGGCAGTCGACCCTCGACTCCTGCCTGCTCATAGTGCGCGACTGGAGCTGCGCCCTGAGCCTGCGCGACTCCGACATCAACGCAGAGCGCGGCGTCATAGAGGGGGAATGGCGACACCGCCGCGCCGCCTCCAACCGCATCCTCGAAAAAATCCTGCCAGACATCTACCCCGCCAGCATCTACGGCAAGCGCATGCCCATCGGCCTGATGAGCGTGGTCAAGAACTTCAAGCCGCAGACCCTGCGCGACTTCTACCACCGCTGGCACAACCCACGCAACCAGGCCGTGATAGTAGTCGGCGACTTCGACCCGGCCGTCATGGAGGCCAAGGTGCGGCAGATGTTCGCCACCGCCCCGGCCACGAAAGCCCAGGAGGCAGTGGCGCCCAAAGTGCCCGACAACAAAAAAATGATTGTGGCCGCCGGTTCCGACCCCGAGCAGCGCAACGACGTGCTCCAGCTCCACTTCAAGCACCAGGCGCCTGACCTCAAAGGGGAGGCCTACTGGCGCCGACAGGTCGGCGAGGAGCTCCTCGCCTCCATGCTCGCAGAGCGCTTCGACTCCCTGGAACAGACCGCAGACTGCCCCTGGACCTACCTGGGCGTCGGCATAGGCCGCTTCATGATGAGCCGCGCCGTCAACTCGCTGGTGCTTCGCGGCACCGTCAAGGAGGGACGCGAGAAGGAAGCCTTCGCCGCCTGGTACGCCGAAGTGCTCCGCGCCCTCGACCACGGCTTCACCGCCGAGGAGATGGACATGGCCAAGACCGAGTACATGGGCTCGCTGGCCCAGAAGCGCCGCGCCGTGCCCACCAGCACCGGCTACGCCCGCCGCTTCTCCCGCCACTTCCTTGACGGCGGCCCGCTGCTGACCGTAGCCCAGGAGCTCGACTCCCTGCAGGCCGTCATCGACGGAATGACGCCCGAGTACTGCACCGAGCTGCTCGCCTCCGTGGCCGACCGCTACGGCTCCGGCCGCAACATGGTCGTCGTGGCCATGCAGCCCGAAAAGGGTGCCGCCCCCGATAACCGTAACCCTGCCTCTGCCACCACCCGCTTCAACGCGGCGAAAAGCCTCACCTCCCAGCTCACCAAGGCCATGGACGAGGTCAACGCCATGGACCTTCCCCCCTACAGCGTCCGCGCCGTCACCGGCCCGCTCCTGGCGTCCGAGCCGGCCCGCGGCAGCATCGTGGCCACCGACACCGTGCCGGCCATGGGCGCCCGCCTGCTCACCCTCTCCAACGGCGTCAAGGTATACGCAAAGCGCACCGACTTCAAGGCAGGCCAGTTCTACGTGCGCGGCAGCGGCCCCGGCGGCCTCAGCCAACGCTACACTACGGCCCTGGCTCCGCAGATGAAAAGCCTCAACGACGTCATGCCCCTCTGCCGATACGGCAACTACACCCAGAGCCAGCTCCGCCGCCGCCTGGCCGGCAAGGACATCAAGATGTCCGTCAAGGTCGAGAACACAGACGAGGGCTTCGAGTTCAGCGCCGGTCCCGACGACCGCGAGGATGCCTTCCGCCTGCTCCACCTGCGCCTGACCGACGTCCGCCCCGACCACGCCAACTTCGCCATCTGGCAGGCCGCCACCATCGAGCGCCTCAAGAACGTGGGCTCCGACCCCGTGCAGCAGATGGGCGACAGCATCCACCGCAACGTCTACAACCACCACCCGCTCGGCGCCAAGGAGACGCCAGGGAGCATCCGCGCCCTCGACCTCGACACCATCGTCGGCCTCTACCGCGACCGCTTCGCCGACGTCTCCGACTTCACCCTCTACGTCGTCGGCGACTTCGAGTGGCCACAGCTCGAGGACCTGCTGGAGCGCTACGTGGCCTCACTGCCCGCCGCCGGACGCGTTGAGAAGCCTCGCGACATCGACTACCGCTACGCCCCCGGGCGCCGCGACATCGACTTCACCATGCCCATGCAGACGCCCACCGCCATCTGCTACTCCTTCCTCAACGGCCCGACAGAGTACAACATCAGGAACTACCTCTGCTCCAAGATCGCCGGGCAGATCCTCAACAACCGCCTGCTCAAGGAATTGCGCGAGGAGAAAGGCTGGACATACTCCGTCACCGGCCACTGCGGCATCAACCCGGACCTGAACGGCGACGACGGCCCGGCGCTGCTGTGGCCCGTCTACATCAAGACTGCCCCCGAGCATGCCGCCGAGACCCGGCAGGCCGTCGAGGATGCCTTCGCGCTGCTGGCCAAGGAGGGACCCACCGTCGAAGAAATCGAAAAAGTGCGCTCCTACCTGCTCAAGAACCACCGGGAGGGCTTGCGCGAGAACGGCTTCTGGCTGTCGGCCATGGGCATGCACCACGACTACGGCCTGGACTTCGCGGCCGACTACGCCCCGGCGCTGGAGAGCATCACCCCGGCCGACATCGCGGCCTTCACCGCCCGTGCCGTGGCCGCCAACCGCACACGCCTTACCCTTACCCCGCAGTAACAACCCCGTCCGCATAAAAAACGCGCAGGCCTTCCGGTCCGCGCGTTTTTTATGGTATCAGCATATGTGCCACCTACATGGCGATATCCCCGAAGGGGATGTGCGCCCGCAATTTGGATTGGTGATACTAATGCGGATAACCAGAGGGAGAGGTATGCAAAAAGTGGGGCTGCCCTCCCGGGTGGCCCCACTTCTGCTGACCGGTTGCCCGGTCAGGGGTCAATCCATTTTTTCTCTTGTCTTGTTGTTTTTCGTTGCTTGCTATTACAGTCTTTTGAGATAGTGATATAGAGGAGTTTTTGCGGGCGGCGGCTTTTTCGGTAGATGCCGCCATGCGCCGTTGTATGTCGTCACAGTCCTGACAGTCGTCGCTTCCCGCAGGGTGCGGGCAACCAGCCACAACGCGTCAAGTCCACAAAGGCAGAAGCTGCCTTGCGGATAAGCTGTTTATACTATGCTCAGAGACTTGTAATCCATTTCTTGAGTGTTTTGAGGAGTAGTTTGCTGCGCTCCGCGTAGGGTAAATTGCTCCTTACAGTTATCAAGCGCAAAGGTACACACCAAAACTACAAACCGCAAAATTTTAAATGTTAAAAATCCATAACAGATAATTTTTAACGTTTGCTCAGTCGCCGGGACAGCGCCGGGAAGGTACGCAAAAGCATTGCAACGCCCTTTGGCCCAAGGAGATAGACGCACAGTGCGCCCATACGGTCGCGGAAGCGAGCCTTTCCGTTGAAGAGCACGCTTCGGCGGTACTGGCGCAACAGAATAGGGATGCGCCGCGCTAAAGCGGGCGCCAATTGCAAAGGGGATGCTTCCGCGTTGCCCATCTTGCGGACGCACGGTCCGTGCGTCCCTGGGTTGGCGGAGAGGTGGAGGAGCATGTTGAAAGAGGCGGCGAAGAGGCGAGTGTCGGCGGCGCGGCGAAGCTCGGGGTCGGCGGCGAAGGTGCGGCGCAGGCGCTCCACGGCCTCCATGACCTGTAGGCGGCGCGGGGTGAAGCGGCCCAGCAGCGACGAAGAGTGAATGCGGTAATGATAGATGGGCGTGCGCAGGCCCACCACGGCGCGGAGCGGGGCGGTGAGACGCGGCAGCAACTCCAGGTCCTCGTAGATGATGCCGTCGGTGAAGCCGAGCCCCTCGCGCACTTCCATGCGGAATAGCTTGCTGACGGGCGACACGGTGAAGCCATCGGCGCCACCGGTCTGGTAGAGCATGCGCAGGGCGGCTTCGCGGCCGGGAATATCTGAGAACTGAGAACTGAGAGCTGAGAGACCGCCGGCACCAGCGCGGTTTTGCCCTGTACATTGTTCGCCGGTGAATGTGGCCAGCGGGGCGGTGGCGAACATGGCGCCGGGGCAGCGGTCGAGGGCGGCGAGCAGGGTGCCGACCATGTCGGGGTCGCATAGGTCGTCGGAGTCGACGAAGCAGAAGTATTCGCCGGTGGCTGCGCGGAGGCCGAGGTTGCGGGCCACTGAGGGGCCGCTGCCGGACGCGGGGGTATGCAGCACGCGCAGGCGCGGGTCGCGGGAGGCATAGTCAGCCAGGATGGCGGGAGTGGCGTCGGTGCTGCCATCGTCGACGGCTATCACCTCCAGAGCCGTGTGAGTCTGCGCCAGCACGGTGTCGAGGCAGGCAGACAGGTAGGGGGCCGTGTTGTAGACGGGGATGATGACGGAGACTGGGCGCTGGTGGGTCATGGCTCGGCGGAGAAGTTCTGCCAGTACTGGGGTGTGGATTCTTCCTCCCTGAGGCCGGGGGCGAGTTCGGGGGGGAGGTCGCGCAGGGCGTCGGGGGTTATCTCGAGGAGTTCGGCGAGGATGCGGCGGGCCTCCTGGTCGCCGCCGCGTGCTGCGGCGAGGTACCAGCGCAAAGACTCGGCATGGCTGTATGGCAGGCCGAGGGCCATGGCGTAGCCCTTGCCGAGGAGGCTTTGTGCGCGGGCGTTGCCGCGCTCGGCGGCGGAGGCGTAGAAGCGCATGGCCACGCCGGGCGCCTGTAGCTCCATATACCGGTCGGCGAGGCTTAGCAGTGAATCGGCGGGCAGAGAGTCCCGGGAGGTGTAGAGGCTGTTGAGGGCGCCGGTGATGTCGGCGATGGCCCGGGAGTCGCGGTATTCGTGCTCGGCGTACAGGCTCAGGGCGCGGTCGTAGCAGTCGCGGGCGGCGGCGGTGTCGGCGGGGACTCCGACGCCGGTGCGGTGCATATCGCCGAGCATGGCGGCCGCCGGGGCTGAGCCTTTGGCGCTGCCTTTCCGCAGCCAGTAGAGGGCCTTGGCGGGGTCGCGGACAGCGCCCCGGCCGTTGAGCAGCAGCCAGCCGAGGTTTGTGTAGGCGGTGAGGTCGCCGCGGTCGGCGGCCGCCATGAAGAGGCTGACGGCGCTGTCGGGACGCTGCTCATTGTAGAGGATGAAGCCGAGGTAGTTGAGCGCGGGGGCGTAGCCTCCATGGGCAGATTGCTCCAGAAGCCTTCGGGCGCGAACGGAGTCGCGGGCCAGGACATTGCCATAGCCGGTCTCCAGGGCACGTGCCAGGCGGAACCGGGCGGCGTTGTCTCCGGCCTCGGCCCGTTGCTCTACGGCCTGCAGCGACCGCACCGCCGCAGAATCAACGGGGGCGGAAGGTCCGTGCGTCCGTCCATGTGCCGGAAGGGCGGCGGCCACAACCGACAGCACCGCTATCATGAGCGAGAGGCGGGTCATTTGGCGGTGAGGGTGATGAGGGGCACGAGCATCTCCTGCATGGAGATGCCGCCGTGCTGGAACGTGCCGCGGTAGTACTGCACGTAGTAGTTGTAGTTGTTGGGGTAGGAGAAGAAATCGCGGTTAAGGGCGAAGATGAACTTGCTGGAGACGTTGAGGGCGGGGAGGCCGAACTGCTGCGGCTTGCGCATCTCGTAGACTTCGCGGTGGTTGTAGTCGAGGTTCTTGCCCTCCTTGTAGCGCAGGTTGGTGGAGGTGTTCTTGTCGCCGACTACCTTGACCGGGTTCTCTACTCGGATGGTGCCGTGGTCGGTGGTGACGACGATCTTGAAGCCGAGCGAGGCGATGGTGCGGAAGATGTCGAGGATGGAGGAGTGGCGGAACCAGGACTCGGTGATAGATCGGTAGGCGGCGTCGGAGTTGGCCAGCTCGCGGATCATCTTGGTCTCGGTGCGGGCGTGGCTGAGCATGTCGATGAAGTTGATGACCAGCACGTTGAAGGGATTCTGCTTGATTGAGCCGAGGCGGCGCAGGTACTTCTCGCCGCTCTCGGAGGAGGAGATCTTCTCGTAGCTGAAGGTCTCGCGGCGGCGGTATCGGTCGAGCATGGTCTGGATGAGCTCCTTCTCGTGTACGTTGAGACCCTCGTTCTCGTCCTCGTCGACCCAGTACTGCGGGTACATCTTCGAGATCTGCAGGGGCATGAGTGCGGCGAAGATGGCGTTGCGGGCGTACTGGGTGGAAGTGGGCAGGATGGTGGTGTAGAGGTTCTCCTGCACGGTGAAGGTCTCGGCGAGCAGAGGCATGACGGTGCGCCACTGGTCGAGGCGGAAGTTGTCTATGAGAATGAAGAACACCTTCTCTCCGGCGTCGAGCATGGGGAAGATGCGGCGCGGAAAGATCTCGGCGCTCATGAGAGGGTGCTCGCCGCCGGTGACCCACTTCTCGTAGTTGCGGCATACGAACTTGCAGAACTCGGTGTTGGCGTCGCGGACCTGTCCTTCAAGTATCTCACCCATTGAGGCGTCGGCGTCGGAAATCTTCATCTCCCAGCCGACGAGAGCGCGGTAGACGGCGTACCAGTCGTCGATGGTGGATGCCATGGCTATGGCGGAGCCTATCTTGGAGAAGTCCTGCATGAAGCTGGTGTTGGTCTGTGCGGCCACGAGCTCGGTCTTGTTGAGGTTCTTCTTCAGGGCCAGCCAGATCTGTGTGGGGTTGACGGGCTTGATGAGGTAGTCGGCGATCTGCGAGCCGATGGCCTGGTCCATGATGTTCTCCTCCTCGGACTTGGTGATCATGATGACCGGTATCTCGGGGTGGTCGCGGTTGATGAGCTGTAGTGTCTCGAGCCCGGTGAGGCCGGGCATGTTCTCGTCGAGCAGGACGAGGGCGTATGGCTCGGCGTCGAGAGCGTCGAGGGCGTCGCGACCGTTGCTGACCGTCGTCAGCGAGTATCCTTTCTTCTCGAGGAAGAGGATGTGTGGGCGGAGGAGGTCAATCTCGTCGTCGGCCCAGAGTATCTTTTGCATGGCGTAATCGGGATTAAGGTCTTACTCTTCCGCCTGGCCCTCCGGCTCTTCGGAGGGTTCGCCCTGGGGTTCGGCGGGCTGTTCGGGCTGCCGGCCGCCCTGCGGGTCAGGGTTCTCCTCGGTATTCTCTTCGACGGGAGGCGCCTGTGGCTCCTCCTCGTCGGGGTCGGAGTCGCGGAAGCGGAAGTATTCTTCAAATGAACGTCCCTGGCGGAGCAACAGTTCAAAGTTGGCCACCGAGATGGGGATGGGGCGCACGGCCTCGGGCAGGTCGAAGTTGTTCTCGCGCTGCATGATGCCGATGTAGTGGTCGAGCTCGCGCTGGTTGGCGAAGCCGCGAATGACGAGCAGTCCGACGTTGCCGAAGCTCATAGGCTCCAGGTCGTAGTCGCGCACCACGAACCAGGAGAAGTTGTTGCGTGCCACGTCGTAGAGCACCTGGTTGGGGTTTACGGAGTCGAGGGGGAACGCGAGAACGAGGAGCTGGGGCTTTTCGGGATCCCTCTCGAAGGCTGCGGGCTGCCCTTCGGAGTCGAGGACGGTGGAGTCGTTGCCCAGGCGCACCTGCCATATCATGCCTCGGGCGTTGGTGGAGCCGGCCTGGAGCTTGCGGCCCTTCTTGACGTCGGTGAGGATGCGGCCGGCCACGTCGGTCATGTCGGTCTCGGGCCAGCGGTCGAGCAGGTACTCCAGGCGCTCGCGGAACTTGGCGTAGTCCTTCTCGGTGAGGTAGCTGAGGGCGTCGATGAACACGAACTTGGGCAGGATGCGGCTCAGCGGGTATTTTTCTTCCATCTGCTCCGTGAGGGAGTGCACCTGCGAGTTGCGGTCGGCCAGGTAGTCGGCGTATGCCTCGGCGTACATCTCCTCCTGGTGCCGGTCCATGTGGCGCAGGTTCTCGAAATAATTCGGGTCGGTCATGGCCTGGCCGTAGGGCGAGTCGGGGAAGTCCCCGAGGATTGCCTGGCGCCACTTCTCGGCCTCGGCGGCCTGGTCACGCCGGATGGCCATGAGGTAGAGGTTATAATATGTGTCGAGGCGGTAGACGTTGTCGGGGTAGCGGCGCAGCAACTCCAGGAAGTATCTGCGCGCGGCGGGGAAGTCCTCGAGCTTGTCCTTGAGCACCAGTCCGAGGTTGTAGAGGCTCTCCTGTATGATGTCGTTGCAGGTCTGGATCTCGGCCTCGGTGTGTGGGATGTTCTTGAAGTAGTACTCAGGGTAGTGTGGGTCGTTGAGGGGGTCGGGCTCGCCCTCCTTGCGCTGCGTGGTGTCGCCGGGGGCGCCGGACTGGGTGGAGTCGGACGAGGAATAGTCGTATTCCTCGTTGCCGGTGGAGTACGTTGCCTTGTTGCGTCGGCGCCAGTCGTCCTCGAGCTTGCGGGCGCCCCAACGGCGCTGGAACTCCGTGCGGCCGGCGTTCTTGGCCTGCGTGTTGTAGAAGTACCACGACTTGTCGGTGTTAAGCTGGTACTGCTGGGGTGCGTTTGCGCCGGTCTGCTGCTCGCCGTCCTGTCGGTTCGCCTCGAACTCGGCGCGGCGGGCGGAGTCGGCGCTCTCCTTCTCTCGCTTCTTGAGTTCGTCGGCCAGGCGCTGGCACACCTTCATCTGCTCCTTCTCGGGAAGCTTGCTGAGCGTGAGCAGGGAGTCCTGGAGCTGGAGGTTGCCGGCGTAGTTGGCCAGCTCGTCGAGCACGTCGCTGCGGCGCTTGAGCAGGCGGTAGTCGGTGAAGGATTCCGGCAGCTGTGGCATGGCCTCGGAATAGCATGGCTGGGCGCCCACGTAGTCGCCCCTGAGGAAGAGGAGGTTGCCCAGGGCTATCTGCGCCAGGGCCTTGTCGATGCCGTTGCGCGTGGACTCCTTCACCGCCCTGCGGTAGGAGTCGATGGCCTGCGCGGTATCCTTGCGGCTGAGGTACAGGTTGCCGATGGCGTAGTAGATCTGGTCGAAGTACTGCTTGTTGCGCTCGTAGCGGGTCATGGCCTTGAGCGAATTGACCTCGCTCTTGATGTTGGTGCCGGTGAAGACCTCGCTCTGGCGTATGCGGGCGTTGAACTTGGCTCGGTAGCTGAGGCCCATGCCACTGCCGGCCTTCTTGTATGCGGCGTATGCCTCCTTGCGGCGGTCGAGCTTCTGGAGCGTCTGGCCCAGCAGGAAGTATATGCGGTTGCGCTGGGTGCCGCTGGCGGCCCTGGCGGCGGCCTGGAGGTAGGGGACGGCCTTATCGTTGTTGCCGGCCAGCACGTTGTAGTCGGCCTGCACGAAGTTATACAGGTCGCGGAGTTTCTTTGTCGTGAGCTGCTTTTCCTTGATGTGGACCAGGAGGTTCTCGGCCTCGTAGGTCCAGCCCATGGCGCAGTAGGCGCGGGCCTGCCAGAGCTGCGCCTCGGTCACCACCTCCGGCAGCCACTTGAAGTGGCGGGAGATGTAGAAAAAAGTGCTGGCGGCGCCGAGAAAGTCGCCATTGAGGTACTGGGCGCGGCCCATCATGAGCCAGGCGTTGTGCAGGAAGGGATTAAACTCCTCGCGGGCGCGGAAGTCCTTCTCCTTCTGCGAGGCGTTGCGCCTGGCGGGCTTCTTCTTGATGCTGTGGAGCTGGATGGCCTTCTGCATCTTCTCGATGGTGCGGTCGAAGCTGCCACCGGGCTGCGGCAGCTTCTCGTCGGCCCTGGCCTCTGCCGGGTGCATGAGCAGGCGCCGCGTGTAGTCATCCTCGTACTCCTCCTCCATCTTCTTCAGCGTCTCGTCGTAGTGTTCCGAGCCGTTGAAGTATACGTTATAGCGCGTGTTAAAAGCCTGCCACTGGCGCGACATGGCGGTGTTCTTCTTTGTGGAGCAGCTCACCACCAGCAGACACACCAACAGGGCCGCAAGAGCGGCGAAAGCCATCCCTGCGGCGCCCCTGGTCCGTTTACCTGCTTTCGGGCGCATATTTCTATAACGCCGACCCACCCCCCATTATTTTAGTTGAACTTTTTTTGCTACCTTTGCACTTTCAAAACTAACGATCCAAAAATGGGAGGCTTTTTCGGAGCAATATCAAAGGAGCCGTGCGTCAACGACCTGTTCTACGGCACGGACTACAACTCTCACCTCGGCACCAAGCGGGCCGGCATGGTGACCTTCGACCCCGAGGCGGGGTTCCACCGTACGATACACAGCCTGGAGCGCAACTACTTCCGTTCCAAGTTCGAGGACGAGCTCGAGCACTACATCGGCTGCCAGGGACTGGGCGTCATCAGCGACACCGACCCGCAGCCGATTATCGTTAACTCGCACCTGGGCCGCTACGCCGTCGTCACCGTCGCCAAGATCAACAACATCCGCGAGATCGCCGACGAGCTGCTTGCCGAGGGCATGCACTTCAGCGAGCTGTCGGCCAACAACATCAACCAGACCGAACTGGTGGCGCTGCTCATCAACATGGGCAAGGACTTCGTTGACGGCATCAACCGCGTCTACCGCAAGGTGCGGGGTTCCTGCTCTATGCTGGTCCTGACCGAGGACGGCATCATCTGCGCCCGCGACTACCTGGGACGCACCCCCATCGTCATCGGCCGCAAGGAGGGCGCCTACGCCGCATCTTCGGAGACGACGGCCTTCCCCAACCTGGGCTACGACCGCGTGCGCGACGTCGGCCCCGGCGAGATCGTGCGTCTGCGCGCCGACAGCCTCGAAGTGCTCCAGAAGCCCGCTCCCCGCGAGCAGATATGCTCCTTCCTGTGGGTATACTACGGCTTCCCGGCCAGCGACTACAACGACGTCAACGCCGAGGACGTGCGCGAGACGGCCGGCCGCGCCATGGGCCACGAGGACCACACCGAAGCCGACTGCGTGTGCGGCATCCCCGACTCGGGCGTGGGCTTCGCCCTGGGCTACGCCGAAGGCTCCGGCATCCCCTACCGCCGCGCCGTGCTCAAGTACACCCCCACCTGGCCCCGCAGCTTCACCCCTGGCAACCAGTCGCGCCGCGACCTGGTGGCAAAGATGAAGCTCATACCCAACCGCGCCATCCTCGACGGTGCCCGCGTGGTGTTCTGCGACGACTCGATAGTGCGCGGCACGCAGCTGCGCGACAACGTGCGTACCTTCTTCGACTGCGGCTGCCGCGAAGTGCACGCCCGCATCTCCTGCCCGCCGCTGGTATACGGCTGCCCCTTCATCGGCTTCACCAACTCCAAGAGCGACCTGGAGCTAATCACGCGCCGCATCATCCGCGACCGCGAGGGCGACGCCGACGCCAAGCTCGACGCCTACGCCACCACCGGCTCGCCAGAGTACGGTGCCATGGTGCGCGAGATCGCCGACCGCCTGGGCCTCACCTCCGTCAGCTTCAGCAAGCTCGAGGACCTGGTGGCGAGCATCCGCCTGCCCAAGTGCCGCCTCTGCACCCACTGCTTCGACGGCTCCAGCTACGATCCCGCCACCGCCTTCGCCCAGGACCACCCCGAATCCTGACCTCTCCCCCTCCTATAATAAAAAATGGATGTCTGCGGACATCCATTTTTTATTTTGGCCTCCAAGGCCTACAGGTGTTCGAGCTCGAATAGGAGATCGCCCTGGGAAAGGGAGCGGAGTAGGGCCAGACGACGGGTGAGGGCGTGGACCTTGGGCTGCACGCGGGGATTGTGGAAGATCTGCATGTTGTGGCGGAGCAGGTGGTCGAAGAGGGTGTCGGTCTCGTCGTCGTCGAGGGAGAGGGCGTCGCGTGCTTCGTCGGCCATGGCCTTGTGGAGGTCGCCGAGCAGGCGGACCGGGACTTCGGCGCCGTCGCGCACCACCGACCGGGACATGAGGTTGCCGACGGCCATGGCGGCGGTTATGTAGAGATTGCGGCGCAGCTGCTCCCAGACGCCCTTGGGCGACAGGCTGGGCGACAGCAGATGGTGGTATGCCTCCGAGAAGCGCACCATCGGCCCGTCGGCGTCCAGGCTGACGCTGTGTACCAGCTCCAGGGCGTCCAGGCTCCCGGCGCTTATGACCATACCGGCCAGGCCGTAGGCTTTGTCGTCTTCGTTTCTATACTCGAATGTATCTAATGTGTTGCTCATAGTTTCTTGCTTTAGTGGCAGATGGTCCCCGCTTAACGGACGCACCCTGGTGCGTCCCTGCAGGGAGCGCTTCCTAAAATAGAACGTCGGCTCCGAGGAGGAAGTTGAAGCCCTCCATGGGCTGGCAAGGGAGCAGGTCGATGCGGTGTCCGAGCAGGTTGTCGGCGCTGCCATAGACGCTGAGGGTGCGGGAGATGCGGTAGCGCGCGCCCAGGCGCAGGTTGCATATGTCGGGCAGGCGGTAGCCCAGGCCGTCCCGGGACTGGCCGTAGCCCCAGAAAATCTGGCGGACGCCTCGGTAGCGGTAGCCGAGCGTGAGCGACAGGGCGCGGACCGGGCGCACGGTGGCCTCGGCGTCGACGGTCCAGCGCGGACGGTCGTAACCGTTGAAGAAGCCTGTGGTGGAGCAGGAGCGCTGGGGCTGGTAGGTGCCGCGGCCGCTCAGGGTCAGCAGGTCCAGTGGCGTCCATTCGGCATCGAGGCCGATGCTGTAGCCGGCAAGGTTGCAATGCTGGCGGTCGAAGTCGTAGAGGTATTCGTTCTCGCCTGAGAGTTCGGGCATGTACCACCCGCCCATGTAGAGGTGTCGCACGGTGGCGTAGGTGAAGTCGAGTCCGGCGCGGAAGCGGGTGGAGGGCTTTGCCTCAAAGCGGACTTTCGCCTCGACGGGCACGAAAGCGGGCATGACGTAGTCGAGCAGGGGCTGCTGGTAGTAGTCGAGCTCGTAGCCGGAGCGTAGGGTCTGGAGGCGCTGTCCGCCGGTGGCGCTGACGGTGGCTCCCCAGGTGCCGCCGTCGTAGCTCAGACGCACTGCCGGAGCCACATGCACGGTGGAGTAGTCGAGGTCTGCGACCTCGGCGGCGATGCTGCGTCCGGCGCCCCAGGTGACGTCGACGACGGCACCCAGGCTGGCGGAGAAGCGGTCGGCGGTATAGCTGTATGCGGGCAGCACGCGCAGTGTCTGAAGGGAGCGGGAACGGCTCCCGGCGGCCACCTTGTTGTAGCTGAGGCTGGTGAAGTCGAGGTCCACGCCCACGCGATTGGCGGTGCCGATGCGGCAGGCGGCGGAGACCCCCAGTCCGGCCTGTATCTCATATTGGCCGCCATATGGGTGCCATACGTAGTCGGCCACGCCGTAGCTGCGGCGGTAGCCGAAGTATCCGCCCTCGGCGCGTAGACCGAAGTCCCAGCTGCCCCGGGCCGACGACTGCCAGCCGAGACGCAGCTGGACGTCGTTGAGCGTCTGCTTGGGGGCCTTTGCATTATCATCGGTGTGGCTCACGGCGCCATAGTAGTTGAACAGCCCGAGATGGTAGCCGAGCGTGCCGCTGAGCGTGCCGCTCCCGCCCAGGCCCTGGCGCAGGCTCACGCCCACGCGCTCGTCGTAGGTATACCGCTTCCAGTCGCGTCCGTACTCGCTCATACGCGGATGGAAGAGGGAGGTGGAGTTATGCTGGAGCCAGACGTCGGCGCGGGTGGACTCGGTGTCGGCCACGCGGTACCCGGCGCTGAGGGTGGAGTTGAGGTAGGAGCCGAGACCGAGGTCGAGGTATCCGCGCCATGGGTATTCGGCGAGCTCGCCGCGCCACACGGGCGCGGGCAGGGTCGAGAAGCCGGGGGCATAGTCTCCCGTCAGCAGTCCCTGGGCCGTGGACGTGCGCAGGGCGGGCAACTCGAAGCTGACCTTCTGCGGCAGCAGGTGGATCTTGTCCTGGCGCACCACGGTGGGTATGTAGTCGCCCTCCACGTTGAGGGTGCCTTCGAGCTTCTCCTGCGCCATGGCCGGCAGCGCCACACACGCCGCCATATATATGATGATATGTCGTTTCATTTTATTTGTACTTTTTGAGACCGGCGTCTATGAGTTGCTGTATGTCGGTTTCCTTGCCGGGGTAGTTTGCGCGGAGAGCGTCGAGGTATTCGCGTGCGAGAGCCTTGTTGCCCTGCAGGCCCACGGCGTCGGCCAGGGAGATGTATCCGCGTGCGAGCCAGTAGGCGTGCGGCGAGCCGGCATCGGTGAATGCTTCGAGCACCTTCTGCGCCTCCTTGTACTTCTTCTGCCCTATGAGCAATTGTCCGTAGGCCACGGCTCCGCGTGCGCCGTAGAGGCTGGAGGGCTGTGCGGCGAGGGGCCTGAGGAGCTTGACGGCCTCGGCGTCCTGTCCGGCGGCGACCAGGCCCATGGCCTCGAAGTAGTCGGCCTCCTGTGCCTGCCCGGCGCTGAGGGAGGGCATGGCCTTGATGGCGCGGGCGTAGCGGAGCTGGTCGGCGGGGTCGGAGAGCAGGCGCATGACGCCGGAGCGAACCTCCACGGGCATGTCGGCGCCGAAGAGTTTTTCGGCTCCGAGATATGCCTCGAGGGCGGCGGCGTCCTGTCCGGCATCCTCGAGGAGCTGGCCCTTTAGCAGGAGCGCCTCGGGTAATTGCCTGGCGTCGGGGCGCATGGCCTCTAACTTCTCTATGGTGGCGATGGCGGCGTCGCCCTGGCCAAGCTCGTCCTGGGCCTGTGCCAGGCGCCAGAGGGCGGCGGCCAGGTATAGGCCGTCGGGGTAGCGGCGCAGGTACTCCTTCATGGGAGTCTGGTCGCCGGGGCTGGCGATGAGCTTGTTGTCGGCGTTCTCGTAGTCGAGGCGTTCCAGCTCGGCGTTGTCGACCTTGGGAGCGCCGGGCACGGAGTTCATGAAGGCGGCGTACTCGGCCACCTGGCCGTGTGCGGCCATGAGGCGCCGGAGCTCGACGTTGGCGGCCTTGGCCTCCTCACCGGTGGGCCAGCGGCGTATCACCTCCTGGTAGGCGGCGATGGCCTGATCGTCGCGATTCTGCTTCATGAAGAGGGTGGCGAGCTGTAGCTGGGCGCGGCGCCCCTCCTCGAGCTGCGGGTAGCGGCGCACGGTCTCGGCGTAAGTTGCCTCGGCGGCGGCGTTGTCGCCCTGCTTGGCCTGTGTCATGGCCAGCTCGAGCATGGCCTGGGGGGTCCAGCGGCTGTCGGGATATTTGCGCACCATGGTCTGCAGACCCGTTATTTCGGCAGCGAGGTCACCACGGAGGCCCTGCATCATGGCGGCACGCATAGCGGCGTATGCGGCATCGCCCTGCCCGGTGTTCTCGGCCCGGGTGTATAGCTCGGCGGCGGCGGCGTAGTCGCGCAGGTAGTAGCGGCAGTCGGCCAGGCGCACTGTGGCGTCGGCGCTGAGGCGCTGCGGCAGGCTGCGATCGGCCAGGGCGCGGGTGAACTCCTCGGCGGCCTCGCGGAACTTATCCTGCATATAGAGGGAGTAGGCGGCGTCGTAGCGGGCCTGGGCGGCATTGGCGCCGGTGGGGTTCTGCTTCAGGTATGCCTTGTAGGCGCGGTCGGCACTGGCGAACTTGCCCTGGGCGTAGAGGGCCTGGCCAAGCCAAAGCTGGGCCTGGGCGGACACCTTGGGGTCGACGCCGGTGGTGGCGGCCAGCAGGTGCGTCTCGGCGCCGGCGTTGTCGCCGTTGCTGAGCTCGCTGACGCCCAGCTCGTAGAGCACGAGCTGGCGCACGGCCTGCTGCTGGGTGGTCAGGCGCGGTATCTTGTCGAGGTTCTCCAGGGCCCGTCGGTAGTCCTTGTCACGGTAGTAGGCCTGTGTTAGGATCTCGCGCACCTTCGCCTCATACCGGGAGCCAGGGAAAGTGCGCAGGAACTGTTCGGGGAGCTCGGTGGCGGAAGCGAAGGGTGTGCTGGCGCCCTGTGCCAGGGCGGCTATGTGGTTGTACATTCCGCGTTCGGCCACAGCGCGGTCGCCGCCGTTGCGCCAGGCCTTGTCGAAGTATAGCGCGGCGGCATTGAAGTCGCCGGAGTCGGCGGCCATCTGGCCGAGGAGCAGGGAGGCGCCCTGGCCGGTGATGTCGGTGCGGGAGGCGAGGGGCTCCAGGAGCTCGCGGGCCAGCTCGACGCGGCCGTCGTCGTAGGCTATCGCGCCGAGGGCGTATGCGGCCGTGGGCGACGACTCGCCCGGCTCGCAGCCGTCGAGGTATGCCTTGAGGCAGGGCTCGGCCTCCTTGTAGCGGCCGAGCTTGAAGAAGCTCTCGCCGGCTATGCGGTTGAGTTCGTGGGCATACTGGAAGTCATGGACGGATTCCCCCAGCATCCGTTCGGCACGGGCGGCGGCCTCGGCGTACCGTCCCTGCTCGAAGTCTATCTGGGCTATGTAGTATCCGGCCTCGAGGTAGCGGGGGAAGAACTCGCCCTCGATGCCGGCGGCGGCGGCGTTGACGGCTTTCAGCCTGGGTTCCACGGCCTCGAAGGCGCGGAGTGCCTGCCGGGTGCGGCCCTGGGCGTAGTCGGACCAGGCGAGGTAGAACTGCGCGGGGGCGCGGAAGGAGGTGTTGCCGGCCGCCAGTGGCTGCAGCAGCGCCTCGCCCTCGGCGAAGGCTCCCCGGCGCAGGTCGCTGACGCCAAGTCGGTAGGCGTAGAGGGGCTTCGCGGCGGCGTCCGGCAGCTGCGAATAGCAGAAGCCGGCCTGCTCGTAGTCGCCGTGGAAGAAGTACCAGTCGCCCTCGGTCATGAGCGCCTCGACACCGGCGGGGGCGGTGCCCTCGGCCTGCCGTATGCTGCGGGCCAGGGCGAGGCAGTCGCTGTCGCCCATCATGAGCATGGCGCGGGCCAGCAGCACCTGCCCGGCGGGTGTGAGGCGGTCTGCGGCGCGTAGCTGGTCGGCGCAGCCCTGGTAGTTGCCCATGGAGTACATCTGCCGTGCGCGGGCTATCCAGCCGGCCTGCCGGGGCGAGGTGACGGCGGTCTGCACCTGAGCGACCGACGGACACTGCGGTACCGCCAGGGCCACGGCCGGCACGAACGCGGCCAGCCACGCCAGGCGCCTGATATTTAGTCTCTGTTCCATCTGCGTCTGTTTTTCCTTTTTGCAAAATTACGAAAAAGCGGCGACACCCCCAAAACACCACCGCACGGTCCCGAAGCGCGGCATCCATGCCGGGGCGCAAAAAAGCCGCACGACCTGTCACAGGCGGCGCGGCGTCAATCGGTTTGGTGTTGTTTCTTCTCTGGGTATAGAACAATCTGTGCGGCCGATGGTTCGTCCGCACAGGTTGTTTTTAATAATTATTTAGACTGTTTTGTAAAGTTTAATGGTCAGTCCTCCTGATTCGGCCTGAAATTCGGACTTTTGGCAAAATGTCTTGCCACGGGTTGAGTTTCGCCCGAAACCAGACCCAAGACACCCGAAAATCGGAGGCGGCGGAGCCATTTGGCATCAATTTGCTCGTTTCAATATGGCAGACTGTGCATATTTTGCCCCTTACAGACCCTTAGCTCCCTTTGATAATGCGAAATAACAAACAAAACACTTGCAAACAGCCGAAAATGGTATTACCTTTGCAGCCGTGTTTTTCATGGTATTAGATTTAAGGTTAGAGGATTAATTGTCGTGAGACAATTAATCTTTTTTTGTATGTATGCCAAAACGCTCGAGGATGTTGCAAAATCCGGCGAATAGTAGGGATGCACCCTGGTGCATCCGCTCTACTTTATTGATTATCAGCGGCTGCACCAGGGTGCAGCCCTACAATTTGAATTTTGGCCCCCAAAAATTGCACAAGAAAATATTTCCCTGACACCAATAAACAGGAACTGCCCCGCCTGATTATATTCGGGGGCGGACGCACCAGGGTGTGTCCCTACTGTTCGAAAAAGGGCTTGCCCGGAGGCATGGGGAGGGGGACGGTCGTCAGCACCTCGTATATACGGTCGAGAGTGCCGGGGCGGTGGTAGGGGTTGAGGTCGCGGTCGGCAGGGAAAGGGGGCGCCGTGAGGATGCGGTCGAGCGCGGAAGCGATGGCCTCGCGAGTCGGGGCGCAGTGGGTGACGGTCTCTCCGGCCGTTCGGCCCTTCTGGCGATTGCCGATGTCGAGGGTCGGGACGCGGAAGCTGGGCGCCTCCACCAGGCCCGAAGAGCTGTTGCCTACGCAGGCGGCGCAGTGTGCCAGGGCCGAGTAATAGCGCTGGCGGCCCAGGGAGGCGGCCGTGATGACGCGGCCGGGATGCCTGTCGGCCCAGGCGCGTATCAGCGCGGCCACGCGTGCCCCGCCAGTGTCGGCATTGGGCATGGTGAAGAGCACTCTCCTGCTCGTCAGCAGTGGCTCAAGGGCCTGGAGCAGGGCGGTGGTCTGGCGCTCCTCGTCGCCCGGCTCGTTGGTGACGGGGTGGAAGGTGGCGAGCAGGTACCCCTCGCCGAGTTCGGCACCCAGGCTCTCCTCCAGCCGCTGCAGCGGCCACGGCTCGAAATGGCTTATGTTGTCGGCGCCGAGGGCGCCCACCCAGTGCACGGTGGCGGGGTCCTCCCCCATCGCCGCTACCCTCTCCGCATATTGCTCGGTGCTGGTGAAGTGGAGGCGGCTGAGCTTGGTGATGGCGTGACGGATGCAGTCGTCGTAGGCTCCCTCGGTAGTCTCGCCGCCGTAGAGGTGCGCCACGGGAATGCCGAAGATGAGGGCCGCCGAGGCGGCCGCAAGCATCTCGTAGCGGTCGCCTAAGATCACAATCAGATCGGGGCCGAGGCGTTCCATAGCCTTTGCCATGCCCTGCAGCTCGACGCCCATGGCCTCGACGGTCTTGCGCGGGGAGCCGTCGGCGCCGGGCATCGGCACGCGGGCGTCGACGGGCAGGCCGTCGGCCAGAATCTCGTCGACGGTCATGCCGTGCCGGTCGCTCAGATGGGTGCCGGTGGCGATGACCTGCAGGCGCACGCCGGGAGTGTCGCGCAGGCGCTGCATCAGTCCGCTCATGATGCCGTAGTCGGCGCGGGTGCCGGTGATGAAGCAGATTTTGCGCTCCATTTACTTGAGGGTGATTTTCTCGTCGTAGGCGAAGTCGCGTGGGGCGGGCATGCCGAGCACCAGGTCCCAGAGCATGGGCGACAGGCCGTCGCCCGGGCGCTTGACGGTGATGTTATCCTCGGTGAAAAGCTCGCCTTTCTTAATCGGCCGGGCGGCGATGATGCTCTTGCGTGCCACGGCCACGTTGCCGCTCTCGGACTCGGTGACGTGCTTGACGGGGGAGCCGAGGGCCTGCTCGGTGTGGCGGATGGCGCGGACCATGGCGGCGAGCTCGTCGGGCTCCAGCGATGCCTTGTGGTCGGGTCCGGGCAGGTTTCGGTCGAGAGTGAAGTGCTTCTCTATGACCTGAGCACCCATGGCCACGGCTGCCACGGGCACCTCGATGCCGGGGGTGTGGTCGGAGTATCCGACCTTGCAGCCGAAGGCGGCGCGAAGCGTCTCCATGGCCCGCAGGTTCACGTCGCGGTAGGGCGTGGGGTACTGGGTGTTGCAGTGCAGAAGGGTGATGTCGTCGAGGCTCATGCCGCAGCCGGTAAGGACGGCCAGGGCGTCGTCGACCTCCGCCAGGCGGCTCATGCCCGTAGACATGACCACAGGCAGGCGCATGGACGCAATCTTGCGCAGGTAGGGCAGGTTGGTGATCTCGCCGCTAGGCACTTTCACCATGTCCATTGCCAACGGCCTGAGGATATCGATGCTGTCCAAGTCGAAAGGAGTGGAGAGGAAGCGAATGCCGATGCTGCGGCAGTAGTCGCGCAGGGGCAGGAAGTCGTCGGGGCGGAGCATGATGCGGCGCACCATGTCGAGCTGGCTCTCCTGCACGCCGGTGTTGGCGGCCTGGTATTCGGCCTGTCGGGCGAAGGTGGAAATGACCTTCTCGGGGATGCCGGTCTGGAACTTGACCACGTCGGCGCCGGCGGCCTTGGCGGCGTCGGCCAGGCGGCAGGCCAGCGCATAGTCCCCGTTATGGTTCACGCCCGCCTCGGCTATTATCATTACACTCATTTTTTTCTTTTACTGAATTACAAAAAGGTAACTTCAGAGGGTGCCGTCACACCCTCAATACTTGAAGGCGCTGCCGCCGAGGAACTCCCTCAGCAGGCTGGTGGCCGGGATCTGGTCGGCCGGAATCGGCTCGAAGTACTCCAGGAAGCGGATCATCCGGTACGCCTCGGCATACTCGGGAGCGTCGTGCGGCACCTCGCGCAGCACCGGCAGGGCGAAGTCACGCATCACTCCCAGCTCGAAGATGACGCTGGAGTTCAAGGTGGCGTCGGCGTTCTCCTGGTAGGGGAAGATCCACTTCTCCTCGCCGCGCCGCACCGACGGCCAGCGGCGGATGGTGTCCAACGCCGACGTGTGCCGGTACTTGTAGTCGCGCACTATGCGGCGCAGCAGGCGGTTGTCGGTGGTGGGGATCCAGTTGTGGTCGTCGATGCTGAGCGTTGTCAGCGCCGAGACATATATCTTGAAGAGCTCCTGCTGCGGCAGGCTGGCGGTCAGCTCGGGGTTGAGGCCGTGGATGCCCTCAATCAGCAACACCTCGCCGGGATTGAGGCGCATGGGCTTACGCTTGTCGACTCGCCGACCCAGCTCGAAGCTGTAGGTTGGCAGGTTCACCTCCTCACCACGGAGCAAAGCGGCGAGGTCCGCCTGCAGCCGCTCAAGGTCCAGGGCGTACAGGCTCTCGTAGTCCAGCTCCCCGTCGGCGTCGCGCGGGGTGTTCTCGCGGTCCACGAAGTAATCGTCGAGGGAAATCACCTTGGGGGTGAGCATATTGGTCATGAGCTGGATGCCCAGGCGCTTGGCCGTGGTGGTCTTGCCCGACGACGACGGGCCGGCCAGCAGCACTATGCGGGAGCCGCGCTCGGCGATGCGGTCGGAGATGCGCCCCAGGAGCTTGCTGTGCAGGGCCTCGGCCACATTGATGAGCATGGCGGTGCGCCGCTGCTGCACGGCCCGGTTGAGCTCGCCCACGTCGCCCACGCCGATGACGCGGTTGAAGCGCAGGTACTCGGTGAAGGCCATGTACATCTTGCGCTGCTCCTGCGGCTCAACCGGACGCGACGGGTCCTCGGCATCCGGGCCCAGAAGCAGCATTCCCTCCTTGTAGGTCACGAGGTTGAAGACGCCCAGGTGGCCGGTGGAAGGCACCAGCGGGCCGGGGAAGGAATCATACACCCCGTCGAGGGTGTAGAACACGGTGTAGAGTCGGTGCAGGGTCTGCATGAGCCGCAGCTTGTCGGGCATGTCCTGGCGGCGGAAACGCTCCCGGACGTCGTCCGACAGGCGTTCGCGGCGCCGCAGGGGCAGGTCTTTTCCCACCAGTCCGTGCATGGTGTCGCGCAGCCGCTCCACCAACGCTACCGGCGCCGGCATGGGACGGCCGTCGGAGTACATCAGCCGGCAGTAGAGACCCCGCGCTATGCTGTGCTCCACCTTCAGCCGCGCCTCCGGGGCAACCATCTTGACGGCCTTGTATAGCAGCATCACCAGCGAACGGAGGTACACCCTGCGCCCGCTCGCCGAGCGGCGGTCCAGGTACTCCACCTGCTTGGGAGAGAACACCGGGAAGCTCAGCGACTGGTTGCAGTTGTTCACGTGCGCGCACACAGGCGTCAGGCCCAGCTCCGGCCCGATCTTATCCGCAATCTCCGCCAGGGTCTCGCCCCCGTCGATGTCCACGTACCGCCCTATGTTGACACAATATATCTTGAGTTGTTCCTTCATTTCCGCAAAGGTACCAATTTTCCGCCACACCCGCAACACGGCACCCATTTTTTACTTACGCCAAAAATGCGTAACTTTGCGGATATGAAACGCCTAATATCCTGGCTGACCTGGCTTTGCGTGCTGCTGTCGTTATGGCTCGGCGGCTGCGCCAAGAACGAGTTCACCGTCCACGTGTTCCCCGACCCGGAGCGCCCCATGAGCGCCGAGCTCGTCTACTACGCCTCCGACGACCGGCAGGGGTGGGTCGTGAGCCAGGAACTTCCCGTCGGCATGGGCAGCGAAAAACTATCGCTCGTCACCCATAACCCCACGGTGGTGTTCGTGAACAGCAACGGCCGCACCGTCTCCTGCTTCTACGCCGAGCGCGGCGACAGGCTCACACTCCGCTGCCGCCAAGGCTTCTGGACCGCCCAGGGCAATCCCGTCGACGACCGTCTCGCCGCCTGGATGCGCGACAACCGGTCGCTCATAGAGGCCGACGCCGGCAACGCCCTCAACACCGCCGTCGCCAAGTACATCCGGGCCAACTCCGCAGACATCGCCTCGGCCATCATCCTCTATGCCTTCTACAACGCCCAGGCCGACCCCGACGGCTTCTCCTCCTTGACCAGGCTGCTCAAGGGCGATGCCGCCTCCGACGAGCTGCGCCGCGCCCTGGGCCGCGTCGCCGAGCCACAGTCCCCCAACGCCATGCCCGCCCTCCGCCTCCGCGCCCTGGGCGACACCGTGCTCGAAGTCAACCCGCGCCAGGCCCGCGCCACCGTCTACCTCTTCTGGGGCGACCCCGGTCGCCACGCCAGCGCCGCCCGCGAACTCCGCCGGAAGCTGCGCGGCAGCGACCGGGTGAAAATCGCCGACATCAACATGCAGGCCGACACCCTCAACTGGCGGCAGACCATGCGCCAGGACTCCACCCTGCGCCACGCCTGCCTCTGGGCACCCGGCGCCGAGCAGAACGCCTCCCTCTCCCCTCTCGGCCTACCCGGTGCCGACTACCTCATCGTGGCCGACGGCCGCGCACGAATCCTCTACCGCGGCACCGATCCCGCCCGCGCCGCCGACAAAGCCCTCTCCGCAAAATAGGCCGCCATGCTCACCAAGATACACTCCGCCGCCGTGCAGGGCATCGACGCGCTGCCCATCACCATCGAGACGCTCGTCGACAAGGGCATCGGCTACACCATAGTCGGCCTGCCCGACACGGCAGTGCGCGAGAGCTACCAGCGCATGGCCGCCGCCATGCAGAGCACCGGCATCGACTTCACCATGGCCCGCAAGCGCATCGTCATCAACCTCGCCCCCGCCTCCGTCCGCAAGGGGGGCGCCGGCTACGACCTCCCCATGCTGCTGGGCATCCTCTCGGCCGCAGGCGTCATCCCCGCCGACTCCGTGCAGGGCGTCATGTCCATCGGCGAGCTGTCCCTGAGCGGCGACGTCCTCGGCGTCAGCGGAGTCCTCCCCATGGCCATCAAGGCCCGCGAGATGGGCCTGAAGCGCCTCATAGTCCCCGAAGCCAACGCCACCGAGGCCGCCATCGTCAACAACATCGACGTCTACGGCGTCAGCAGCCTGGCCCAGGCCGTCGCCCTGCTCCTCGGCCGCGACGATGCTCCCTCCCCCACCGTCGTAGACACCCGCGCCCGCTTCGCACAGTCCGCCGGACACTTCGACGCCGACTTCGCCGACGTCCGCGGCCAGGAGCTCGTCAAGCGCGCCATAGAGGTGGCCTGCGCCGGAGGACACAACCTGCTGCTGGTAGGCCCTCCCGGCTCCGGCAAGTCCATGATGGCCAAGTGCATACCCTCCGTGCTTCCACCGCTGACCCTGGGCGAGGCCCTCGAGACCACCAAGATACACTCCGTAGCCGGAGCCATGCCTCCCGGCTCCACTCTGCTGACGCAGCGGCCCTTCCGCTCCCCGCACCACACCCTGTCGCCCGTGGCCATGGTGGGCGGCGGCACCAGTCCCATGCCCGGCGAAATCTCAATGGCCCACCACGGCGTCCTATACCTCGACGAATTCCCGGAGTTCCCGAGGGCCGTCCTGGAAGTGCTGCGGCAGCCCGTCGAGGACCGGCGAGTCACCATCTCCCGGTCCGCGTACACCGTCTCCTACCCCGCCTCCTTCATGCTCGTGGCCAGCATGAACCCCTGCCCGTGCGGCTACTACAACCACCCCACACGGCCTTGCACCTGCGCCCCCGGCGACGTGCAGCGCTACCTCAAGCGCCTCTCCGGCCCGCTGCTCGACCGCATAGACCTGCACGTCGAGACCCTCCCCGTGGAAATCGACGCCCTCGCCTCCCGCAAGCCCGGCGAGCCCTCGGCCGTCATCCGTGCGCGCGTCATCGCCGCCCGCCAGCGCCAGACCGAGCGCTTCCGCGACGAGGAGGGAGTGTACTGCAACGCGCAGATGAACGCCCGCCAGCTGCGCCGGCACGCCTGGCCCGACGAGCGCGCACTCGACCGCCTCAAGCGTGCCATGGACCGCAACGGAATGTCCGCCCGCGCCTTCTCCCGCATCCTGCGCGTGGCGCGCACCATCGCCGACCTGGCCGGCTCCGAGTCCGTCCTGGAACGCCACATCGCCGAAGCCATCGGCTACCGCACCATCGACCGCTCCTCCTGGGGCCAGTAACACCCGCCTATGATATTCAACACCTTCCAGTTCCTCTGGCTCTTCCCCATCATATTCCTCCTCTACTGGGGAGCCGTGCTGCTGCGCCGCCGCGAGCACGCCCGCACCAGACTGGCCAACGCCCTGCTACTCACCATCTCCTACGCCCTCGTCACCTGGTGGATGCCCTCGGCGGCCCTGTTCCTGCTCGCCGTCACCGCCGTCACATACATATTCGCGCGCCTCATAGAGCGCCACAACGCGCGGAGCGACAAGAAATACCTCGTCTGGGCCGGAGTCCTGCTCGCCATCCTGCCACTGCTCTGGTTCAAGTACTACAACTTCCTCAACGACAACATCTCGGCCCTCCTCTCGACGCTCGGGCTGCACCCCTCCATGCCCCGCATGAACCTCGTCATCCCCCTGGGCATCTCATTCTTCACCTTCCAGGCCGTCGGCTACCTCTGCGACGTCTACTACCGCCGCATCGACGCCGAACGCAACTGGTGGCACTACATGCTCTTCGTCGGCTTCTTCCCCCAGATCGCCTCCGGACCCATCTCCAAGGCCTCGGAACTCCTGCCGCAGATCAAGGCCGACCGCCGGCTCCGCGCCGACGAAGTCACACAAGGCGCCAAGTGGTTCCTCTGGGGACTCTTCCTCAAAGTCGTCCTCGCCGACCGCCTCGGAATCACCGTCGACACCGTCCTGCCCAACTACGCCCACTACAACGGCTCCACCCTCGCCTACGCCTCCGTGCTCTACTCCCTCCAGCTCTACGGCGACTTCGCCGGATACTCCCTCATGGCAATCGGAGTGGGACGCATGCTCGGCTTCAACCTCGTCAACAACTTCCGCCGTCCATACCTGGCAGCCACCGTCACCGACTTCTGGCGCCGCTGGCACATCTCCCTCACACGCTGGCTCACCACATACGTCTACATACCCCTCGGAGGCAGCCGCTGCTCCAAGCCCCGGCACTACCTCAACATCCTCGCCACATTCCTGGTCAGCGGAATATGGCACGGCGCGAACTGGACCTTCATCGCCTGGGGAGGCCTCCACGGACTCCTCCAGCTGGGAGAGAAAGCCACCCGGCTCGACAAGGCCGCCAACCGCTACTTCCGGCCCCTGCGCATACTGCTCACCTTCCTGCTCGTCACACTGGCCTGGGTCCTGTTCCGCATGCCCACCCTGGCCGACGGCTGGCACGTCATCGCCAAGATCTTCACCGACCCGGGCGGACCCGTCAGCACCAGCGCCACCAACACCGACATCTTCCTGACACTGTCCGCCATACTCTGCGTCCTCATAGTGGAATGGTGCGAAGAATACCGCCCCGGCCTGACACTGCTCAACCACCGCCGCCGCATAGTGCGCTGGGCCACATACATAGCACTCGTCTGCGCAATACTCCTCTGCGGAGTCCTCGACGCCGGATCATTCATCTACGTAAGCTTCTGACGACCATGAAACGAATCCTCGCCAAAGCCTTCGCACTGCTGGCACTGCTCCTGCTCGCCGACCTCGGCGTAGGAGCCCTCTGCCGCTACCTCGAGACGCATCCCAAAGGCGGCTACACCGCCGAGTTCAACTACATCGCCGACCAGATGGACGAGCCCGTAGTCATCTTCGGCTCCTCCAAGGCATCCCACCATTACGACCCCGCCATCCTCGCCGACTCCCTCGGCCTGGGCGTCTACAACGCCGGGCGCGACGGCAACGGAATCATCTTCGCCTACGGGCAGTACCAGCTCATCCGCCGCCGCCACCCCCGCGTCATCATCTACGATCTCATAGCCGACTTCGACATCGAGCAGGGCGACAACACCCGCTACCTCAACTGGCTCCGCCGCTTCCACCAGCGCCCCGGCATCGACTCCATCATCCTGAGCGTAGATCCCACCGAGCGCTGGAAGATGCTCTCCTCCATGCGCCAGTACAACAAACAGTTCATCCAGATCGTCTACGACTACCTGCGCCCGCAGCCCGTGCCCGCGCAGGGCTACCGCCCGCTGGAGGGCACCGCCTCGTCGCCCGCGCCCGACCCGTCCGGCCCCTGGCAAACCGACACCCTCAAGCTGCGCTACATGCGCCGCCTCATCGCCGACTGCCGTAAACTTCGGATGAAATTCCCGGATCTGCTGCTCGAGCAGTGTAATATTACTTCCGGCGCTGATGCCGACCACCTCAAGATCGCCGTTGGCACGCACGACATCGAGGGTCTGGGTTCCGATCGAACCGGTTGAACCAAGAATTGCTATTTTCTTCATATTCCAGTTTCTCCCATCTGCTTCCCGTTTATGCTGTAGGGGAAGCTTTTTTAATGAATCAGAAGCACCGACAGGAAATAGATGATCGGTGCGGTAAAGATCACGCTGTCGAAGCGGTCA
>ENA-UEQO01000869-UEQO01000869.1-human-gut-metagenome-genome-assembly--contig:-NODE-869-length-33696-cov-13.520093_pt1 | contig 33696 bp, 26 predicted proteins | sample MGYA00242938_ERZ507940 | MGnify/ENA primary metagenome ERZ507940 (study PRJEB26167, sample SAMN06115517) | human gut metagenome | host: Homo sapiens | place: China:Chongqing | collected 2014-12-03... | reverse complement strand
AACACGCCTGAAATGCCCGTGAGTCGCGAACATTCGCAAAAATTGCTCCGGAGCAATTTTTTCAATACACCCTGTCGAACCAACTCCGTACTCGTGCGAAAAAACGCTAGTCTTCGGCGTAGCCGCGATCACGCAGCAATTTGTTGATGGCGTCCTTGATGGAATAGCCCTGCGCCTGCAGGTCGTTGAGGGCCTGCACATCTTCGGCGCGCGTGGAGAAGGCCAGTTGCTCGAAGGGACTGACGATCAAGCGCCCCACCCCTTTTCCGTAAGTGGCGTTGTCCACAAAAATTTCGGAGTACACGCCCGTTTTGGTGTGTACGCTCTTGAGCATCGTGTACATGCCTTCGGAATAGTCGAGCTTTTTGCCCTGGCGCACGTTTTCAATCGTCTCCGAGTGCTGGCCGAGCAGAAACTTCGTGTTGCTGTTTTCAGCAATGGCTCGCCCATACTCATTGTCGTAAAGGTCGTTGATCGACTGCGTGGCGATAATGGCCGATCCCTTGTATTTGCGGAAACGTCGATAAGCCAAGCCCATGAACTTAGCTACCGGCCCGTCGCTTAACAAGTCCCAGGCCTCGTCGATGATCAGAAGCTTCGTGCGGCCCAGATTGCGCATGTTTGAAAGAAACATGTCGTGCTGTATCTGGTAAATCAACTGCATCAATACGACCTGGCGCAGGTGTTTGCGGCCCTGCAGTTCGTCGAGTTCGAGAACGGTGAAGTTCTTTTTGAAGCTCACCGAGTTTTCCCGGTTGAAGTACCTCCCGTAGGGACCTTTGGAGGTAAAGGAAAAGAGCTGCGTGCCCATGTCGCGCACGCGGTTGTCGTCGCTTGCCAAACACTCTTCGGCAATCAGATCGATGTTGAGTTTGTTTCCGTAGCGCTCCCACAAAACGGTGAGCATGCGCACGAGTTCAGCGGTTTGCACGTTGTCGCTGTTTTGGTTCGGGAAGGCCATCAGCTTGATGAGTTCGGCCATCGAGTCTTGCTGCGACTGCCAGTTTTCGATCATCGAGAACGGATTGAGGCGAATATCGTCGTTTTCGCCAAACTGCAAAAAGTCGCCGTTTAAAAGATTGCACGCCTTTTTGTAGGACTTGCCCGCGTCAATCACCCACACCTGCGCGCCCTGGCTCAGGTAGGCAATGATGATGGCGTTCAGCAGAAAGCTCTTGCCCGAACCGGAGGCTGCGGCCACAAACGCGTTCATGTTCGAGTTGGTGTCGTGCAGCGAGACGTTCATCACCTGACCGTTGCGGCTTAGGAGTTCCAGGTAAGGCGTGCCGCTGCCCTTCCACTCGGCAAACACCGGCAGCACTGCCGGCGCTTCGGCGCTTGTCATCGTCTTGTATCGCTTGAGCGCTTCGACGGCCACGCGATCGGTGCAAAGCGGCAGACAGTTTTTAAAGACCGGCAGCGTGACGAACTTGTCTTCGCGAATCGAGTAGTGGTACGTCTCCCAGCAGGAAGCCGCACGCACGGCTTCGGCCACGGCCTGGCTGTAGGTGCGGGCAAACAGCACCACCGTATGCGAGACCTTCAGCGGACGATTGCCCTTTTGCAGATCGTCATAGAGGATGTCCATGCTCTTTTTCTTTTCGCTCAGAAGCGGCACGAATTTGAGCATGGGGCCGAAAGCCTGCTGCGTGGTCCACTGATGCTTGCGAAGAATGCCGTTTTTGACGCTCAGAACATCCGGGAAATGCACATTGCTCACCACCATGTAGTTGCAATTGAGCTTTTCGTCGCCGCGCAGAATGTCGCCGATAAAGCCGATGGCTTCCCCGAAAAACGTCACGTCCGGCATACGCTTTGCTGAAAGTGTCTTCACGTAGCACGACTCACCCAAACGCACCGTGGAATTGTCCACGGCCACCACGTCAGTTGTGGGGTCAAAGATCTGATCGTGAATGGCGCGGCCCTGATCCCATTCGCCATAGACATGGTGCCGCCAAACGGCATCGTCCGACCAATTGACCATTGTTTCGAGAATGCGAATGTACTGCGCGGGTTCGATTTCCACCGGGTAAAGCGGCACGGTCGCAAGCAGACTCTTGATGCGCTCCTTCCAATCGCGCGCGGCAAGCAGATCCTGCTGAAACATCGCATCGGCTCCCGGGCCTTCGTCGGCAGCCGCCTGCCCTTCGGCTCGAATGCCCATCGGATCCTCGTTTTCCGGTTCCGAAGCAAAGAGTGAAACAAGTTCGTTTAGGAGACCCTTGGCCTTTCCGACCGTGGCATCTTTGGCCGAAGCCGTGTTTTGCAGCGGCAGCTTGAAGCTCACAATGAGCTTGGTGTCGGAGACTTTGCCGACATCGACCGTCATGCCGTGGGAGTCTTTGAGGCGGATGTCTTCGCGGGTGTGCTTGCGCAGAAACTTGACGCGGTTCATCACGAACTCGCGCATCAATTCATCTTGTTGGCCGTCGCGAAGGTTTTTGTAATTGGCTAAAACGGACTCGATGTCGGCGCTCTTGTAGAGGCAAAACTGCATTGTGGAGCCTGCCGGATAATCCTGCTTTAAAAGTTGCTCCAAATGCCCGTAGGTACTCTCGTCGCCTCCCGAAAGGCCGTAGCACAGGAAGGCAAACCCGAGCGTACCGTCGCTGCAAAGGTACACGCCCGTTGCCTCGTCGTAGGCTTCCGGGACAATGAGCGAGCGCGCAAGCAGCGTCTCGTCAATGAGACCGTCGTCCGTAACCTTTCTCAAACCGATGACATCCATAGCCCGCTCCCTTCGCTTTCTTTACTTCTTATCGGACAACAAAAACTTGCGCATGTTGTTGGGTTTGCCCGCCGTAAAGGAACCCTCCGGGGCGATCACGAAGGGAACGCCCTTGACGCCGACCAACTGTGCGGCGGCAAGCGTCTTGCGGTACGGCTCAAGGCTGCATTTTTCGCGCTGCTTGAGACCTTCAAAAGAGTTCGGGGCGCCCTTAAAAAGCGCAACGCGCTCGGCAGAGGGCACATCGGCGCACAAGAATTGGCGCGAGAGCGCATCGGACTTGTCGCCCAGTGCAGCGACGACATAGAAGTCAAACGCAAACCGCTCCAGGAGCAGCTCATCGGCCAAAACTTCTTCAAGAAGTTTGTGGCACCAGCGGCATTGGAGGTCTACGAAAATGGAAACTCGCTCTTTGCCCTTACCAACGGTAAAGGCGTTAAAACTCTCGGGCTGCAGACCGAGCATTTCAACCGGAATCGTGCGCCCGGCTTCCGAGGCTTGCTTGGCGGTGGTGATCTCTTCGCGCTTCCAGGTGTCAACGAGCGTGCCCATCATGGCAAAGCGTCCGTTGCCGCTGATTAATGTCAGCTCTCCGCGCTCGTTTTCAACGACGGTTGCGCCGTCGAAATTCATTCGCACCACGCTACGCACCTTGGGTGCGGGTGTTTTGGTGAGTTCTTCCTGTACGTTCGTTTCGTTCGTCTGTTTTTCCTGAGGCTTCACTTCCGCCGCCTTGGCCGTGCGGCTCTGCGAAGAAGCCGCCAGAACCGAGCGGGCAATTTCAGGAGCGTTTTTAACAGCGGCAAGCGCATCGAACTGCGGCTGCTGCGGCCAGTAAAGCCAGGTTGCAAAACCGGCCACACCCACGGCCAAACCCGCCGCAGTCAACGCAATCGCTTTTTTCTTAGACATAAAACCGAATCAAAAAAGAGTTCGAGCCGTCCGTTTTAAGTCGAACGCTGCGCACCAATGGCGGCGCGCCCGAAACACTCGGACGACTCGAGGCTGGGGTTAGGAAATGTTGGTGAGCAACAGAACCATCGTCTGCTGCATCGGCGAGAGGGTTGCCGCGGTCTGAATCGACTCGATCACGCTCGGCGCGTTGTAGAGAATCAGGCCGCCCGCGATGGCGACGACCGTCGCAACAAGCGTCATGCGAACGACCGCCATGCCCATGCCCACGAGAATCATCGTTATCGAGATGATGCGGCCGAGGGTGCCCTGCGACCAATCGACGAGCGTGTCGTAGACCGAGGAAAATTCCTCGCCGCCGCTGCCGGCCCAAGAGCTGGCAACCATGCCGAGAATCAGGGTGGCGGCCATCAGAACGTCGGTCGCCGGTTTGGTGTACTTATTTAAGTTTTGCACGTTGTGCCTCCTTCAGTTTTTCAAGAGTGTTTTCGCCAGGTTTCTTCTGGCGGGCTGCGTTGCGATTCGGTTTTGAAGTCATGCGCAGCGGTTCGAACTTGCTGTTGTCGGTCTTGGCGGCCGCCGGCATGTAGATCCAGCGGCGGGGTTCGATTTCGGTGTAGACGTAGCCCGGCGCGATCAGATCGTCGTTGTCATCCACCCAGGGGGCGATCCAGATGCGCATCACGACAGCCGGAGTACGAATGGGAACGGGTTTGTCGGGCAGGCGCGGCGTCACGAAGTTGTCGACCACTTCGTCTTTCTCAGCGCCGTTGCCGTTGCTCTTTGAAGGAGGCACGCCGGCAGCGCCGCCGGCTTTTTGCTGTTCGCGTTCTTCGTCGGCCTCGTAGCCGAAATTGAAGTTGCGACCTTCGCTGCGTACGCAATCGTCGCAGTCCGGGTTGTAAGCGCCTTCGGGGCCGACGCGAGAGGGAACGGAGCCGTCGTTGGTGGCCGTGTATACGTCGCGCGCCGAGCGGCAAAAAACGCTGTCGGGCATGCCCGAGCAGCTGAACTCTTCTTCGCCGGTGTTCAGATAAGCGCACCCCTGAAGCCCGAGTGTGCCGAGAATGGCAGCCGCGGCCAGTGCGGCTTTCTTTGTGGATTGCATCAAGACGTACTCCTTAAAAAATCTGGATTTCGTGACCTTTCACGATCCACAGCAGGCATGCAGCCGAGGCGGCCAGACTCAAAACGGAAAGCGCAACTTCGGCAAGGATTTGCTTGGGCGCAAGGCGCGCGGCGTACCAGTCGAGCGCCGCATAACTCATGGAGTTGAACGAAAACGTCAGAAAGCCCGCCGCCAGGCCCGTAAACACGCCGCACGTCACAAGAACAAACAGCGAAGCGGCCATCAGCAGGTACGTGACGACAAGCCGCACCTTTTCGGCGCAGTCCATGAATTGGCTATCGCGGATCATTTTTTGGCTCCCTGGGTGGGCGTCGTATCGACCGCTCCCCCTTCGGCTTTGATCTTCAGTTGCGTGCCGTTGATCACGATCACGTCAACTTGGCGTCCGGCGTTGATTTCAAGAACGGGAAAGATTTCGCGGGCCATGTCGAGATAAAACTCGCTGATGTCTTCCATAGCGTTGGAAAAGCCTTTGACGGCTGCGCCCTGCATGGCCTCCGACGAATAGACCCTTTCGTACTGCACCGTGCCGTCGCTTGAAGTTGAGATCGTGGGAACGGCGTTCACGTCAAAGGCTTCCGACAGACCGCTTGCAAAACCGGCCACCAGCGAGCGGGCAATGAGCTGGCCCTGTTTGCTCACCAAGCGGCCGCGAATGCCCTCTTTGCCGTCTTCGCCGGTCAAGAAACTGTTGAGTTTGGATTCGATGACCGAGCCGTCATCACGAATGCAGGAAAGCGTTTCGCCTCTGAGCTTGACTCGCTCGCTTGACAGATCTCCTCTGCCGCCCATCAGCAGGAAGCATTCGCGAATGTCGGACGTGCGGCGGTTGGGAAGAATCGCTTCCTTGGAGATGCGCACCAACAGCGGCGTGGGGTTTTCCATGCCGCCTTTACTGGTGGGGAAGTCGCCGCCGGTGAGAATCGTGCCGGTAATGATCGAACCCACGGGTATGTAGGCCACGCTTTCGGTGACGGGAGCCTCATCGACGACCTCTTCCTTTTTCTGGGGTCGTTGCTCGCTGATGATGCTCATCTTCAGAGAACTCTCTTTGCCGCCGGAGCTGCCGCGCTTGCCGGAGGTGCGCTTGCCGTCTCCCCTGCCGTCGCCTTTGTCGGCTCCGACAGCAGATTGCTCGGGCACACTCTTAAAAACGCTGTCGGGCGTGACCGGCGTCGGAGGCGGCGCGTTGCGCAACTCCTGGATCATCGACTCGATGTGAAGGATGCGATCCTTGTTTTCGCGTCGATCCTGCGCGGCACGGTCTTCGAGCTTTTTAAGACTCGCCTCGATGTCGCTTTTGAGTTTGTTGGTTTCCTGGCGAAGCCTCGAGACGCTGCCCGAGAGCGCATCCAAGTTGTCGGCTCGAGAGCTGCGATCCGTAAAGACGTTCACGGACTGATCGCGCCGCTTGTTGTAGTCGGCGTGACGCTCTCGCGGAGCCGGCGAAAAAAGCGTCACGGCAAGAAACACCGCCCCGAGAGCGCCGATCACAAAGAGGATGCGTTTTTTCTGCGGCGGCAGCGTTTTAAAGCGAGTAAGCAGATTGTTTGCCATGCCTGCGCCCCCTTAATACTTGCGGTCGATCAGGGGACGACGCACGGTGCCCGCAGCCGGCTTCACGTCGCGCTTGACGGCAACGTAAACCTCGGTTTGTTCGCCCGAGTCAAGCACCTTTTTGGGAAAACTCGTCACGGCGGCAACGTTCCAGGCACCGCAGCGCGTTTCGTTGAATTCGACGGGCGCAGCAGCTTCGTTTCTGAGGATGCCGACGTAGATGAGAAGGTTGTGGCCTTCGAGCACTTGACCTCGGCGGAAGTCAAACTTCAGGCCGTGTTGCTTGCAGACGGGCAACTTGTCGGAATAGCGCGCGTTGCGCAAAGAGAAACCCTGCGGAACCTGACCAAGAGCGATGGTCTTGAAGCTTTCCTTCAAGGTGTCGATGTAGGGCTGCGACTGTTCCCAGGCGCGAGCCTGAGTGCCGCTGCCCTCGACGCTTCCCATGTCGGAGATGTTCAGTTTCTCGAGAACCGACTTCGGAAGCAGAAATTCGACCTGGCGCGGCGCAATGCGCTCCGGAATCATCGTCACCGAAATAGCGATGTCTTCCCTGCCCTTTTCGGTGATGAAGGCCGTTACAGGCTTGGCCTGATCGGTGGAGACGTACAGGACGGAACCGCGCACGCACGCCTCTGCGCAGTTATCCCCCTGCCCTCCTTCAAGGTCTGTGGAGAGAACCTGCGGGTGCTTAAAGGGCGTCAAGAGACGATTGGGCTGATTGCGCGCAATCGGAATCACAACGTTTACGCCCGGCAACACATTGACGCGCGAGGAGCGCACGATCACGGACTTGGCAGCTGCCTGATCGGCAGCAGTAATCGCCGGAGCGGTCTGAGCCGCATCCTGCGCTTTGTCGGAGGCGGCTTCCTCCTTACGAGAGGAGTCGGCAGCTCGTTTGCTTCTAGCCTCTTTCTTGCTTTCCTTCACGTCTTTGACGGCCTGATCGACCGCATCCTGCAAGTCGACCTGATCAACGGCTTTGTGCGTGGTGGGCGCTAAGGCTGCCTTCGGATCGGCGGCAGCGGCAGCGCGTCGCTCCGGGCGCAGTCCCATCACGGAAGCCGGAGCGGGTTTGGCGTCCGGATGGGGGCCTGCTTGTTCGCGGGCGTTTGCCATCACGGAAGCCGGCACGGCGGGAATTTCAGCAGTTTGCGCAAACGCCTGACCGGCCAGAAACAGAGCGGCGGCAGCCGCAATGAGGGTTTCTTTGCGTGGACTCACAAGTCTTTCAGCCGGCCTCCCCTTTTCTACCGGGAACGCCGCTGCCTCCTTTTGGTTGGGTGAAATCGTTTTCATGTTCTTTTCGGGCCTGTCGGTTACTTGTCGCGGTCGCGCGCACGTCGCTCGCGGTTGCTTTCGCGTTCTTTCTTCTTGCGTTCGTTTTCCAGAACGTCTTCGGTGCGCGCTTTGCCCGTGTAGGTGTCGATGTAGGTAATGACCGGCGCGTACTGGGCGATCTCGATGCCGATTTCGAAGGTGCGCTCGTGCCGCTTTTCTTCGTCCATTGAGGTGCCCAGACGGCTGTAGGAGTAGCCGCTCACAAAGACGTGCCCGGTGGTTTTTTCGTAGATGACGCGGCGCGGTTCAAAGCGCAGCGTTACGCGCTCCTCGCGCAGGATCTGAGCGTTGCTGTAGAGCGCATCAATGGCTTCGTGATAGATCTCGGGAGAAAGCAAGGGCTTGACGCGATCGGCGATGAATTCGACGGTTGCCGGCTGCACGTTTCCCAGGAGCAGCGCAATGGCCATTCCCCAGGCTTCCTTGTAGTTTTCGGACGCATCGTCCTTTGTGACTTCGGCTCTGCCGTCGAGTGTCCACGGTACGACGGCCACTGCCGTGTCCCGGAAGATCAGACCGATGGCAAGCACGATGTTGCAAGCCACCATGACGAGAATGAGCAAATGCGAGGCCTGCAGCTTGCTGCGCAAATCCTCAATGCTTTTAGTGAAAGTTCCCAGTTGCATAACGTCTCCGGTCAACGATCAAGGAAAGAACCGTTTGATGAACGGATTGGTCATGCTGGGCGCACGATAGGTGCCGAACCCGAAGTGGTAGGCAAGATGCTCCAAATAACCGTCGGCGTGCGTGTCGCGAAAACGCCGATAAAGACGAGCTAGCCCCATGCCGGCGAGCGTGAAAAGAAACGCCTGGCCGACGACCATCCCAAAGACGAGGCCGCCCATGATCGGGACGATTTCGTCAGCAGGCCACAGCAGAATGTGCGGCGGATCATCGGCTCGAACCGGCAATCGAATGGGCTTCACCCTTCCCTCCTTTTTTCGTTACGAAATAGTCGGGAGGGATTGTTTCAACAGCCCCTTGACGGCCAGCTCCGTACTTGAGTCGAAAAACGATTGCGGGGGATGGTGGCGGAAATGAAAAAATTGCTCCGGAGCAATTTTTTCGAAAAGCCGCGCCGATCAAGGCAAAGCGAGCGATTTCAAGGAAAAAAGAAGTGAGCAGCGAGTAGAATGCGCGCACCACGGAGAATTCACTGGGTGTCGTTGTCTGGAAGAAAACTTTCCGCCAGAGCTTCTACGGTTTTCGGAATTGCAAAGTTTTCGGCGAAAGCCGAAATTCAGGCCCCGGACGGATGCTCTTCGGAGCCAAAGGAAGGGTGTAAAAACGACAAAAGCCCAGTGTTAGGACCACTGAGCTTCGTCATTTTTTTGAGGGAGTTTGTGATGGTACCGCATCCAATTCTCTCGTGGCAGATTATGCCAGATACGCGACAAACATTTTCTAAAAAATTGTCGGCAATGCCTTGAAGCAAAAGCCTTTATAAGAAAATTGCTCCGGAGCAATTTTTCAGAACTGTTTTGTTTTGCCACGTCCAAAAACGTTGACGTACTCCCTTGTCTGAAGACAAAGGATTCTTGGTTCAAACGCCAGATGCCGGCACTTGCCGGTCTAACACTGACTCACCTTGACGGACGATCGTCCCGCCCGTTGTCGCTTATCGGCAATGCACAGCGCTTCCGTCAGAATATTGCACGCAGCATTGACATCGCGGTTATGTTCTGCACCGCAGTGCGGACATATCCAACGACGCACACTCAGATCTTTCGTGCCGTTAAATCGGTACCCGCAAGCCGAGCAAAGCTGACTTGACGGATACCATTTATCGACATGAACAATCTGTGTGCCTACCTTAGAAGCGGCGTACTGCAAGATGGATACGAAATCGGAAAAACCGTAGTCTCCGATCTTTCGCCCCCATAGTCGCTGCATTGCCTTAATGTTGAGTGTTTCAAGTCCGATGAATGCATGACGCTCAACAAGCTCTCGGGCGATCTTCCATTGCCAGGCACTGCGCTGATTGGTGATGCGTCTGTACAGACGCGCCAAATCACGCTTTGCACGGTTCCGGTTATTCGATCCCTGTTGCTTGCGCGAGAGTATCCGATTGAGGCGTTTGACCTCTTTGAGGTTTTGCTTGAAAAACTCGGGACTTTCAATGCTCTGTCCGTCGGATCCGGTGAGGTATGTTTCCAAACCGAAGTCAAAACCAACCGGATGACCCGGTCGTGAATTGACAACATTTGATACCTTCGCCTCAACCGAAAAACAGAGCCATAGATCGTTAACCGAGTCGCGCTTGACCGTGAGAGTTTTTATCTTGCCTTCAATCTCTCTTGACTTGAAATACTTGTACTTCTGACCGCAAATCATCACCTCATTGTCCGGAAGCAATTTGTAGCCTGTCTGCTTGAGGGTGAAGGATTTGTATTTGCGCACTTTTCTGAATCCGGGAAGACCGTATTTTTCTCCGTTCTTTCTGGCATCAAAAAACCGCTCATAGCTCTTATAGAGCCGGTCGGTGACTTCCTGCAACGCCTGCGAGCCTATTTCTGTGAGGTACGCATACGGCGTGCGGGTCTTCAGTTTGGTCAGATGCTTTTGAAGCTTGAACTTCGGAAGCGACTTCCCAAACCTTTTGTAGTACCTGCGAGTCAGTGCCACACAGTGATTCCACGCCAAAGCCGCCGCATTGATCTGTCGATGCAGCTTCTTATTGCGTTTCGCACTGTAGAGCTTGAACTTGTAGGTTTTCATAGCCCCAATCATACAGGGACGCGCCTCTCATCCCCGGATTGAAATCCGGGGCTTTCTCGGCGCGATACTGTAACCGGATGCGGAATTTTCTCCCGCACCGTGCTAGTATCTCTACGGAGATTGGCGAATTCTGTGGAAAGTTCATCGCCTTACCTCCAAAGTGAAAAGACCAAGGCCCTTTCCGTTGGCGCGGATTGGGCCTTTGCCTTTTTGTCGGCAGTTCCACACGGCGCTCTCTTAGCGCACAAGCGCTAATTCTGTAGGCCGTTCCGCGTTGTGGAGGATTAACAGGCAACTTCGATTCCTGCTTCGCTTTTTCCGCTGGCCGAATTGTACATGGCAGCTTGAGGCAATGAAAAAACAGTTTTGCCGCGCTTCGTGTTAGCATGGCGACGGAGACCGGCGTCGTTATCGGAGCTTTCAGCGCCCTCACCTCCACCGGCCCTGTTTGTTTGTTCAGACGGGGCTTTTTCTGTGGCCGGAAAAAATTGCTCCGGAGCAATTCTTGTCTTTTCCCCTGTAAATACAGGCCAAAATCGAAAAAAGGACAGCACAAAAGCCGTCCCTTTTTCGTCTCCCCTACTTGCTCGGTTCAGATACGCTTGGCGATATTTCCGAGCGACAAACCGAAAGCAACGGCAAGAGAACAGACAATCACGGGCACCACAATCGGCGGAATTGCCACGGGTGCAAAAAACGCGAGCAAAAACAGCCCGCACGCCCAGCCGCAGATGCGCCAGGTGTAGTGCTGCATCACCGCGCTTGTCAACTGAAAGTTCGTCTGCTTGATGCGGCGCGTCAACAGGCCCGACACTGCGGCGGCAATCAGCGCCGGGATGCAGGCCGGAAGCCACATCACCAACAGATGAAAGCGGCGAATCAGCCAATAGAAGAGATCCAGAAGCGACTCGATGCGCTCCTGCACGCGCGGCCACAGCGTCTCGCCCAGATGTTCAAGCCCTTTGCTGCGCACCCTCTCCTCTTCGTTGGGAACGATGCGGCCAATCCCCTTTGCCGTGCCGGTATCGATCACCAGCAGCTGATACGTCGCGTCAGCCCGTTGCTGGAGCCGAAGCGCCGAGTCGCTGCCAAGAAACATATCAATCCACTCGGCTTCCCGCATGGATTGACGCACGGCGTACTCGGGCGTCACAAAGATGAGCGCCAGGGCGAGTTCGGCGAGCAAAAGAAAACAAATGGCTAAGAAATCACGCACGAGCGGCGACCTTTTGACGCACCAGCACGCGGCGCGCCGAGTTGGGAAGAATCCGTTCGGCTCCGGTTGTTGAGGTTTGGGGCTTGTCGCCCGCGTTCATCACGGCGCAGGCGTCTTTTGTAACGGCGCTTGCAAAGTGAGAAAAGAGGCGCGTGTCACTTGGAACGCATCCGCTTGCCTGTTGGCCGTCGACAACGCGATCGAGCAGTCCAAGCAGTCTCGCGCAGATCTCATCGGTGCCGCACTGCATGCTCAAAAGATCGGCGTATTCGTTGGCAATGCGATAAACGTCGGGAAAGTGCGCTGCTAGGTTTTGCAACAGATCGCTTTGGTCAAGCGCCTTCACCACGGCAGGGTGAAGTTCGTCAGATATAAGTGCTGCTGAATTTGACGACATGTTTGTGTTGAGAAATCCAAAATTTTTCGGGAAGCTATGCTACTGCCCGACAGTGTCAAGCCGTGGCGGTTCCGGGGCGTTTTTTTACGCGTCCTTTCCCGCTTTGTTGCGCACCAGAATCGGGATGCGCCCCTTGATGACATTGCCTCCGGAGATGATTCCGATGTACTCGAGATTGGGCAGATACCCGAGAAAAGCAGGGGGAAAGAGTTCGGTTTTCTCCAGCTTGAGGCTTTCGCGCAGACCGCCCGAAATGAGGATCGGCTCTCGGGTGCCGGTAGCCTGCGACTGATCGTGCTGCAGCTCTTTGACCTTCGTCTCCGGCATACGCTCGCAGATGTGCTTTTGGGTTTCCGGATCGAAGCTGCGAAAGGCAATGAGGTTATTGAGGTTGCCAAGCACCTTGTAGGCTTCGTGCGTGCTGCCGAGCCGCACGGCAAAGTCCGAGAAGGTTTGCGTGGCGACAAACATTCGAAATTTCGGGCTGCGGCCTTTGTTTAAAAGCTGCGTGAAGGGGCCGTTTGCCACTTCGTTGGCTTCGTCGACGAAGACATTCACATAGCCTTGTTCGCTTTCCGGGTACTTGGCGCGTGCACCGGCCACCGCCGTAAGATCAGCAAGCATCAGTGAGCCGACGGCCGAACCCACTTCCTGACTCGTGAGCGTGTCAAGTCCCACGTACAAAACCGACTTGTTGGCGATAATTTCGGCCATATCGCGCATCCCACTGTCGGCCACGTCTTCTTCGCCGCGCGGCGACAGAAGGTGTCCCAAAGCGCCGGACGTGAGTTTGCTCAACACTGGCAGAAGAGAGGCAATCATTTTCGAGAAGTGTTCCCGGTCGTGCTCAACCATTGAAATCAGCCCTTCGACTTCGCTCGAAGGGTTGGTGTCCTGCAATTTGGTGCGGTAGTAAGTGATGAGCCGCGAGAGCGTCTTATCCATCGGCTCAGTGCCGGAATTGGTAAGGCGCTTGACGACCTTATCGGCCATGTCGGAGCCTAGCGCCTTTTTCATCCAGGCGATGATTGTCTTGGCCACCAGATTGTCGATGCCGCCTTCCAGATAACTGCGCAGATTGACAAGCGTCGGCGTCTGCGAACAAAGAATCAGCCCTTGCGTGATGGTGTTGATGGCCTGCCAACTAAAGGCCACGAAGGGTTCGGATCCGGGCGTCTGAGGCAGCAGAGCAGCCACGCGGGAGGCGACTTCTTCGGGGTTGGCCCAGTTGGCCAACGGATTGATGCGTGTACTTAACGCGGGACGCCCCACGTGAAAGTACACAAACGCGTCGCCGCGCCCGAGTGCTTCGCAAGCTTCGCGCGCGTTGTTTTCCGTGTCGATGTCGCCCTTGGGGTCGATGATGATCACGGCTTCCTTACGCATGATCGCCTGCGAGATGATCAGATCGAAAAAGCGGGTCTTGCCCGAGCCGGTCGTGCCGAAGATCATCGTGTGGCCGTTGACGTGTTCCAAGGGCTGCCAGAGATCTTTGTTTTCACTTCCCAGACCGTGTATCCACGGCTGCCCGATGTTTTTCGCTACAACAGGGGAGGGATCGAAATAGGCGTGCAGCGTTTTGAGGGGGTGTCGGAAAGCGTGACCGGAAAAAACGTTGTCGATGAGTTCGCGCTGGCGGGCGTTTGTTTCGATCATTTCTTTCAATTTGCTCTGATCGATTTGCGCGAGCTGCGAGAGGTATTGCGCTTCGCGGTTCGTCCACTCAAAACCGGTGCCGAGCCACATCGAGCCGCGGTGCTGATCGTCAAGAGCTAATTTTTCGATGTCCTTGATGTCGCAAAACGAAACGCTAAAGCCGTTGAGGCGCTGCTGGCGCTCGTGAATGCGGCGTGCCGCCGGCAATGAGGCCAGTGAAAAACACAAACACACGATGCCGAGCCAGAAGAAGACGCCTGAGTGGTCCCAGGCGCAGGCGGCCAAATAACAGGCCGCCGTCGCCATCCACACGCCCGCACGCATGGCCTCGTAGTTCGGACGCCAGGGCATCTCATAGGAGTAGGGATCGTAATCTAGGGTAGCCATCGTTGAAATTCACTCATGGAAGTTGGTTTTCGGGAATCTCAAAGCTCTGCAGAGAGCGATTAAAGGAGAGCGCCCCGTAAGCGCCGCGGTTGCACTGATCGGCAAACACCTCAAAGGGAATCTTGAGGTTGTCCAAAAACAGCTGCACGGACAAAGCAGGGCAGGCGACTTTGCCGTTGCGACGCGTCACGTGCTGCGCAAGCTTTCCGCCGCCCGCGCCCATCTGCACCGTGAGATTGCGGGCAGCGCGCTCAAGAATCGTTTGCACGGTAAAGCGGCGTCCCGCGACCTCGATGCTGCGCTTGAGTTCGGCCTCGTATTTGTTGCCTTCAGCCGGTTGGCTGTCCGCAGCTGCCGAAGTGTTAGAAATTGACGGTGAGGCCGCTTTAACGGTCTCAACCTTTACCTCGGAGGAGGGCTCAAGAGCCGGCTCCTTTTGTGGCAGGGAGACGAAAGTCTTCGTTTCGCCTTTGTTTGGCTCTACAGGCTGATTTTGCTTTGGTGAAACTGGGATTTCAGTCACCTTTCCGGCAGACTCAACGAGCTTTTCTTCGGCCTTTTTGACCTTATCCTTGGTTTCGGTCTTCGGCTTAACCGTCATTAGCTTATTTTTCGGTTTGCTCTGAGCTGCCTCCGGCAGGAAGTCCGCAACCGAATTCTGCGGTTGGGTTTCCTCAGGTTGTTCGACAACGACCGGTTGCGTACATTCGACTTTGACTTTCGAAATGGAAATTTCGTCTTCCTGAACCAACGGACAAGGGGTGGCAGGAAAAAATTGCTCCGGAGCAATTTTTACGGTTTTCTCTTCAAAATCAGTCGGTTGGAGTGCGTTTTCCGTGCGGTTTTTGTCGCTTTTTTCCTCCGGCAAGGCGGGGGAGGGGGCAATAGCGGCCTTCGTCTCCTTTTGTTTGCCGGAGATCGGCTCCCCATAAGCGCAGGAGGGAGCAAACGTAGCGGCCGATGCGTGAGCGACAGCCGGAACTTCCTGACGCTCAACCGTCATTACCTTATCGTTCGTCGTCTCCCGGAAAACGCTGGGAGCGAATGCTTGAGCCGAAACGGGGGAGGGCAAAATGCTTTCGGGCTGCGAATCCGGATCGGGAATTTCCTCTGGCTCGGGCAATTCCGCATCCAGTTCCTCCGCCTCATCGTATGCTTTGACAACAACATCCACATCGAGCGAGTCCGGATCAAAGTCGCTGCTTTCCACATCGAGGTCAATGTCTTTGGCAATATCGGCTGCCTGCGGCTGCGCGACAGCCTCCCGTTTTTCGGGAACAACAACCGGGTCGTTTGTCGGGGCAATCGTCTCCGGCGCTTTGTCGGAGAGCGTTTCCAGCGCCGCGTCGATTTCGGGCTGCGGAATTGAAATCACCGGGTTTCCGAACTCATCGAAGTAGTCGTAGATTTCCTGACTTTGCGCAATGCGGTCAGCTTCGGCTTCTTCTTCGGGGCTGCCGAAGTCTTCGGCCGGGCCGCTGTCGGGCACCTTGCGCTTGAGTTTGTCTTCCCAAGCAAGCGACAGCAGATCTGCCAGCGGCAGCCCTAGTACAGCTGTAGGCACTTTTTCCGGGGCGGCGGTGTGTTCAAACAGTCGCCCCGGGATCTGTACTTTCAGAGCCGAGAAAAACTTGTAGGCGTAGGCGGGCGCGTCGGCAGCCGGTTCTTGGATCGGTTTAGTGCCGTTGGCAGACAAATCGGCCTCGGCTACCGTAATGGGAGAGATTTTCCAGAAGCGATCGTCTCCGGTGTTTTCCGAGAACCGACAGATGCCCGACTCGCACAGTTTTTCGGCAATGATCATCGAGTCACGCGGTATGCCCTGAATGTTGCGCTGGTTTAACCGGTTGACGACAGACTGAACGGCGCTCTCCCAGACAATGAAGGTGCCGGCGCTCGTTTCCCACAAAGCCGAGGGGAGGCACCCGGACTTGTACTCGTTGATTCGCCATGAACCGTCTTCGACTAATGAGACGATCACATCGAGCAGTACGTTTGCGATCGGCATATCCACGCCGTTGGAGACAAGGCTTGCGGCGTTTTGCAGCTTCAGGTCGCGCGACGTACTCAGTTGATCGGCTTTGGTGACGAGGTTCGTGAGCAGTGCTCCCTTACGCTTGACCCCGCCCAATGCGTCGTAGAGTTCGTTCATGAGCGTGGCCGAATTGGCTTCTTCCAGAAACTGGCGGGTGAGTTGCGGCACGATTTGCGCAAACAAAATGGCACCGGCCGATTCGTGTTGACTGTAGTCGACCGAAGCGCTGCGCCACGTGAGGTAGTAGCGCGTGAGGTGGTTTTCCTTGATCCAGTCGTGCAGCGAGCTGCTTGCCGGGTGCCAAACCGGTGTGCCGTCTTGGCCGCACACCGTAAGCGATACAAGCACTTTGCCGATGTCATGTAGTGCGCCTGCGATGAAACAGGCCAAAAACCAGCGGCCTTTGTTGCGATACTTGGCTTCCGGATCGGCTTTTTGTTCAAAGATGTGCATGCGGCCCATATTGACCGTATATAGGCCCACTTCCAGACTGTGCCTTAACAGACCGCCGCGGCCTTTGTGGTGATAGTTGTTGGATGCCGGCAGCAGATGTACATAGGCTGCGATGTTGCGGATGACCGGAAAAAGAAACCGATCTTTGTCGGGTTCGTTCAAGGGAACGGCCACTTTGATTTTTTGAATCAGTTCGGCTTGCGTGCGAAGCACGTAATTGATTCCGGCGCACGGAATGGGCGACTCGCGCATTGGGTAGCGGTTGGATTGATCCGGATCCGTGTTGTGATGCGGGATTTGTCCGAAGCAAGCGATTTCCGCTTCGTTGGCATCGTCCAGCTCTTCTTTTGCCGCATTGGGATTGGCGTTTGCTAATCCCGTGTGCATCTTGGGTTGAACAGACGGCGGAGTTGTTTTGGCTTCGGGCGGCGTTTCGGGTTTGGCTTCGCCGAAAAAAGAGTCGATGAGAGAAGAGAAAATCCGAAACATGCCGAAACCAGGGAAAAAGGTCAGTGCCCACAAATCGTCTTAAAAGGAGAACGGCGGCATTGTGGCATCTGACTTGCTGGCTTCTATCCTCTTTTCAGGCGGAAAAAAGGAGAGTCGGCAGTCTGATTACGCTGTTTTGAGGGAGAGAAAAGGCGGACTTGTCCTCTGGTTTCGGATTTTGTTTTCCCGGCGTTGTGAGGGAGCTGTTTTTGGGGTGGATCTTTCCTTGATCCAGTCGTTTTTCAAAAGAAGCCGGATTCTTTTTTATATTTTTAATTCTTTTTATTTTCTTTTCTCCCCGCCGCAAGCCCCGTGGTTGCTGGGTTTCTGCCTTCCAACGATTAGCTCTTGACGGTACAAGTGTTAGCTAATGACGGCGAAAAAATTAGTCAATGACGGTGAAAAATTAGTTATTGACGGTCGGCTTTCACAGTGTCTCGAGTTATCCACAATTTTATCCACAGGTTTTCCACAGGGTTATCCACAGGCCATTTGACCGTCATTGACTAATTTTTAGCGGTTTTCGTGCGGTTTTTTGGCTTTTTTGGTGAACCGCTTTCCCACATATAGGGGAGAGACATCTGTTTTGAGTTTGAAAATCGCTTTGCAATTTTGATTCTTTTGCCATTCTAGGGTGTCTTTCTCGGCTGCGGTCGGTTTTAGTCTTTGGTTGACGATTTTCTCCCGTTCTTTTCAGGGGAAATGCATTAGCTTTTGACGGTGAGCGTGCTCCAGTTGATTGTGTGACACAGTTTCTATCTGTTAGGTAATGACGGTCGGCGATCAGTTTGAGCCGACAGCCTTGTTTTGGTCCTGCAGAAGGGACTTGCTCCTGGTTCGGTGACGCGAATTAGCCGATGTGCTGTGATGTTTCGGTATGTTTTGAGCGCAGCTTTTTGGTTTTGCAAACAAGCTTAGTTTTAGGTTTTACACCACTTACCTTGCTTTGGACAGGTTTCTCGTTTTCGTGGTCGGTGGTGTCCGTTTTTGACCTTGTGGGAAAGCGGTTGTCTTTTCAGCTTGAATTGTCTTTGTGCTGGTCTTGGTGATTGTGTGAGTCTGTTTCTGTCTCTTTTTGGGAGAGCGGTATGCTCTACCGCATTTTTTTGGGGGCCTCTTTAACTGTTAGTTAATGACGGTGAAGGAGCTTTTTTTGCCGTCTGAATTTTGGTACGCAACGATTAGCTAATGACGGTTTCTGACTCTATCCAAGTGTTAGCTTATGACGGTGAGGGGAGGATGCGAACTGTTAGCTAATGACGGTGTTCGACTCGCTTCAACGATTAGCTGATGACGGTCAACGGGGGCGACAAAGTATTAGCTAATGACGGTGACGCCTTATCCAAAGTGTTAGTCAATGACGGCGTGAGCCGGACGACGAACTGTTAGCTCTTGACGGTTGAGTCCCAAATTCTGACGTAACGAAGTATTAGCTCTTGACGGTGCGAAGTGTTAGCTGATGACGGTTGTAGCCGGACGCGAACTGTTAGCCAATGACGGTAAAACCGTTTTGCGAAAAATTAGCTAATGACGGTGAGCTTCCGATAGGAGGGAAAGCGGATCCGATTTGAGAAAGGAAATCGGGTGTTGCCGTACCACAAGAAAGGAGTACGAACTATTAGTTCTTTTGGTACGATTAACACTTCGAGAGCGCGACCAGGCGCTCAAGCCGACTGTTTTTTCCGAAAGGATTTTCTCTGTGGCTGAAAAGAAAACTTCCAGAAGAACGCGGGGAGAGTCCCGAACCGGAGACCTGTTTTCCGACAAAAAAGAGGAGAAGGCCATCTCCAGCGATGTGGCCCTTTTCCGGCAGTCCAACCGCATTACTACTGCTTCCCAACGCCTCGATCTCGTTGAGCGCCGCATCATCATGTCGGCTATTTCCAAGATTGATCGGCATGAAGCGCCGACCGATCAGCGCGTCTACTACGTCGATGCGTCCGATCTCTCGCAGTTGGGCGGAGACTCTAAAAACGCCTACCGCGACATGAAATCGGCTGCCGATACGCTCTTTAATCGCTTCATCCTCTTGCAGGAGGGCGACAAAAAGATCGCCAAGATCCGTTGGATTCAGCGTGTCGAATACGATGAAGGAAACGGGCGCGTGGGCTTGCGTTTTTCTCACGACGTGGTGCCGTTTCTCACCAACCTCAGGAGCGAATACACCCAGTTCGAACTCCTGGATATTCAGGGAATGCGCAGCGAATACGCCATCCGCATCTACACGATGCTGATGCAATATAAGTCGCTCATGTACAAGTTTGCCAAGCAGGGCAAGCCTTATTGCTGGACGATTCGCATTGACGAGCTGCGAAACAGCCTCCAGTTGGGCGACAAATTGAAGGCAAACGGTGTTTTTAAGCTGCACGTGCTCGATCGAGCGCGCGATCAGATCAACAGCGCGCCCAACAGCAAGATTCACATCGTCTCGGCTCAGATGACTAAGCCCAACGGCGGGCGCAAATTCACGCACATTGAGTTTTTGTTCCACCCCCGAGGTATGGGGCAGGAGGCGCTGCCAAACGCTGAGGATGAGGCAAAGGGAGCCGACGCCGGCAACATCATCGACGTTGATTTCCGCGAGGTTGGCACGAACAACTTCAGCTTTGCGACCGAGATCGATCTCGATCAGGCCAAACTCACGAGCGAACAGATCGTGATGCTTGCCGATTGGCTTGCCGGGCTCAATAAGAAAAAGAACGAAGAGTGCCGCTACAACCGGGAGAGTTTCCTCACATGGCTTGTGGAGGAAAAGCTTGCCAAGGCCGACGACTTCGGCATTACCGAGCGAGATCTTGTTGATTACCTCAAGTCGGCTTTAGCGCAGCCTGACTTCGTGAGGGCAATCTATCCGGCATGGCTTCGCAAGTTGGGATTTAAACCGAAAAAGGCATAAGCCGGATCCGAAACCACGCTCAATGAGGTGCCTAATTTTTAGGCACCTTTATTTTTGACTTGTCGGATGTAGGTTTTAGCGGTTTTTTCCACCGTCGTATCCACAAGATTTGTGGATAGCGCCGAATGACTTCGGTTTAATTTTGCCTCCGATTTTTAGCGTGACAGCGACCCTGATTGTTTGGGTTGACTCCTCAAAATGGCCGGCATCGACAATTATTTTTTCGGGAGATGCCATTCATGCCACTCAAACTTCTTTACTTGTTGATGTTGCAGACGTGCTTGCTGGTGGGCTGCTCAACGGCCACACAAACGCCTGCGCCGATCGAAAACGTCGGTTCGCCCGAGGATGTTCGTGCGGAGTTTGAGGCGATACAGCAGCGTGAGCGCGATACGCGTCAGCTTGATACCTCCGTGACGCCACGCAACCGCGAGCAAGCCGGAGCGGCTTGCCGAGAAGCTGGACTTGTGAATACGCTCTATAACGGCCACTACGGAGCCGGCGGAGGGGATTCATGGGTGGAGGTCAACGAATTAGCCACAATAGGCGTCGAACACCCGTCAGAGGCCGTCGAGGGCGGTTTCCCGGACGGGGATGAGGACACGGCGAGACGAAAAACCGTGTCGCCAGCCAAAGGCAAAGCCCGAAACGTTTATGGGTACTGAGACGAAAAGAGGCACCTTGTGGTGCCTCGCTTTTTAGTGTGATGCCAGCTTTTCGCTTGCCTTCTGACCGATCAAGTCGCTCGCGGTATTCAGAAGCGAGTCTTCAAAGCATCTGAGGAATTGCTCTTTGGTGAAGATGCCCCAGTCGTTGATGTAGAAGTGCGTCGAATTGTCCGGCATGCGTTTGGAGCGCACGTCAACGGCAAACGCTTCGCGCAACAGCCTCAGGTTGCGGTGCAGGGTGGGGTACGACATGCACAAGCTGTCACACAGATATTGGTGACTAGCGGACTTTTCATTGTTTCCGATCAGGTACAGCAGATACAAAAGCGTAATCAACGACATGCTTCGACTGCTGAAGCCGTCTTTTTTCTGCTTTCTCATTAGCTTTCGAATTCCGTAATCGGGACTTGACCCAGATAAGTGAGATCCTGCACAAGCATTGTGGTGAGCTTCTTTTGGTAGATCACGCACACGCGGAAATCATCATCACAAACATAGTCCGGAGTCAGATACCCTTCGGCATCCTCCCCGGTGGCCTTATCGATGAAGCCAACCTTGGAGACGTACTGCACCGATGCGGCAGGCTTAACGCCTTCCGGAATCAGATACGCGGGCTTTTGCTTGGCCTTTGCCGCTGCTTTTTCCTTGGCTGACTTCTTTGCCTTGCGGGACTTTTTCCGCGACATGATTTCGTCAAAGAGGTCTTTGACGTACACTCGAGTGAAGTTCTCACCCTTTTCGATGCCTTCTTCAAACTTCGCAGCCGTCTTGTCGTGATCGTGCGCATCCATCTTGATGACGTTGGCGATGCTGACGAGATCGATAACACCGGCCTTGCGGCACATATCTTTGACTTCGGGGCTGGCACCGGCCACTTGCAGAGCACGCGTCACGAAGCTTTCCGACTTTCCGAGTCTTTGAGCGATTTCCTTGTTTTTGAGACCCGTTGCTTCCAAAGCGGCAAGCGCTTCACCTACTTCGAAGATTTCCATGTCGGAGCGCTGGAGGTTTTCGGAAAGCTGAAGAAGCATCCGTTCCTGATCGTCCTTCGGGTTGTGACGCACAACGACTTCAATCGTTGTGAGGCCGGCGAGCTTGCAGGCACGCCAGCGGCGCTCGCCCTGAATGATCACGTACTTGCCTTCTTCGTTTTTGCGCGTGACATTGATTGGAACCTGCAGACCGACTTCCCTGATGTTGTCGGCCAACTCTTCGATCCCGGTGAACTGCTTGCGCACCTGCGCCTTGCTGATCACTTCGTCAATCGGAACGCTTTTGAGCGTGTCCAGACCTGATTCGCTGATCTTTTTGTTGAGACTAGAGAGCGACTTCAGTCCGGCCAGGTTGGCAAGCCCGCCGCTTTTGGCAGGAGCTGTTTTTTTCGTGGTTGCGATTGTCATAGCGGTTTGCGGAAATTCTTAAATTTCGATACGTGCGGCGGCTTAATGCTCGTAAGCGGCGATTTTGGCCTTGAGTTCTTCGAAGACCGCAGCGAATTCCTGAGCGGCGGCTTTGCCGTTGCGTGTTTTCCAAATGGGCTGCCCGAGCATGGTTGCCGTGTCAATCGGCGAGCGATGCTGCAGGAGGTTGTCGAAGACGAGATCCGGAATGGCTTCCCGGACATTGGCAAGCGACACGTTGTGTGCGGCGCTCTTGTCGTATTCATTGACGATTGCGCCCAGAATCTCAAGCTCTTCGTTAAAGGATTGCTTGATGTCGTAGAGCGTTTCAAAGAGACCGGCCAAGCCGTCAACTGCATAACCCGAAAGCTTGATGGGACTGACGACGTATTTCACGGCAAGAAGCGCGGCCAGAAGCTTGCGGCCAAGCGACGGTGGACAGTCGATCAACAGGTAGTCGTAATTGTCCCAAATACTCTCGAGGTGCTGCCGAGCCAGACCGACCAGATCGAGCGGCAGAGCTTCCACATCGTACCCTTCGCGATCATTCTTGCGGGAACCGATCAGATCAATGCCGTACTCCGTTGTCATGGGGCGCAGTTCGAACGATTCTTCACTGAACAACTCGTTGGCAAGCGTGCCGGTAGGTTCCTCACCGTGCGTGAGCGTCGAGGTTGAATTCCCCTGCGCGTCCATATCGACGACAAGCACTCTTTTCTTATCGTGCTCTGCGAGATAGAAGGCGAGCTGAGTGCAGATTGTGGACTTGCCCACGCCCCCTTTCTGATTGGCAAAAGCAATACGCTTAACCGGCATTGTGTTGGCTCCCAAAAGGAATTTGTGCAAGGGATATTATCATAATCTGATAATTACGCGACGCCGGATCGGAAGAAAAACATAGGAAATTGCTCCAAATGGCCAAAAAATTGCTCCGGAGCAATTTTTTTCTAACCTATTGTTTGTAAAGCTAATTTTTGCCTTTCCTGCATCCATTCTCGGCATTTCTCGCTGTTGGTGATCCATTCTTTAGCCGGGTTTTGCTGCGCATTTTCATTCATTGGTTCTTCATCGGCCCCCATCAGTTCGTCAAGAAGTGCGAAATCGGTGTCGCTGTCGGCGTTCTTTTGCATTTCGAAGTAGCCGTATGTGAGACGCGAGAGGCGAAAGAGGTTTTCACGGATATTGGAAATGAGCGCGGCTTGCTGGCGTAAAACAGCCAGTTTCTTTTCGATTTCCATTCCAGAGTTTTTGACCCATTGCGGCTGATCGGCAAAAATCGACGCGGAATAGGCGTAGCTTTTCTGCGGACGCTTGATGTAGTCGGTAATCAGTTTCGGAGCGTCGCCGGCGCGTTTGTTGTTGATGTATTTGATGCGGTTCCAGCTCATTTCAACCGTATGAAAACGCGTCATGCGCACATTGAGTCGCAACTGCGAGAGTTCCTTGCTCTTGTCTTCCTTGGGAAGGTTTTTGGCGTTTTTGAGGGCCTGCTGCGATTGTTCCCGAAAGGCATCGGCCTGTGCGCGGGCATTCAAAAGAATGAATTCATTGAGTTCGGAGACGGCTTTGACCAACGACTTGATTTCGAGCTGTTGGCGGCGTTCGATTTCCTGTGAATTGAGGTCGGCCGAGAGCGGTTCTTTGTCTAGTCCCAATCTGAGAATGTCGAGTTCCATAACCTGATGCGGCAAATCTGTTTTAGAAGATTTGCGCAAGCTAACAGCCGCCCTGTGACTGTCATCTCCGAGGTTGTGCGATTATCCGCATTACTATCTATCGTGGAAAAGCGGTCTCTCTCCCACGTATGTGGGAAAGCATCTTCTGTTTTCAATCCGTTAAAGGCGAAATTTCCTTTGCCAGATGGGCAAAGAACGTCTCGTAATTGGCTTTGCGCTGAGTGATGGCCGAACGTGTCTGACCGGGCTTTCCGAAGGTGCAACGAGAGGCGATATAACGGCAATAGGGGCAGGGGTGAGAGTAGTCCACATTCGGGTCATACTCATCGTCGCAGGGAAGCGCACCGTCGTAGTCATCCTCTTCGTCAAAGAACGAAATGTACAGACACCCGCACTTTGGGCAATGAATGAATTTGACCTTTGACGTTTGCAGGTCGCGCGCCCAAACCCATGCGTCTCTGGGGTTGAAAGGCGTGGGCTGAAGTGGTGCGAAGTAAGGCGTCTCGATGATGCTCTTGATGACGATCTGCGCAATGATCATGGCGGGAATGTTGACCGTTTTGTAGATGTTGCTCGAACCCAAGCGCGAGTAGATACTCAAAAAGAGCGAAGCGACGATCTGATCTCCCAGGCACAGTTTGCGGTGCAGTGCGCCGCTGAATTTCGTCACATCGTAGTCGGGCGGCAGCAGATCTTGGTTAACTAGTTTTTCGCGCAGTGTCCGGAACTGAGCAGGCGTCAAACCGGAAATAGCGCGCACGTCTTGTTGCGCCAAGCCCCAAATCGTCAGCATTTCAGCCACGTCCCGATAGTAGCTTTGAATGAGTCGATTGAGCATTTCGTTTTCTTTGGCCATGCTCTTGGCGGCTTTCTTTTCGTCCTTGAGAATGTTGACGAGACGGTAGCGATTGATCTTGTACTTATCGCAGATCTCGTTGGTGGGCATCTTGTTGAGGTAGTCGCGCACCACAGCTTTGGGATCGACTTCAATTTCCGGTTCGTGCCAACTCAGAGAATATTTGACATCCTCGGGCTTTTGCACGGCGTGCTGCACCTGCATCAGCGAAAAAATCATGGCGTCATCCGGGTACTTCAGGATGCCTTCGATCAGGTACGGATTAAAGCGCAGTTCATAGACGCTATCACCCAGCCCTTCGATTACCTGAAGCATGCGCAGCGTCGAAAAGGTTGAAATGGTCTGCGCCAAATCAAACGGGATGTCGAACATGGCCGCGGCCCGCGAGGGCTGCATCGAGGCTACGTTCCAGACACTTAGCCAATAGAGGTTGAGAAAGTTTTTGAAGGCCGTCGGAATTTGATGCGAAGCGGGCGCATTGCCGCTCATGGCGTCGTTTAAAAGCGACATGCAGTTGTCCTTGAGCTTGAAAGAGCAAAAGAACTTTTGGCTGATGCGACCTATGTCGGCGTCGTTAGCCTTGCTTAGAAGGTCGTAAATGCCCGACGGCAGCGGCAATATGCGCAGTGCCGTTGTTTGATCTTCACGGATTAACTGCCGGAAAGCTTGCCAAAGCTCTACGTTAGTCTCCGTCGCACTGAATTCGAAGCAGTCTGAATAGACGAAGTGTTGATCCAGGTAAGCGTTGGCAAGAACGATGCGAGTTGTGTTACCTCCTTTAGTGGAGATTTGCATGCGCGTGTCTTCTAAGAGACGATACCAACCGCCTCTTAGAAGACGTGACGTGAGCGTGCGTTGGCGAAATGAATCGTCGTTACCAAACATGCTGGACGTGAAGTATTTGGCTTGATGTCAAGCTTGTTTACCAATGAAAAACAAGCACTTTTCCTTTCACGTCATTGGCAATCTGCGCGTAGATTCCAAGCACGTAGGTTGCGTACCAATAGCCTCGTTCAACGTTAAAAGTGTGGTACTGGGCAAGAGACTGCTGCCAATTGTTTCGATTGGTTTTGAGTCTTTCGTTAAGAATATCGGCCGCAACCGAAACGTTGATGTGTACGTCCAGCAAATCTTCAGGGTGACGCACGCGGTGTCCATGCCAGAGAACATTGATCTGCATGAGACCCACGTCGACGGATTTCGTGAAGCGAAGAATACGGTTGAGTTCGGTTAGCGTTTTTTTGTAGCTAGTCCCGTAGTAAGCCGTTGATTTTGTTCGCAACGTGAATCTCCAAGGAATCACATTGGTACTGCCTTCGATGCGGAAAGCCGATTCGGCTAGAGCGATTGCGTACAAAAGGTAGGGATCAATGTTCTTGTTACGTCCAACGTCGGCAAAAACGGATCCTTTTAATTCAACTCCAGAATGAACAGCCTGAGCCAAGGGGAAAAGACAACTGAAGGCAAGAAAATTGCGACGACTCAACAAGTTTGTTCTCATGAAATTTGCAAGTGGTTGCAATGAACAAACCGCACAACTGCGGCAATGATTGCGAGAGTCCCGAATTCAAAATCATCAAGTGCGAACAACTGTTAGAACAGTGGAACAAATGCGCCCTTTGATTTTGAGTATCGGACTCGTGGTTGCCGGACTCCCCTTGTTAGGAATGACAGGATCGATTTCGGATAACCCTAATGTTTATCAACAATCTTCCTATTACCAACGAAGCAGCGAAGGCTGGTACTGGTACAAGGATCCGCTGCGCGAGGAGAAACCAGAAGCTCATAAGCAACTTCTGAAATCGGCAAGCAATGTTGCAACGTCAACCTTGGAAGGCATTACCGAACCTGTGCTGTTTTCCGCAAAGTGGGTGCGCGACATGCTGCCCCGATACATGGACCTTGCCTGGTCGAATCCGACCCCGGAAAACGTCCGGGCGTACTTCATGCTCCAGCGCTTTGCCGTGGATCGCAGTCAGAAGTTTGCGGACGTGGCCCAGCAAGTTGTGATCGGCAATCCCTATCTTGACGAAACCAATCGCCGACCGGTTTCTTCTTTCGGCATTCCGGCGGTTGATCGTCAGGCGGGAGATCGAACGGATCGGCTGCTCAAAAAAATCACCACGCAGGCCGGGATCTTCTTTTTCTTTAAGGGGGGCTGCCAATACTGCGAGCTGCAAGCGCCGATCATCAAGGTGCTTGAAAACTTCGGTTTCGACGTGCTGGCCGTCAGCATCGACGGCGGGCAACTCGCTTCGGCGCAGTTTGCAAACACAAAACTTGATGCCGGCCACGCCGCGCGTCTCGGTGTGACAGCCACGCCTGCACTCTTCCTGGTTTCGGAACAAGGCGGCTTTTCGCCTTTGGGACAGGGCTTGCTGTCTCTTGACGAACTCAAAAAACGCATCCTTGTTGTGGCCGCACGCGAAAAGTGGATTACCGAAGAGGATTTCAACGAAACCCGACCGCTCATGGTTCAAAACAGCGGACCGGAATTCAACTTGTCTGAGAAGCAAATTGCTCAGACCCCACCAATGGCCGTCACTGCAACGGCTTCTGCGCAGACCGTGAAGGCAGCCCAAGACGGATTTATCGAGCCAAGCGATTTAATCGCCTTCTTTGAGGGCCGAGGAAACCAAAATGTACAAGAGCCAGAACAATAAACCAAGCCAATTGAGACTGTCGGCGGCTGCCGTTTTGCTTGCCCTGAGTCTTGCAAGTCCCGTCGCAATGCCAGCGGGTTTGAGCGATATGTTGAACGAGCAGTTCAACACCATGAGCAACATCACAATGCCGGGCGTCTTTGAAACTCAGCGCCGAGGCGTCTTGTCGGGCGGCTCGATTGCGACGCGCTCAAAGATCGTCAATACCCAGGTTGTGAGCATGGTTCCGCCCAGTTGGAAGGGCGGCTGCGGCGGCATCGACCTCTTTGCCGGCAGTTTCTCGTTTATCAACGGCGACCAGTTCGTCCAGTTGCTGCGCAGCATTGCGTCAAATGCCGCGGGCTACGCTTTTCAGATAGCGCTGTCGACCGTTTGCGAACAGTGCATGACGTGGATCAGCTCGCTTCAAAAGAGCATGCAGGCACTCAATCAGTTTGCCGGCAACAGCTGCCAGTTGGCTCAAGGCATCGTCAATGAAGCGACCGATGCAGCAGACTTTGTCGATTGGAAGGGGCGGCAGGGACAGTCGCTTACCAATATGGCAAAAGGCTTTACGACCGACTTCCTATCGAGCTGGACACAGTCCGGTGGCAAGAGTCCGGAAGAAACCCGCAAAGACAACGATCCTACCGGGTACCAGGAAGATGTGACCGGCAACATTGTTTGGCGTGAAATCAAATCCAGCAATATCAATCGCTGGTTTACGAACGCCACAGGTGGTTCAGACAATGAATTGCTCGAGCAGTTGATGTCGCTCACCGGTACAGTTGTGGTGGAAGATCTGCAAAACGACGAAAACGGAGAGAAGATCAATCCGACCACGCCTTATGACGCACTGATTCGTCTTCCGGATCTCGCGTTGGGCAACGCCAACGCCACGGTATACAGATGCAACAGCTACGACGAAAACGGATGCCTTAATCCCACTTCCCGACAACTTGACATCACCGGTCTCAAGGACCGCTATCGCGATGTCATGCTCAGCGTTGTGCAGAAATTTGCGACCAATCCGGACGGCTCGACAATGACAGAGCAGGAAAAGAATGTGGTAGCCAATTTGCCCGCCGCACTGGGCGCGTCGCTTCGCAATCTGGCCGTTCAGTCTCAGCCGGCAGCCAACGATTTGGTCGAACGCAGTGCTGCCGCCGTTGCCGTGGACGTGACTTATTCGTCCGCTGTCGAAATGATTCAAGCCGTTCGTGCGGCGATGACCAAAGCTTCAAGCGATAAGCGCGATCGCGTATACGCCCAGCTCATCAAGGTCGAAAACAATCTGCGAGCCGACTACGCACAGCTTATCCAAACCTACGGCAGCATCCGGGGCGCACTCGATTACGCACATCTTGTGAACCGCAACGTGCGCAAAACCGAAGTCTGGCTCTCGCAGCAGAAGAAAGCCCAAACCACCAACGGCTAAAGGAAGGCGTTTCTTATGTTTGAGATCTATTCCATCGGCGACTCGGCGTTTCTGGCGCAGGTACTCAACAGCGTCGCGATGTTGTGCGGCACCGGGGACTTTCCGAAGCTCGTATCGATCGGGGCCATCCTGGGCGTGTTTGCCGTGTGCATTCAAAGCATCATCGGAGGCGTGCGCGAACTCAACATTCAGCACATTCTGATCGGACTTATTGTCTACGCCGTTTTCTTTGGCCCGAGCACGACCGTGACGATTGAAGACTCCTACACGGGACAAGTGCGCGTGGTAGACAATGTTCCGTTGGGCGTGGGCTTTTCCGGCTCGATGATTTCCAACATTGGCTACGGCGTCACAGAGCTGTTTGAGCAGTCCTATCAGAACACGGCCTCGATGACGCAGCAGCCTTTTGCCGAGTCGCTGCGGGAATTGCAGGCCATCCGCCGCAATTTGAACGACGCTTCTGTCATTGAGTCTTTGAATACGGCCATCAACAGTGCCGGCAATGTTGATGTGGCGCGTTCATTGGACAACTACATTCGCGAATGCACGTTCGTGAAGATCGCTCTGGGCGAGATGTCCAAGGAAGAACTCAAAACCAAGCCTTGGCAGGAAGCGCTGGAATTTAACTCAAACATCTACGGCACGCGTCTCTATCTGGGTAACGGTGCCGCCGACGAAAATCCGACTTGCGCTCAGGCGTGGCCCTACATCCAGGCTGCGTTGGCCAATACCAACAACGCAACCGTGATCGCTGCCGTCAATCGCGCGGCGGGCATTATGATCGACGGTCGGCCTCAGGATAGCTTCAACGGCATTTCCCAGGCGCTCAATCAGCTCAATTTAGCTTCCAACGACGCGCATGATTTCGTTCGTACCGCCATTCTTTATCCCATTGTGGAAAGAGCGGCAGCGGGGTACTACAACGATTTCGGCGACGTGGCTAACGCCACGATGATCAATCAGGCCATCAGCCAGCGAAACGTACAGTGGTCAGCCGAGCAGACGCTTTTTATGACCACGGTTCGCCCGATGCTGACCTTCTTTGAAGGGTTTATTTACGCTATTACGCCTGTGATGGGCTTTTTGTTTGTCATTGGCATCTTTGGCATTCGGTTGGCCTTGCGCTATTTCCAGACATTACTTTGGATTCAGCTGTGGCTTCCGGTGATGAGTATCTGCAATCTCTACATCACCATGAGCGCCAGCCGGGAAATGGCAAGCTACGGAGCCAATTTCCTTTCTTCGTTCTACGCGCTTGAACGCTTGGACGACGTGGTGAGTACGTGGGTGGCAACGGGCGGCATGCTTTGCGCTGCAACTCCCGTTGTGGCGCTCTTCCTGGTGACGGGTTCCACATATGCCTTTACGACTTTGGCAAATCGTCTCGGCGGCAGTGACCACATCAACGAAAAGATTGCGTCTCCGGACGTGGTTCAGCCGGCGGCTTTGTTTGCTCAGCAAGCGATGCAAACGGGCAATTCCGTCAGCACCATGCGTGCCAGCATGCAGTCGCAATTCCGCAGCATTGACACGAACGCGGGTGCAGACGCCGCCGTCAGTTCGACCCGGACGGAAGCGCAGGCCGCACAACGGGCCAACAACATGGCCGTTTCCAACGCCATTCTCAATTCCAGCAGCCACGACAACGCAGCCCGATATGCGGAATCGCTTGGCAAGAGCATGGAATCGAGTTCGGATAAGACGATTTCGAGTGCTTACAAGGCTACGTATGACTTTGCTAAGAGCCGTGGTCTTTCAGATATGGCAGCAAATCAGTACGCAACGGCTGTTACCACTTCGTTAGGTGGTCAGTTAGGCGTATCGATGCCAGGAAGAGGAGGCAAAACTCCGACGAAAGGAGAAAAAGGAGACAGTGCGTCTGGGAATGAAGAAAGTGGAATTTTCTCGTTCCTTTCTGCTGGTCTTAGTTTCTTCGGTGGTGCAAAAGGCGAATTCAAAGATACGGATACGTCGCAGACCAGTCAGCAGCTTCAGGAATTGTCCCAAAAACTTGAAGGTCTCGATTGGAATGAGGGCACTTCGGCTTGCCTGAACGATATGGTTCGCGGATCCGAAAGCAAGGAAGTGGCCGACAGTTATTCCAAGATGGTGAGCGAGTCTAAGGACCAGTGCTTGACCGAGACCGATGCCAACGTCCGATCTTCCACGAAGGCGTATCAGGATGCTGTGTCGCAAAAGGAATCCATGAGTTTACGTGGCAGTTGGAAATCCAACGACTTGGCTTCCTTTATTTTCCACAACGGCAATGCAATGGCCGCCAGTGCCTTTATGGGCGACGTTCAGCAGACGATGACGCCGCAACAGCGCCAAGCGTTTAACGAACGGTGGGCTACGCTCAAAGAAACTGGTTTCCACGTCACAGGCGATACCTCCGGGTTTGGTGTCAAGACGGCAGCCTTCCTGGAAACCATGCAGGAGCAGGGACGCTATGACGTTGTCGGGAAACTGCTGCAGGCAGCCACCGGAACGCATCCGAGAACCGACTACAACGTCGGCAATGATCCGGGCAGCATCCGTGCGCATACGCCGCAGGCGGTCGATCGGAATATCGAAGGTCTGCCGCAAAACTTTGAAGGCACTCGTTCAGAGTTGCGCTCTCAAGTTCATGGTGATGGGACGCGTGAACAGGCAGTTCAAAGCAACTTCGAAGCGAGCCGCCCGGGTGTCTCTCAGGCTCACGACGATAATCGCGCTCGAGTGGTCGGCGGTCGACCCGGTGAGTTGATCCGAGAAATGGAGGATATGAAAGTTCCCTTCATGCAAAAAGAGATGACGCCGAACACGCAGCAAGAACTGACTGATGTTGCTACTCGCAGCAATCTGACAGATGCGCAGACGCGGCTCTTTATTGCTCACGGCCAGGGTGACATGACTATTGCTCAAGATCGAAAGGAAACGCAAGACGCCAAGCAGCAGTTGCTTGAGGAAAATACGCAACGCTACGGCAAAACCATGTCTCCTGAAGGCATCCAAAGACTTACGGATGCGATGGACAACAATCTCAAACAAGCTGGAAGAGCTGATACGGCTCACGCTGCGCAGTATCTGCAACCGATTCGATCTTGGAACGATGGCTTGTATGCAAAGGACGATGTGGATCGCAGTCGTGGACCAGTTAATGCTCCCGAAAGAAATCCTTCCCCCGAAACACACCCCATGACGAGTTCTCAGATGATCCAACAAATGCAGAATACAAGGGTGCCCGTGACACAACGAGCCACGACGCCGAACACTCAGCAAGGCTTGAGACAAGCTGCGGAGCAGAGCAATTTCACGCCGGCTCAGGCTCGTTTATTGGCTGCTCACGGAATGAATCAGTCCGGGCAAGTGGGTAATTCGCAGGAAATCGCTCAGGCCAAATCGGAGCTGATGGCGGAGAACATGCAGCGATACGGTTCGAGCATGGGTCAGGAACAGGTAGCTGTGTTAACAAATGCTATGGATCACACCTTTGAACAGGCCGCCAGAGCTGATTCTGGACACGTGCAGCAATTCCTGCAACCGGTAAGCAACTGGAACGCTACGCACGGAGATGTCGCTCCGTCCGGTGGTTTCGGAACGCCCGGATTTGAGGATAACTCCCAACAATCAGCGTTAATAGGCGGAATGTGGCAAACCAATGTTCCGGCGGCGCAACAGACCGCAACGCCTCGTTCGAGAGAAGAACTGACGCAGGCTGCTGCGCAAAGCCATTTAACACCGGCTCAAATCAGGATGTTGGCAGCCCACGGGCAAGATAATCAGTCTCGCCCGGCTGCTCAACGCGAAATGGCTGAGGCGAAACAACAGTTGCTGGAAGAAAACACGCAAAAGTACGGCCGGACCATGAGCAAGGCTCAGGTTCAAGATTTGACGGAGGCAATGAATCACAACTTTGAGCAAGCAGCGCGAGCCGAAGGCGGCAAAGTCTCACAATTCTTGCAACCAGTAAGAGCCTGGAATGTTTCGCAGGGAAGTCGGTAAATAATCGAAAACAAGCATTGACGAGGGCAAGAGGGGTAATTATCATAATCTGATAATTACCCCTTTTGCTTTTTTCGGTACATTTTGGGTTCGGAGAGCTTTTTATGGGTACGTTTTTATTTGGCTGTGTTGTTTTCTTTGCAGTCGCAGGAATCGTGATGTTTCTGGATCGAAAGAAAGAGCAAAAAGAGGGGCCGACGGGCAATGAAACTCAAGTAGGAGAGCCAGTTTTTGAACCGGACGCTGCCACGCTAGCTCTGGCAGAGCGTATGAAGAATGATCCAGAGGAATTTGCTCGCTTTACTCAGAAAATGATGCAGGCAAAAAATGAATCTGGGCAACACAAACGTGATACCGGACTTGTCCCTGATGATGAAACAGTCACATACGAAATGTTGTCCATAACAGCACCAGATCAAATTTCGGCAAGACACTACGCAACGTTGGCGGGGAATCCTACTTTAATGGGATTGGCTGAACTAAAGGACGAATGATTGCTTCGATGAATCCGTCAGGTTTATCTTCTGCTAAGGCCACAGGTGTGTGGCCTTCTTATTATCTTGAAGGCACCGTCACACATTTCAATTCCGCGAAGGACTTTGGTTTTGTTAAATGTCGTGATGGGCGAGAGTTTTTCTCTTGGTTTCGGGTAGTCGAAAACAAGCGCTTGCCGAGGTTGGGAGATAGGGGCGAATTTTGCCCTCCTTTACAGTCGCAAAACCAGGAATTACGAGGTTGAGATATTCAAAACCTACATCTGAAGATAAAAGAAAGGAATCTGGACGACGGCAAAGAACGCTGCCCGCACTGCGGCAGATGAGTGATTCCACGAGTCGTTACTCGGCAAGGAAGGCTGGAGGGGCGCTTATGGGGATGCTTGTAGCTGCCACTCTGACGGCTATTTTGGTGCTTGTTATTGCTAATTGAAAAAGCAAAATTGATCCGTTAATTGATGGTGAAGCCTTGATTCGTGGGGCATCCCCAAAAAATTGCTCCGGAGCAATTTTTTTGATGAGGAAATTTTTTGTTTTCGATCAGGCTGTCAACTACCCCGCTCTAAAGAGCGAGGCTTGATAAAAGCCTTGGTTGACTAGCCTCAGGCCGCCCCAAAGGCGGGC
>ENA-UEQO01000860-UEQO01000860.1-human-gut-metagenome-genome-assembly--contig:-NODE-860-length-33988-cov-5.926779_pt1 | contig 33988 bp, 24 predicted proteins | sample MGYA00242938_ERZ507940 | MGnify/ENA primary metagenome ERZ507940 (study PRJEB26167, sample SAMN06115517) | human gut metagenome | host: Homo sapiens | place: China:Chongqing | collected 2014-12-03... | reverse complement strand
GAATTTGAAAAGCACTCTTAAATCCATCGACGACTCCTCCTGCAAAATCAGATACAGCTTTTTTTGCACTTCCCCATTCAATTTTTCGAGCATACTCCGGTAACTATCTTTCAATGAAGCTTCAACGCCATTGGCTGACCATCTTTGAGCTTCGAGTTCGGCGGCACAATTCTGCAACTCTTTCGGTGCACACATAGCGACAACGACAATATTCGCATCTTTTAGTTTTTCCAATAATTTCCCGTCGGGGCCTATTATATCGCCATTGGTATAGATCCATTGCCCCACAGGCTTTTCCTTTGGAATAATCACATAACTGATCAGGTCGGGAGCCACCACAATCGGAGCAGGTTTTTCACTGTCCCATAATAGAAGGCTCTCATTCTGGAAAATAATTTTCAATTGCCGCTCCGAATCCACATCGATTTTCACAACACCGTTATCAAAACCTCCCGAAGTTTCAGTCATTGCTTCCCGAAGCGTACCATAACACACGAAACTCGGTTTATAATCCACGTCCTGCAACGTATGCAGCACATTCTCGATCGAAGGTTCATTACCTGTTTCCTGTGCCTCTTCCAAAGTTTCCCGGATCGTTTTTCCCAGTATTTTACATTTCGTTAAAGTGCCCCGGATCGTTACAATTTCATCTATTTTTTGCAAATCGATCAGCCAAATGGCAAGAGCCGCCATTCCCCCGAATTCGGGCATATCCAGAATAGGACGGGCTAACGATTCTATGGCAGACGAAGCAGAATACTGAGCCGCTCCCGAAATATCGAGCGCCACATAATCATCGTTACTCCCAACCAGCACCGTAGGATTTACGCTTACTCCTTTTATAGCGAAAGAAGTCATATTCAACACCGGAACAGCCCGTCCGGCACCATCTCCGTTCAACACGGGAATCCCCATCTTTGCTGCAGTCACACAAGCGATCACAGAAGAAAGAGCCCCTATTTCCGCAGGAACGATACAACCGATTTCCTTTACATCGATTCCATAAAGTTCCGCCAATTTTTCAACTGCTTTTACAGTCATTCCAGCATTTTTAATCTCTTTCATCCGTTCGGGTGCTCCCATAATAGCCGTTACAACTCCATATTTTGCCGTAGTCATCGCCTTCGCTTCTTCTACGGTCAGCACCTTCACTTCAGAACATCCGTAATACGAAGGCTCAAAACATGCCGCGATCTGCATTCCGGTTTCGTATGCCCCGCCTCCGCCACTGGCTAAAAAACAGGCACCCCGGACAACGTCTTTCAATTCTTCTTGATTTAAATTTTCCATAATTTTATGATTTAAGTGGTACAATCAGATCTTATATCCTGAATTTTCGAATCATTTCCAAGGCATGTTCCGCTCCGGTCTCCCGGGCAGCCCGGCAGGCTTTATCGAAAGCAATGTCCGCTGTAGGCGGATCGCCTGTCGCCTGATAATACCTTCCTTCCAGCAAATACAACTCGCTTAAATAGCAGATCTCTTTTATCCGGATCGAGTTTTCAATAATTCTCGGTAAACTGTCTTTCAAATCTTCATACCTGCCACATTCCAAATAAACGGTATTCAATAACAAACCATAAACAGAATGCATAGAAGTGATTTCCAAATCGGTATCTCCCCGCAAGATCTCATACCCCCGCCGGATAAGCCCGATCCCTTCACCTATATCCGTCAGCGCAACGAAAGCACCGTAAAACAAATAGCCGACAGAAATATAAAAAGGATATCCTCCTGTTTTTGCCAATTCAAGCAGCGTTTTAGCATAGTTCCCGGATTGTTCCCGGTTCCCGGCAAGATACTCCTGCCAGGCCAATGCCTGATAAGCGATGCACTGGCAAAAGCGGTCTTTCATTGCAGAAATTTTACAGATCAATTCTTTTTTCGCTATGGCTGTCCTTTCATAATCGCCTAACTGAAAAGATGTCAGTAGATCGAACATTCCATACAACACCTCCACGGCCGGCTGAACGAGAACAGAGGGATCTTTTTTCCGGTACAACGTTTCAAATTCTTTCAGATAAGCGTCCGTTTCATGCAATTCACCCCGCCAAAAAAGAGTGTTTATATAAGTAATCAGCGCCATAAACTCCATAGGCACATCATTCCTTTCTCTGGCCAGTGCCCGGTATTCGGCGGCCAATTCCAAACAACGGTCAAGCTGCAATTTCACCAATCCGATCGTCCACCGCCCGAATAAAATAATTTCCATATAATCGTCACATCCCAGCTCCCGGCTCAACTCCTCGGCTTCAATATACAAGCGTTCCGTGTCCTCGTTTGCCCATCCTTTGATAGACCGGTAACAAATTCCCTGCTTTACAATAAAACGCAAACGGATAGGATCGTCCATCTTTCCGGCAAACTCTCCCAAAGCCTTATCTAATAACACAGAAGCTTCAAGAAAACCCGATACGGCCAGCATCTGATCGACGGTAATCTCTATATATTTCAATGCTTTCTCCGGTTCTCCGGCCAATTCATAATGCCGGGCGATATCTCCCGCCACCTCACCGATATTATCCCGAAAAAGCTCTTCCAGAATCACGGCAATGTCCCCATGTAAAATCATCCGCTGGGTTGCGCTTAATTCCTGGTACAGGTATTGCTGGAAAATGTAATTCGAAAAATTGAACTCGGACACCAAACCCCGGGCCGAACGCACACAGGGACCTTCATTCACCAAATGATATTGCTTTTGCAATTTACGTGAAAGTGTCATTAGCAAATCGCGTTCCGTCTCGCCCATCGTCCGCGACAAGACCTGTACGATAAAACGATACCCCTGTACACTTGCCTGCGACAATACTTCCACCATCGATTCTTCCAGCCTGCCTATCCGTTCCCGGATGATTCCTTCGATCCTTACCGGATACGACTGCCAGTCGGGAATCTTATGATTCGTCCATATACCGACTTCGTTTTGTTCCAGAACGCCTTCTTCTTTTAACAGATTCACCATCTCGCTCACAAACAAGGGATTACCTCCCGTACGCTCGAACAAGGTTTGCCGGAATGCCGCATCATACATATTTGCCTCCCGATCTAACAGGAAATCCATAAACTTGCGCCTTTCCCAGATATCGACGTTGTCCAGATGAATAAAAACATTCCCATAGCTGATCTTTACCTCATTGATCAATTTATCCATCGGATGCTTCTCTCCGTCCATGACATCGATATCCGTACTCCGGTAGCTTCCCACGATCAATACCGGACAATCCCGTAAAACCACCGACAACTGATACAGCAGGTTTACCGACGGCTTATCGATCCATTGTAAATCGTCGAGCAACAATACCAGCCGGTACTTTTCGCTCACGGCACGCAACGTATTGATATACTCCTCTATAATTTTGGATTCATCCGGCGCACCGCTCTTTTCCTGCTTTTCATCATTCCCTAAAAAATGCTGGCCGATAGCTCCCAGCACTGTCCCCACCGGAATGAAATTATCGATCAGGTCCGGAGCGTGCTCCAATAACATTCGCGCCGAGAACGCAAAAGCTTCTTTTAACTTCTCACTCCGGGAACGTCCCTTTCGCTCTATTTCTTCGTTATCTCTCACCTCCTGCATCAACTGTTTCAATAATTCCTTAAACGGCTGATAGGGAATACTGTACTCCGACCGGATACAACAAAACGTGGAAGCGATCAACGTGTTTTCCGTTTTCTCTTCCAACTCCCCGGTAAACATATCCAACAACACGGATTTACCTGTCCCCGCTTCCCCGGGAATAAAACGCAACTGACAGTTCCCCCTGTCCAAAGAGTGGTAAGCCTGCCAAAGCTGCTCCATCTCCCGCTCCCGCCTAACCATTTTCAATTCATCCATGCTATTTTCCATTAAATCGGTTTCAAGCCCTACATTCCTGCTTATTATCCTGTTTCAAGGATTCGTTCATCCCGCCCGGTAAAATCATCCGTTCCTTTTTTGTTCCACCAGCCGGGCTGCTGCTTTCCCTTTATCGTCGGCTTCCGTTTCTTTACTTTTATCATCGTTCACCAGCATCTCTCCTATTTCCATAGTCGGTTCCACAGTACCTTTTTCCTGCTGATCTACATGAGTCAGCTCATGACCGATCAACTCCAATCCGGCAGTCGTGTCGGGTTTAAACTGACCGGGAGCGAATTCAACATTTTTTCCTTGAGTAAAAGCCAGTGCTCCCACCTCTTCAGCTTTTTTTGACTCCGTAACAAACTGGACAGACGAAAAATTCCCACCGATAGCCTCCTCCATTCCCTGTCTTACATCGTCAGGCAAGCCGGTTTTATCGTCATGAGCCGGTTCTCCTCCCGGAGCGGAAATAGGTTCCGCATCCGCATGCAACTGACTGACGAACTTTCCCTGCAACAGTTCTTCTTCATCCTCTCCCTGCATCTGGGTTGTAAATTTTCCTTGCAATAGCTCATCGTCCTCTTCTTGCATCTGAGTTGCAAACTTACCCTGCATCAATTCTTCCTCGTCATCGCCCTGCAACTGGCTGACAAATTTTCCTTGTGCCAGTTCATCGTCATCCTCTTGCAATTGAGTGGTAAACTTACCTTGTACCGGCTCTTCATCCTCCTCCTGCCGTTGCATGGTTTCCAGCATCTTTGCCTGCATGGCAGACATCTGCCGGTTGTCCGGCATTTCCAATGCACCATTCTTCACTTTCGGCTGTATAGTCCGTGAAGGCACTTCCTGAAATTGTTTCTCTGCATTCATGATATTCGGTATTTAATTTCTCCAATTTACATAGACCGGCTTTTTCATCCAGGGAAATTTGACCGGCGAATAACTCCAGGGCAAAGAGTCGAGCAATACATCGAATCCCCGCACTTCTACTCCCAATTGCCAAAAATCCCCGGTTTCCTGTAATATTCCCCCGCGGATTAAAAAGCTATCCCGAAATCCCTGTAAAGAGGTATGTTTCAATTTATCCCAATTCTTCATAGCTCCATTCAGCATAGACATACACAGATTCTTTTCCTCCTCTGTCAGCTCCACCTCACGAGGAACAGCCTGTTCCATTTCGCATCCGGTCAGCAATTTATTCAATACGAGTTCGGACTCCTGAAATTCACATCGCTCATACAGCATATACTGCAATAAAAACATCGCCCTGACCTGCTGTTCCGTATCTTTAAAGTTTCCATCCGCTACATAACCCAAATGCTTGAATAACATCGGAAAATAAGGCGCTAACAACACCAATCCGGCATTTTTAATATCAAAACGTACCTCTTCACGTCCCCATTTATCGGGCTTTCGGGATTCCGCTGTTTTTTTCCCGGACTGCCCTCCGTCCGGTTTCTGTTCCTGTACCATCATTTCCAATATTTTAAATACATTATTGACTGTCTGTGTTTTTATATGCCGGATGATTTCCTCACACTTTTTCTCCGATAAAACCGTCGTTAGTTTCTGCCATACCGATTTTAAGATTTCCTTGCCTGAAAAATTGATATACCGTTTCCCGGTATAAGGTATAAACCAGCCTAACCACACTTGCTCACCGGGAAAAAAAGAAAACCTGTTCTTTAATTCCACTAAAATATCCCATACCTGCCGGACTGGAAACCGCCCTAACCTATCCAGCCACAATTTCTGCAATTCTACATTTCCGGCAATCCCTTCCAATATCTGCCGCTCTTCGGCAAAAGAACATTGCTGCCACATCCGGCGGACAGTTCCCGGACGATTATTCAGCCACCAAAATACCATCCCCGTATCTCCTTGTTTCAATGCCGCACACCACATCACCGGGCTACATTCTTTCCAGCCGGTATGATCCAAATGTTTCTCAACAAGAGCCGCCACAAAAGTTTCTTCCCCGTATTCGTCCACCAAATAATTCCACAAGCCCTGTGTCGCCGAAATCTTTTCGCACAATAACTCCGCATGTTTTACCGAACGGAATAACATAGACCATATTTGCCGCTTCCACTTCCGGATAAACCCCGACACTTCCGGATTCCGGTAATTTTGCAGCAATCCCACCACAAACTCAATCCCGGCCCTATCCCACATTTGTTCCGATATTTCCCGGCGTTTCGACAAAACCGTGAATATATTCCCGACATATTGTTCCGCTCCGGATTCCTGAACGGAGGTTTGCATTTTTTCCTCCTCCCACAATTCAAGAATAACTTGCTGTAAATCTTCCGGTAAACGGGACTTTGTCCCGCCGCTGAAAAAATAATCCAGTAACTGGCCGGCAGTCAGGTTATAATGAGCAGCCAACTGCCATAACACAGAACGGACGAAATACTTCCGGCTGAATGCAGAAACAGGCACACTCAAAACCACTAAAAAAATAAACTCCCACTTCAAAAGCCGGAATTCTGCCCCCGCCCTTCCTTCCAGCATCCCCTTTTCCTTTTCCCGGTCGAGGCTCCAGGCATAGGATATGATAAAAGCGCTCTGGGCAGGGATAATGATTTCCGTCAAATGAAAAATCTGTGCTTCAGGAATATTTTGTAAAAACCGCCGGGCTGTCAGCGGATGGGATAACAGGTCTGCCAGACGGGATAATTCCGACATTTTCCAATCATTTTTCCCCGTTTCATCCAGAACATTGCAAAACCTGGCACTAATCTGCATTTCATACAACTCTTTAAGAATCTCTGCCAACGGCACAGGCAATTCTGCGGCATCTGCACATAAAAAAGCCAGCAATACCAACGCATCTAAATTGTAATGCCGGGCGAGCCGATGTACCACAGCCATTACAAAACGCGAACGCTGGAAAGACGACACCGGAGAATCCAATAACACCAAAAACAAAAATTCCCATTTCAACAATCGGAACTCCGGACCCGCTTTCCCCTCTAACAGGCCTCTTTCTCTCTCGTGTTCGAGGCTCCGGGCATACCCGACGATAAAAGGACTTTCTGCCGGGATAAGCCATTCTACAATGCAAATGATTTCTTCCTCCTTCAACCCCGCTAAAACCTGCCGGCAAGAAGCGGGCTGAGATAGCAATCGGCACAATATACCACAATCGGCAGCAGATAATGTTTTTGCCGAACGAACGATATCGAGGGCTACATCAATTTCAGGAGATTTTCCCACAGCCTCTTGCTGGAGATCGGAGAAAATAGCCAACAACTCAGGAATAAGAATCCACTCCTCGGTAAACTTTTTCAGCCCGGCCGTCAAAAGCTGTAATAAGTAAAAAAAATCAAGATTAAAATGAGCAGCAAGCCCGCGAACGGTTTGTCCCACCATTTGTTTCCGGCTGAAAAAACTTCCGCTATCGAACAACAGATAGGCCAGCACCACTTGCCACACCACATGGCGATGATCCCCGGCAGTAATTTCAGGATGCCCCAGCCTGCCGTGCGACACGATCAGGTAACGGACATACACCTGAATGAACGTTGCTTCCGAAGGCTCCGCCGCCCTGACAATCATTTCCAGCTCCCCGTCGGCGAACTGATATGCCAATCTTTTCCGGATAGCGGGAAGATTCCCGCCTCCCTTTAATAAACGTATAAATTCTGTCCCGTTGTTTTCAATAACCTCTTTCAGCAAGACCGAAAGATCGTTCAACTCTCCCGAAGCCCCCCGAGGGAAAAAACCATACTCTAAAAAGAATAATAAAACTTCGGTCTTATCCGTATATACCGGAATGACCTCTACCGGATATTTCCCCCGGAATTTTAAACAATCGGTAAAAAAATCATCCAATTTTTCCGCCAACCTTTTAGGAAACTGCCGGTAAAAGTCCGGCTCTTCGATTTCGCCCAAATCCAGGGTAACGGCTTCCAACCGGATTACTTCGTCCTCACGGTCGTAACGGCTCAGCACATCGTCGATCACCTTTTCCACCATCGTAGGATAAAGGCTATCCCATCTGCCATACAATTCCGTAGCGAATCCCTCACTACTCATTTGTAAATCCAACCGTGCCTTTTCGATCGTAATCATAAAATAATGTTTTTAAGCTGTTCCGCTTCCTCTTTCCCCGATTCCCCTGCCGCCACCTTTTTCCTCCAATGATAATAAGCCTGTTCAAATCCCCACATTTTCCGGGGAGAGAACCAGCGAAAACGCACCTGCAAATGAGCAGGCAGGCGGGAACAAACCAGTTCTTCACATACTTCCCGGAAACGGGCGTCGGCCATCCGGGCAGACCACCCGGGAAAAACCACTGTCACCGTAAAATTTTCGCCCGTTCCCAAATACAGGTGTTCCAACACATAAAGGGTTTCGCTTTTCCGGTTTAACATTACCAAAAAACGTCTGAGGCAATTCGCCGTTTCTACCGCATCCCGGCGCGAAACGAAACGTCCCAGATTAATCCATTCCTTTCTCTGGACGTGGAAAAACACCAGCAAACGATCGGGGTGCATAGGCAGATTCAATATCCGGTAATTCTCCTGCCGGATTCCTCCCCGGAACAAACCCTCGAACAGCAGATTGTAGTGCAACAAAGGCAGCCGGTCCCTCAATACATGATAATCATGGTCTGTAAACTCCACATCCATTAAGGGAATCCGTTCCATATACTCCTCTTTCAACAACTCTTCCGGCACTAAATTATGGCTCAGCACATGCCCCTGAAAATTATAGAAACGCTCGTCTTCCACTAATTTCAGGTTATAGAACGGAAACACGTTGATCACCGGATGCTCCTCGTATATATAAAACCCCAGTAAAGTAGAGATATAAGCCTTTATTCCCGGCACATTTCCCGGAGAATTACGGGTCAGGTCGATCCCTTTAAAACGGTCGCGTCCCCAGGCAGGAATCCGGCTCAGAAAACGAAAACGCCGTTCCAGCTGTTCCGCTTCGCTATCTTCATAAAAATTATAGGCATTCAGCCATGCCGGATTACTGTCCTCCCCGTATATCCGTTCCAGCATATCCGCCCAACGCCTGCGTTCCCGTAAGAAACGTTGCTTATCGGGTATAGGGATATCTTCATTTTTCACCAGATTTTGCCATTCCGACACCGGTTCTTCCAAAGGCACCGTCGTCTCTGCCAGTAAACCTCCGTTTATATCCAATAAATCCGGAGCATTTTCCAATTCCTTCAATCCTCTGCCGAAAACCTCGTCGAACAACAACAAATAAGCTTTTAATTGATGCGCCTGAGCCTTCCGCTGTGCGGATTCTCCAGCCGCAACTCCAAACTCATTAATCGCATAACAATCGGGAAAATCATTCTGTACACTGTAATGTTTATATATCTTTCGCAGCTTTCCCTCCGGAACCTTCATAAAAGGAGATAAATCGTTTGTCCTGTTCTGATTACCGAAACAACGGGCATGCCGGGCATAAAGCTGTTCGGTCAGATGCGAAAAATCCAACACCGCCGGGGCATTTCCCACCAGTAGCCGCAGTCCGGTATCTTCCGCTTTTCCCGGAATCAACACCGTGTAGGAACGGTCGGCATGCGGAGTGGCTATCATATTGTTATAAACCTGCTCTTCCTCTCTAAAGCCCAAAGAGTGAATATATTTAACGCCTTTCAGGTTTTTCAGGCGATGATAAAGATGAGGCACGGCATAAGTTTCAGGCAAAGGTTTCAGGGAACATTCATCCATCACCCAATGTTTCTGTTCAGGTCCGTCCAGCAATTCGTCCAGCGTCTTCCCCTCCGCCAATAATTCATCCACCCGTTTATATTTCACTCCGGCAACAAAAAACTGCAAGGCTTCCCAATAAATATCCGCTAACAACTGTGCCGTATCGGTATCAGGCTCGATTCCGATATCTCCCTGTAAAATCAAAGGCTTGCGTTCCACGAAAAGTACTCGCGACAAGCCTTCGCATAAATTACGGTTGCAATGAAAAAGCGTTTCCACTTGTCTCCTCACTTTTTCCCTATCCGTAAATGCAACTCCGGGAGCCAGTTCCACCAATATATCATACCAGCCGTCCCCTGTTTCCCCGGACGGATATATCCATAGGTTTTCGATCTCATCCACCGCATCGATCATCAGTTTCCGGTAATCTTCCGGAGTGACCGGAACGGTAGGAAACACTTCCACCGGAGAGAACAGACCGTAACGTCCCGGCTGGAAACCCGCCGGATCTGCCGAAAGATAATCGGGCATATCAAACCGCAAACGATAGTCCAGCTCCGTCAAAGCATAATTTAACAGATCGGTCATCGTTATCCCCGGATCGTGCGTATTATAATCCGTCCACAACTCTCCCGACATCTGCTGCAATCTCTCTATCGACTGTCGCAAAAGCTTCGGATAAAGGTCATTTTCCGGTTCCCGCTTTTTGATATAAATATGATCCATCATCTTACCTTCCATTTAAATCCGGCCATTTCCCGCAAAACAAAAGCCGCCCGTTCAGCTAAAAAAATAATGATCCTGCCACAATTCCGACACCTGAAAACGAATCCGGGCCTCCTCCCCGTAATCACAACGGGTACGTATCTGTAACCGCCATGTCTCCCCGCGCTTATACCAGCGTAAACGCAGGCGGTTAAAATGTATTCCGAACCACGATTGCATACTGCGGATACAGCGATGGCTGCCGTAGCAATGTAAAGCCGTAGCTTCCAGCAACGCATATTTCCCTTTTCCCTTTTTCCCGCAACCGGCAATCACCCGGTAAGCCCGGCAACCCGGCAACTCCCCCTCCGGTTCCCCGGTAATATCATACCATTCTCCGTTGGCAGGCACTTCCCCGCTATTATAATTTCCGACAAATCCGGCAGCCTTCACCGTTCCGGTCAGCTCTACATCTCCCTGTAATTCAATTCTTTTATCGGGGTAAAGGGTCAGAACAGGCTCGTCTTCATCCCCCTTTTGGATGCACATACCGCCGCTTTTCCGATCGACGACCACTCTCCATAAAGGCGATTCATCCAATATATTTCCAAAAAACTCCAACACAGGGCCTTTTTCTTCCAACGGGGACAGCTGTAAACCATTTCCGGCAGACTTGCTCATCCCGTCGTCCACAATGTTCAGCATAGAATCGACCAGATCCTCAAAATGCCTTCCGGTAGGTATTCTACCGCTACCGAAATAACCTTTCAGTGTTTCCCTATTCGTTTTTGCCATACTCTAAATCTTCTGACTTTTCAATATCACCGTCTTCTCATTTCTCAAAGAGAAAGCCGGTAACACCGACACCCGTCGTTCAAAAATCTATTTCCATATTCTTCTCATCCCTATTGGATCACCAAAGTCCTACCGATTTCCAGTTTACCCACTCCGGCACGCTCCTGCCATTCTCCACATAATTCTATTAAATGCCGTTTCGCCGGGACAGCCACACACCAGGGCTGCGACGCGCCTATCATCACCTCTCCGGTTTCCTGTATATTATACTCGTCCAAACTATACATCCGTTCTCCCGATTCCGTAATATGCAACACAGACAATCCCTGCAATAAAGCCACTCCTTCATCTTCCATCACGGCATTTTGCAAAGCCTGTAATGAAAAGCGATAACCGAATACCGGAATGCCTCCGTCGTCTTTCCACGGTGCGATATTCCCGTTCAATTTATTTTCCAACCTCCGGGTGACCTCACCCAAAGGAACTCCCGGCATTAAAGTCACCCGGCAACGTACCGTCATTTCTTCGTACACCGGATTCACGGCATCCACGATCATAAATTTCCCCGTCGAGGCCTGTAAGCGATCCTCGATCCCGGACAATAACAGGTGTGTCGCCAACGGCCAATCCCCGCCTTCCTGCCGGGGAACAATAACCAGCGTCACCACTCCGGAACGGTTTCTTTTTTTCGTGTCCAGACCGGGTAAGCACTTTACTTTCATCACCTGCGGAAAATGCTGCAAAACCAACCGCTCATAATCGGCAGGCAACAAAGCCCGGTTCCGGTGGGCAATACGGTCGGACAGCCGTAAGCGAATATCCCCGGCATCGCCCCCCATCCGGCCACCGTGCCCCTTCACAACCTGTATAATCTCGACAATCCCGGGAAGATTTTTCTCGGAAGCCGATATTGTTCCGGCAGGCAATCCCGCCAACACGTCGGCATGTTCCTCTATTCCCTTCGTATCGGAGATCACCTGAACGGCATTCATATATATGCCCCGCACCGGAGGACGGTCTATCAAAGCAGAGGGAAAAGCTGCACATAACCAAAACAATCCTTCCCGATCCAGGTGTTCAGGTCCGATAGGGACAGGTAACAAAATTTCTATCAACCCGGTATTCATAAAAAAACAGGTCGAATCCCGCATCACCGCTCCTGCTTCCAGCAATTCCCATCTCTGTCCCGTATTCATATACCACCTGCCTGCAACTTCCGAAGTATCTTCTTCCACAGCATCCCGGTAATCGATCTCTTTCCGCAAGGGAGCGACATCGACAAACAAACGCACCCGTTCATACCCCAATGCTCCCCGGAACCCCAATAATAGGTTGCCGCTATCCTTAGGGCCTTCCGCCAAAACCACCGGACGATCCATTTCTGCAGAAAGCAGATTACCGGCCGTCAGCGGACAAATATGATACAACTTCGTCCCGCTTTCTGCCTGCCCCACAGCCAGACAAACCGTTTCTTCGGCCACATAATTCAATTCCCAGTGATCCACCATCGGGGATACGGGTAACACCGGAGGAGGCAAGGGATGCTTCCGGCGACTATTTTGCATCATAACCTCCGTAAAAAGTTGCCGATAAGCGGCATGCCCGAAACCGACCTCCGGCCCGTCCAGCACCACTTTGATAAAACCGCTCCGGGACCGGCCGTACACATAGGAATCCTCGCTCACGGCCACCGGAGGCAAAGTCCCGGAAATCCGGCAGGTCAGACAGGTAGCTGCCGGTATAGGCGCATTGCGCAACAAAGGAGAGCCATCCGCAGGAGTAAATAAATATTGTGTATTGCCGGCTTCCGCCTGCCATTTCTTTCCGGCAAGCCATTCCATGCGTACCCGGAACGAACAATTGTCTATCCCGGCTCCATACCCCTGATAATACCCATAAAACCCTTCCGGATGCTCGGGTAATTGCTGCCATTGGCTCATCAATTCCACTTTTTTCAGGGGTTTGGAAGCCATTTCATAATTCCCGAACACAAACCAGGTCCCTTTATCCGGCTGAACACCGAAAGGATAAACAGGAACCGAAGTATCCAGCTCTCCTCCCGCATTATATAATTGTAAATCGGAAATTCCGGCCACTTCCGTTTTCAATGTAATCTCGTCGAACCTGACCTGTCCGGCCCAGCTATACGGAAACAGCCAGGCTTCCCGGTTCATCAGTATCCGTAAAGCAGGTTTTACGGTATTCATTCCGTGTTTATCGGAACTGCAAGGCGTAGTAGCCGGAAAATCCTCCTGCAACCGGAATATCAGCCGCAAACAATCTTCATTTTCATAATTCAACACATAATCGGACACAACCGTCCATCCTTCATCCGTGCTGATTTCCAAATAGAACGCATCGTTCAGCAATTTATAAACGATCTCCTGGTCTTCACATTGCTGTCCGTTTGCCACCTCTCCGATCAACCCTTTGAAAAAGACCACACTCTCCTCTGTCAAACGAAATGCGACGGATACATTCCTGCATCCCTCCCGCAAAAGCAACATCGGCGATTCGATCAGCAATCCCACAGGTTCCAGGCGGCTACCCTCCCCGCCGAACAGGGTTCGGGGGTGTTCAGGATCGTCCAACTGAATGTCATTGCGCAAAATAGCGGTCACATATCCCAGGCGGGCAGCGGGAAAACGTCCTGCATCCCTTTCCAGCAAATAAGAATATATCCGCCCTATGTCCATTGAAACCACCGAAATATCCTCATTGCTCCGGTAACAGAAAAGGGTATTGTCCGCATTTTTTCCGGCTACAAAAGCAGTGTTCTTTTCCACCGGCACATCTGCACTTCCCGCCCCTTTTTTCAGTACCAGCCAGGTGCTGTCCGGTACAGGCTTTCTATAAGCAGCCCGTAACACGTTCTGAAAATAAAACAAAGGGAACTCTTTCCAGCGGTTATTGAATTGTGCGGCTATCTCTCCATAATTTTGCAGAAACACCTTCAATACGGCAATGGCAGGATCGTTCTTGCCGCTGGTCTCAATCTCTTGCAGATAAATCCGGTAATTCTTCTGTAATTTCCGGACACATTCCAACAAGCTATAATATTCTTTTTTAACGATATCCTTCCCTTTCAATCCCTGATCCACTTCCGGACGCGTCCTCAAATCGGCGGTCAGGCGCAAATCCCTGCAATAAGCCAACCGCTTGTCCCATTCATTCAATTTTTCCACCAGTTCATCGAGCAAAGGCAACGATTCCTCTCCTCCACACTCATATTGTAAACGGAATTTCAATTCCAAAGCACGAATATCCAGTTGCCAGATTTCAGAAAGAACAATCAAAGGCTGAAAACGGAACAGCTCATACAGAACTCCGTCCGCTTCGTCCGAGGAATTGAAGAAACGGACACAGCGCATCATTTCTACGCACCTCGACATCAACGCCGGGAAATCGCTTTCCAGCATATCGAAACAACGACCGATCGTTTTCCGTTCCTCATACCGTTTTCGGCTTAAACCATCCGTATTCCATAATCTGTTCATCTTCACTTTTCTATTGTATGCAACATTCTCCCGCCATTTCCCGCTAAATTTCGTCGATATCGGTCCCCTCACGCAAATAGAACGGGAACACCATATTTGTCCGGGAATTTGTCCGCCTTACCGTATAATCCAGTTCTACCAGAATAATACCTTCATGAATCCGTTCCAAATCCAAATTCACTTCATTCAGCGTCACCCGGGGCTCAAACATCAGCACTGCCCGCGAAATCACATCCTGCATCTGCGTTTGCACGGTCAAAGTCATTTCTTCGTGCATAAACCGGCGGATACCGCATCCAAAATCGTAACGGTGCACCCTCTCGCCCGGATTTGTCTGCATTAAGATTTCCAAACTCTGACGAATATCCTCATCCTCTGTCACCGTCACTGTCGGATCCACCCCTTTCCGAAATTCCGGCGGAAAACTCCATCCTTTCCCTAAAAACGACTTTTCCATATCTTTTTATCTCCGATTTTTATCATCCGCCTAAAAACTCATCTCTCCCGCCATTTCAACGCACCGATGGGTTATTTCTCCTCCTCATCGTATTTGCACGGTCTTACCCGCCGATCATCACCGTGGGACACCCCAAAGCGATCTGTCCACCATGAGCCGTAGAGTCCCCCTGCCGGGCGGCCGGTTTCCCGCAAATCATTACCGTAGCCGACCCTTTTATGATCGAATCGGGCGGTCCGACACACACACACATATCTCCCATAACGGCCGCGGGCAATTTCCCGATAAGCACAGTAGGTGCCCCCGGCCCGACAACAGGTCCCCCCACATGGGGAATCGGCGAAGGAAACGCAGGTGTCTGCATAGGGCAGGTATGCATATCCGTTAATCTTGCTGCCAGTGGCATATCTTCTTATTTTTTTAATTATACATCATCAATTAATCATCACCATGCCTCCCTTTATCGTAGTCTGCCCGGAAGCGGAAACCTCGGCCGTAGCCTTTCCTTTTGCAGCAAAACCGACCTTAGCATTGGCATTCACATTCATCCCTTCCAGGGTCATATCCATTTTAGCCTTTACCTCCACCTTACCCGACGCTTCGAGAGATATATCCCCCTTTGCTTTCAGCACGATATTTTTAGCACAGTCGAGCGTTATTCCCTGATCGGTCAGGGTCAGCTGATTTTTATTCTGATCGGTCAATTGAATCGACTTTTTGTCGTCGTTGATCTCGATCTTATTCTTTCCGGGTGTTTCAAGGGTGATCATCTTCTTTTCATCATCGAATTCAATCTTTAACTTCTCTTTCGTCGCAATGACTTTTTTCCAATTCTTATCGTCCAATTCATAAGGAGCAGGCTGTTTACTGCTGTATAAATTTCCCAGAATCACCGGATGCACCGGATCATTATTGAGAAACCCCACCACTACTTCATCGTCGGGTTCCGGAAGAAAAAAATGCCCTCTGTCCTCACCGGCATATAAAGTCGCCCATCTCGCCCATATACTGTTATTATCGCCGTCCAGCACAGGAATATCCACTAAAATCCGTAATTCTCCGGCAGGATCTCCTTTCAATTGCTTCACTTTACCGATATGCAATCCTTCTATTCCCGGAAGCCAGCCGGAAGCCGGCGGAGCTGTCACATCCGGCTCGTCGGTGATATTTTGCGGCGATATTCCCATATCCACCCGCGTTATCCATACCTGTTCCCGAATCGTATGCTCTACGGCACCTACGAAAACATTCCCGTTAAAACGTGCCCCAAGTCCCTTCAACTCCACAATACATCCCGGAACAACCGCAGCATTCCCGCTGAACGAAAATGTTCCCCGGTAACGCGCCAGCCCGGCTTTTAACGCCAGGCTATCCGCCCACGCCTTCATCACACCGGACTCTGCCGGAATATCCGTCTGCACCAAATACTTATCTCCCGTTTCCAGATCGGTAACAGCAGTATTTCCTTGTTTATTCAAAGCAGGTTTGGAAGCCGATGCCTTAACGACCGCCTGCTTACCGATATCCCAACTCACGGCCTCCACAGCCGCAAACTGTTCGGTGGCAGAAATCCCTCCCCTAAAATCGATCAAATCCACTCCATAAGCCACCGTCAGCACAGGCGAATCGCTTACTTTCGGTTTCTTTACGGAAATTTCCTTTCCGGCACAGGTAATCAATAAACCGTTGACATCCGCACGCGACAAGGCAAAGTCCCAATCCGTACAATAATACTGTACTAAAGCGGGATACTTAAAAGAAGTCGCATCCACAGAAACATTTCCATAACTACTCAATACCGTCTGAATAATCTCACTATCCTTTTGCTTCTCGAATACTTTATTTTTACGTCCCAAAGTAGCGGCAAACAATACATCACGGCACTCCACCACCATCCGGGGACGTTGCTGTTCATCGATTTCCATATTGAGCATCACCACTACTCCCTCAAAAATCGTCTTTTCGGCATCCGGTGTCCCGGCATCCAAACGAATCGTCTTTCCGGGCTTAAATGTATCTGAATCTGTTTCTTTAAAAGTTTGCTTCGCCATATCTCCGGCATTGAACTGCAAAGTCGCTTTACCGATACGGTTTGCTTCCATCCGGACAAATGCCGATACCAGGCGATAATCGCTCCCGACATCTTTACCTTCACTGTACACGGTACACGAAAGCACTCTATCACTTTTTTTGGTAGGGGAATCAGCCATTTTTCATCAAATGTGGAAACAGTAACACCGTTCCCGGGTTTATATTTCTAAATCCGTCCAGCCCGTTTATCCGGGCCACTTCATCCGCCAGATAAGAATCGCCGTATATCCGGGCACACAGCGAAGCGATCGTATCTCCTGCGCCAAGGGTTACGACATGGGACATATCGGGCGATTGCCGGTTAGCCTCCTTATCCGCTTCCTCCCGGTTTACGAATTCGGTAAATAACAATGAAACTTTTGCCCGCAAAGGCTGGCCGTCGGGAGCAAACAACCCGTAAGTCGTCTTCATCTGTTTAAGCCTTCCTTTAAACAATAACGTCCCCCAGGCAATTTCAATGAAATTCGACTGGTGTTCATCGCCATTGTATTTATATACCAGCTTTTCCAGCTCCCCGATCTTCTTTTTCACCGTGTCGGAATCCTTCGTCCCTTCGATCACTCCGGTACAATCGATCTGTACATCCACCGAAAGTTCTTCATTTTTATACCCGACAAACACAGGCGACTGTTTATTTTGTCCCTGCTGTTTTCCAGGATCATATTTCACCTCTTTTTTACCCTGATAATCCAGAGGTGAAATCTGGACGGTCATTTCACCGATCTTCTTACTGAACTTTTCGTCCCCGTAAGCGATGATTTTCATCTTCTCCATAGCAGTCTATCTTTCCCTTCGTTTGTAATCGGTATATTCATAGCGGGGAATCTCCCTAAGAATTTCCTCTTTCAGCTCTTCCAGCACCCCGGCAGGAATCACATACTCCGGCTCCTCTTTCTTTTCCTGAGTTACCGTGGTCTTTATGACAATCTCTTTTATAACTACCGGCATCGGATCATGATTTAAAATTTTCTTATTTTTTTCGTTCCAACAGGCCGTAACACAACTCCAGCGTTTCTATGGCCAATTCGTTTGCCTTTGCATTAAACGTGTTCACCTCCCATTTCACCGGATAGGCATTCGAACACCACCAGCACCGTAGAGCTTTCCCTTGTGCATCCATCAAATACACTACGATATTTCGAGGCTTGATCTTTTTAGCGAATCCTCCTTCCATCGTATCCTTAATCCAGGTCTCGAGACTGTTACTAAGAGGTTCCAAAGCCCGTTTCAAAATCAAATTCCCATGCTTTACAGTTTTGGGCACGGAGTGGATAAAATCATTTTGTCCTCCTTCTTTCATCTCCTCGACCTGCAATTCCATTTTCAATCCCGAAACTTCCAAAAAATCCGTATCCGGGATTTTGGGTGAGCCCTGTATCACTACCCGAAAGTAAAATGATACAGGGGGCACCCACTCATTCCCTGCTGCCATTATCCGTTAGCTATGGTTAAACCTTCATGTGCCAAATCGAGCGATTCGACAGCAGCCTCATTGCCATCCGATTTCAAACTGACTCCGGTCACCTTGGTCGGCCAGGCATTGGCCAGTTTCCACACCATGGTAGGCGCACCGCCTTCGTCCAGCAAACTGATTGTAACAGCCTTGCGCTCGATTGTATTCAACTTTATAGTATTAAACCAATCCCAGAATTTATTGTCTTTTGCAAAAACACCTTTTTTCAGGCTTACATTACTCGATTTTTTAATTCCGGGCATTTTGATCGTCGAAAAAGCCGGACTGTTCCCGTGCCGATATTCGATGATCTGAGCTTCGATATCCAGGCCAGACACCTCTTTACAGGCGATCTCCCCGATTCCGTCCACCTCTACTTTAAAATAAAAACTCGGTAACGGCCATACTGCATCTTGTTTTTCTCCTGCCATAACTTTATAATTTTAAATATGAATTTATTCGTCTATTTAATTGTTAGCTTTTTTGCATCTGTTGCTGGAAAGTGATTTCGATAAATTCTGCCGGACGGGTAATAGCCACCAAAACAGTAATCCTCATAATACCTTCCAAAATATCCTCGGGAGTCATCGTATCCCCCAATCCCACGTGCACGCTATACGCATCTTCCGGCACAGCTCCGGCCAATCCGCCGCGTTTCCATACCCCTCTCAGGAAATTTTCAATCATACTCTTGATATTCAGCCAGGTATTTGCTTCGTTGGGATCGAACACATAAGCTCTGGCGGCATTCTTAACCGATTCTTCCAAAAATATCATGGTACGGCGTACGTTGATATACCTCCAGTCGAGCGAGTTTCCATCGAGCGTACGTGCTCCCCATACCTTCACGCCTTCTCCTGTAAACGTACGAATAGCATTCACCGCCTTCCCGGATAACGGCACATTCAAATCCTCCTGGTCGTCATGTGAAATATTCACGGTCGGAGTCACTACATTGCAAAGCGAATAATTGGCCGGAGCTTTCCAAACGCCACGGGTATTGTCCACCATCGTATAAAGCCCTGCCATTGCTGCTCCCGGAGGCAGCAGATTGACTTTCTGACGGATCTCTTTCAACACCGAACGATAAACCTGGCTATTCTGCAATAAAATGGTATGCAGTAAGTCGCGATCCACAGGAGCCAGCTCTGCATCTTCCAGCTTTACAAGCTGTTCTGTAAGCTGAGCCTGTCTGTTCTCGTCCTTCCATTCGGCAATTTCCGCCTCCAGCAACTCCTTTAGCTTAGGAATATCGACATTGGCATAAGTGATGCTTTTTTCAGAAACAACGGACGTATTCAACCAGGGGTAATAAGCAGCTCCAAAAGCCAAAAAATTACTGCCGATAGCCTCCCGGAATTCCATCACGGAATCTCCGTCCGGATCCTGCCGTCCCTTATAACCGCCAAATACATCCAGGATAGCGAAACGATTCTTCATCTTATTGCCACAATGCATCAGCACCGCCTGTTGTACGCCGACACAAGCCTCTTTGGCAAGGCAAACCGCTTCAGGCACCAAAACCAACGTCGGCTCCTGCTCTTTTACCAAAGTTTCAACGCCTGCAGTAAATTTATCGGCCTCGAAATCTTTCGTATAATCCCCCACCGACACAATGTAACAAGGGCCTCCGCCATTGGCATAAAAAAGCAACATATTATAATACAGGGAGTAAGCAGGATTCGACTGGACCAACTTATATCCTTTGCCTCCCAGCATCAATTCGGGCTCGCTTCCTTCGGCTTCCTGAATCTCGAATACAGGGGAAGGCTCTCCGCCGAAATAAGAACGATATTCTGCCATCGACGTAATCCGCCATGGTTTATTGGTTAATGATTTATTGCCGTTCACCGCTATTTCGGTATGCCCGATAAAAGCAGGGACAGCGGTCGCAACCTCGACGACCGAATTTGGAAATGCGTTTTTCTCTACGATATAAACGCCAGGTGTTTTCATTGCTGCCATACACTTTCAATTTTAAATTAGTAATTTTCAATATATAAAACCTATCTTCAATAATATACCACTTGCCGGATGCACTCTTCCGCCGCATAAATAAACTGTCCCGGGCGAGGGAATACAACATTCTTATTCAATACCCGGCTTCCCAACGCTTTATGCTCGACTAACCGGAGCTGGTAATCGTATTTATCCTGCAACTTCACCTTCTCGTCCGTCACCGTTCTCCATCCCTGCTTTCCCGATTCCGTCACTCTTTCCATCTCCGAAAAATGCAATAGCCCGGAAGCCTCCAATAACTCGATCTTTCTTTCTGTCTGTCCTTCACGCGGAATGAAAATATATTCCCATCTCAACTCTTTAACTTTAAAATCCAATACCCTTTCTTCTCCGGGTTTCATTGCCGGCGCAGCAACGACCACCTTTTGAAAATCATCCGGATTTTCCGTCACATATAAAAATACCCCGTCGGTAATACTCCTTTCCAACACGATTTCGTCCTCCTCGTCCCATTCCACACTCTGCGTTCCCAATATTCCCCATTCATTTTCTGCAAGCTTTCTAAACATCGCCCCCCGGCGTTTCAGCAACTTTAAAGTTTGCAAACCGGGCGATAACCCGATTCCCCGGCACAATCCCCCGGAATAATATCCGTGAACGGCTTTCCATTTTATAAGTACATCGATCTCACTCATGATCCGAGTTTCCAATCCGGTTTCTTTACACTCGAGGTAACCCCTTTCGTTTCCGTACTGTCAAAGGTCAGCATCCTCACTTTACATACCACGGAAGGATAATACTTACCTCCCAATATGCTCCATACATTCGTCAATTCCTGTATATTAAGCGATACGAGTTCCAACGTGAATTTTTGTCCTCCCGGCAAAACGAATCCCGATTCTCCCTGCAAAAACCGGACGGCCATCGAAAGCATCCGCAATCCGTCGGCATACCTCTTATCTTCATATACGGCAGCAATCACCATATACAGATTGATATGCCACGCCGGAGATTTTTTTCCCATACGTCCGGAACTGTCTTTACTGTATCCGGCTGCAAACCCGGCGGCTCCTTCCCGCTCCACATTCAATAAAGAAATCAGCATCCGGTTCATCCCCTCTTCGGGCTCTTCCGTACCGGGAACGCCTAAAGCCACCAAAGTTTCGGGTAAATCATAAAAGCTGCCTAAATATTCATTCAGCTTATCCGATATAAATGATAAAACATCTCCGATCATCGAATTTCATTTATAATTTATGATTCAAATAGTATAAACAAGATTTATTATGTATCAAACATAAATAGATATCATCACATTTTTCACAAATTCAATCATTGAAATCCACAAAAACCGTTCAATTTTCAACAAGAAAAATCACTTATCACAAATTCATCCCCTACACTTCCATATTAGCTCTTTTCCATTGCTTCGGCGACACCCCGAAATGTTCCCGGAAACGGGTATTAAACGTATTGGCATTCTTATAACCGACCTTGTTGGCAACCCGGCGAATCTCCAGAGAAGTGGATAACAATAATTCTTTCGCCTCCTCCAAACGATAATGATTGACAAAACGGAAAAAATTATATCCGAATCTTTGATTTAAAACTTTAGAAAGATAAGTCCGGTTTGTTCCGATACGCATGGCCACATCTTCGATATGCAATTCAAATTCCCGGTAAATCCGCTGTTTTTCAAAAAGTTCCGAGAGACGGCGGCTAATCCATTCTTCCGTGCTCTCCTGCTCTTTCCCGGGACAAACGACTTCTTCGCAACCGGACGTTTCGTCCTTCTTCGTCCGGGAGGGTATCCTCATATTCCGGTAAACGAACCAGCCGAATACGGCAACCTCCGCCACAAGCAGCAAAGCCACCCACGGAACACCCCAGATTCCCCGATAAAACTCCAATACCTTATATATACACCCGATCGCCAGAATGGTAAACAACAATAAATAAAGCATACCCACACAATAAATCAACACACGCAACCCACAACAAGCACGTCCGGAAGGTTTCCAAACAGAATACAACAAAACAATCCCACCCGATACCACACACACGAGAACCAGGGGAATACTTCCAAAAACATAAATTAATTCAGATTGTTCCATAAAATTTAATATTAGAATAACCGATAAATTCAGTATCCCAATATTATTGATTATCTATAAGATAGAATTACCAATACGTAAAAACGACTTATCAAATCATCAAAAACAAGTGCCAGATCATCAAAAAACGACTAAATCGTAAAATATCGTCCCGCTTACACCCTATTCCCGCCTTTTTATGAATTTTATACATTCTTAGGGAAGGCTTTTAAGGAGGACACAGGAAGTTTTCCTACCTTTGATAAACAAAATCGTGAAAGAGCGGAAAATCATACATATCGATATGGATGCGTTTTATGCCTCGGTAGAACAAAGGGATCATCCCGAATATAGAGGCAAACCTCTGGCGGTAGGCCGGCCGGAAGAACGTGGTGTTGTAGCTGCAGCCAGCTACGAAGCCCGTCGTTACGGGGTACGGTCGGCGATGTCCTCGATGAAAGCCTTAAAACTCTGCCCCGGCCTGATCTTTGTGCGGGGAAGAATGGAGGTATATAAAGCTATTTCAGCCGAAATCCACGAGATATTCCGGCAATATACCGATTTAATCGAACCCCTGTCTCTGGATGAAGCTTTTTTAGACGTTACAGAAAATAAAAAGGGGATCCCTTTGGCTTTAGACATCGCCAAAGCCATCAAACAAGAAATCAAGGAAAAACTGGGATTGATCGCCTCCGCAGGGGTATCATACAACAAATTCCTCGCTAAAATCGCTTCCGACTACCGAAAGCCCGACGGGCTTTACGTGATACATCCCCAAAAAGCGGAAGCTTTTATCGCCCGGTTACCCATAGAAGCATTTTGGGGGATAGGCAAAATAACCGCAAAAAAAATGCACTCTCTCGGAGTGCATGACGGAGCAAAATTAAAAGCCTGCTCCCTTGAATTTCTGACCCGCAATTTCGGAAAAGCGGGACAGATATATTACAATTTTTCCAGAGGAATAGACACCCGTCCGGTGGAAGCGGAAAGAGTTCGTAAATCCGTGGGCTGCGAAAGCACCTTCGATCGGGATCTCACCGATCACATGGCGCTTATCATTAACTTATGGCATATAACCAACGATTTACTTCGCCGTTTGAATAGATCGGGATTTAAAGGACATACGCTCACTTTAAAAATTAAATTCCACGATTTCACCCAAAAAACCCGGAGCATCAGTGTAAGCCACGAACTAAAAACCATGCAGGAAATCCTGCCTCTGGCCAAGCAACTGTTAAACGATCTTCAATTGACCGACTATAAAATACGTCTCATGGGGCTCACCGTTTCCAATCCGGTAGAGGAAAGCGACGCCCACGATCCCGTACAATTGTCTTTCAATTTCTGAAAAACGTGCTTATTACAGCATCGTTACTTCGATCAACAACACGAAAGAATCTTCCCTGGCCTCTACCTTAAAACTTTCCGTATCGTAGATACCCATTCCGTCACGTCGCGATAGCGTGGTATTGCCGATCTCTACTTCACCCTCGATCACAAAACAATAAACCCCGGTATTTTTTCCATGCAGCTTATATTCTACTTCCACTCCCTTTTCCAATTCACCCAAAGAAAACCAGGCATCCTGCAAAATAGAAGCTACACCCGTTCCGTCCGGAGCGATGATCGTTCCGAATTTATTTTTCTTATCTACTTTCCGTGTATCGTAGTTTTTATAAACCGGAACGGTATTATTCACCTTCGGAATAACCCAAATTTGTAGAAATTGCAGCATTTCGGTTTTACTGTCGTTATACTCGCTGTGATATATACCGCTTCCGGTACTCATCACCTGGATATCTCCCGGCGTAATCACATCGCTATGCTCCAGGCTATCGCCGTGCCGCAAATATCCCTTTAAGGGAATAGAGATCACCTCCATATTTTTATGGGGATGTGTATCGAACCCCATCGCAGGGGCGACAGTATCGTCGTTCAGTACTCGCAATGCTCCGAAATGTATCCGGTCCGGGTTATAATAATCGGCAAAACTAAAAGTATGGTATGTTTTTAACCAGCCGTAATCGGCATGCCCTCTGGAATTTGCCTTATCTAATACAATTTTCATAACAGAATATTTTTATTTGTAATTAAGTATCTAAAAGATTAAACGTATTGAAACAAATTAAAGTTTCCTTCGTTTATAAAGAAAATTTTAAACATGGCAAAAATCCGGGAACTGACAGGACATCTCATGGCATTGGGCGCCATACTGATCTATAGTTTCAATACCAACTTTATGAAAGTGATCATGCCCACCCACATCGAGCCCGAAGGGCTGGTGGTATTGAGGTGTGCCTTCGGAGCGATCGGATTCTGGATCATCGGATTGTTTACTCCCTCCCAAAATTCTCCCAAGCCCAGGAAAAAAGAAATACTGATGATGATGCTCGGCGGCGTTCTGGGAATGGGAGCGAATTTATTGCTATATCTGCGGGGCTTATCGATGACCGGGCCGGTAGATGCATTCGTAATACGCACCGTTCAACCGATCATCGTCATTCTGCTCGCGGTCATTTTTCTGCATGCCACCTTCACCAAATACAAAGCGGTCGGCATCCTGCTGGGATTGGCGGGAACGATATATGTTTCCGTAATGCCCCATGAAGGGAAAGTGCACGACTCTTTCGGGGGAGATATGCTGGTGCTCCTGTCTTCGGTATCCTATGCTTTCTACCTGATCCTGATAAAACCTTACACTGTAAAATTCAATTCATTGTATGTCATGAAATGGATGAGTTTAGCCGCATTTATCGTATCGCTCCCTTTCGGCATCTACCAGCTGGTGCAAGCCCCGTTATTCCATGGACCGACACCGACCCACGTTTGGCTTGAATTGGGATATATTTTAATATTTGCAACGCTTATCGGCTATTTCCTCAACCTGAAAGCCTTAAATTACATTCCCCCCTTTGTGGAAAGCGTATATATTTACCTGCTCCCGATCACCGGTGCCGCCGTATCTATCGGTATGGGACTGCAAAAATTCTCCTGGCACGACCCGATTGCACTGGCTCTGATTATTGCGGGTTTTATATTGATCAACCTGAAAAAGAAAGAAGGGAAAAAATCGTCCGCTTCCCCGGCCATGTCACCCGCAACGGTATCCGGCTCCGATTCTCCCAATTCTTCTATGGAATAGTTTTATTGGACACCGGAATGAAACCTCCTTTTAAGATCATAAAGAAGCCGAAACTTATCGCAGAGAGAATTTGCCTTTCTAATTGCGGGCTAAAAAATTTCTACCGCATCGGCGAAGGTGTGTATCGTTCCGACCAACCTTCACGGGCTTGTTTCCGGGAATTGGAAAAATTCGGAATAAAAGAAGTATTAAATTTACGCAACCGGCACAACGACAGAGACGAGGCACGCGACACTTCCATACGCCTGCATCACCTTCGCACCCGGGCAACTCAGCTCAGTCTCGACGACCTGATTACAGCCCTCCAGATTATTCACGACAGGCAAGGCCCGCTTCTGTTCCATTGCTGGCATGGCAGCGACCGCACCGGGGCCGTCGCCGCCATGTACCGTATGGTGTTCCAACGGGTGAGCAAAGAAGATGCCATTCACGAGATGACGGAAAGCATTTTCGGTTTCCACATGACATTCGACCACATCATCGACCTGATTTATTCGGCCAATATTTCGAAAATACGCCGGGAACTGTTCAATAATTCATCATTTTCAGGATTTGAGTACCCAACCCGATCCGGTAACCCTGCGAAATAAATATAACCTCACCCTTCCGGTTTACCATCACGATCAAAGGCAGGTTGTCGATATTCTTCAATTTCAACGATTCTGCCAGCATATTCCTGATTTTACCGTCCCGGTCATATCCTAATTTCATCACACCGGGCAACGGGCGGAAATCGTGCCGGGAAAAACGCCCCAACTGATCGCAGTCTGTAAACAAAAAAGCCATTTCCACGCCTTTTTCTTCGAACTCCGTTTTCAAAGCGCTCATATCTCGCACCAAATGATTGGTCGGTTCCTGGTTGGCAGCAATGAATACCAATGCCGTATAACCGGTTTCCGGCAATTCAAAGCGATAAGGTTTCCCTCCGGCTTCCGGCATATATTCCAAAGGCATCCGGATGGTTCCCAGCACCGCCAATTCCTCTTTTGCATCGGGTACGGTCATCTCTATTTCCGTCAAACCATCCGCCTTCACCTGAAAACTCTTCACCTGAGAAACCACAGAGCCGTCGCTCCTGCGGTTGCCGGTAGTGAGGATATAATCCCCTTCTTCTAAAGCGACCGGAGTTGCAAAAATACGACTATACGAAACCCCGCCCCCCATATCTACCTGGCTATTACTGCCTAAATCCACCGAACGCGCCACTCCGTTATTGATTTTCGACACCGTAAAATGAGTATAATAAACGGGATCTTTCACCGCTCTTCCCCGGTAACGCACAGCCAACTCCCCTTTAGGCGCCACAGATTGCCGGGCAGAAAACACGACAGGAGTCCACCCTTTCCCTGCATTGTATTCGGGTTTTCCGTCCACAGGATTCAGCCGGGCAGCAATCCCCATCGTACGGCAAGCCGCTACAAAAAACAAATCCTTCGAAGGCGTATCGGTAACCCGGGCAGCCAGCACGCCTTCCGGCGGAGTTGCGATATTCACCGTATTGACCGAATCGACGACTGCAATATGCTCCATGTCTTTCAATAAACCGGACACAGAAGTTATATTCTTCTCAGCCAAATATGCCTCCAATGGTGCGCGCCAGGATGTGATAAGCTCGTTCTTGATCCGGGGATTCAAAATATAATCGCGGAACAGATCCGAATAAGCAAACCGGCTCAACAAATATTCGGGAAAACGCGGTTTATCCAGAAATTTCCGGGCTGCCATGAAATGCACCCTCCATGTCCCGGCAGGCGTATCCTGTAAATCCTTCCCTTGTACTGTTCCGAGCAAATCCATAGCCAAAGCCCGATTTTCGGGATCCGTTTCCCGGATAAACCGAATGACCTGACTGTAATTTCCGCGGCTTTCTTTAATAAATCCTCCTAACCGTTCCCGATTTACCCCCAATTCCTCTGCCAGCCTCTCTATTTCCAAAGTTCCCGGAAAGGTAGCAATAAAAGCATTCCGGACAGAATCCTCATACATAAAACGACGGTCGTTCACAGCCCGCTCACTATCGGGCACCAAAGCCTCATAAGCTTTTTCCACGGGCGGCATAAGATCGTAATCCTCCGCAAAAACAGTTCCGGAAGCCTTATCCAATACGACGATAACCCGATCCGTTTTCGCCCCTTTCAACTCGGAAAATCCGTATCGCTCACCATCCGTCGCCCACACGATCCAATCACCCAATCCTCCCGTCAATCGGGCCATCCCTTTATGATCGGCCTTAAAAGAAGCCACCGGATAATATTCCCCGTAATTATAAATACGAAATTCCACTTTGGCTCCCGGCACCGGTTTCCCTTCCACATCGGTCACTTTCACCTCCATTTTCCGTACATCCGTATAATTCCCGGTAACATTCACTACCGTCCCGTTAGCATTTTCAGAGGCAATCTCTTCATCCGAATTATATTTTCCAAACACCCTGGCCAGCATAAACAATCCCCGGCGCACCGGAGCGGTAAACCAGGCTATATCCAAGCGGGGTTCAGGCTCACAAGCCCCTAAATATTTCCACTTTCCGTCCACCCATACCTCTATCCAGGCATGATTATCATCGCAATGTGCCCAACGGGGCGTATATACCTGACGGGCAGGAATCCCCACAGCCCGCAAAGCCGCCAAAGCAAAAACCGACTCCTCCCCACATCTGCCGTAAGCCGTAGTCAGCATAGTCAAAGGTGCACAGGTACGGGCATTCGTCGGCTTATAAATCGCTTTTTCATGACACCAATGATTTACCTCCAAAGCGGCATCTTCCATCGTAGCACATTTCAATACCCTGTCCCGCAATTCTTTATAAAAAACCATCCGGGAAGAATCCAGGCTTTCATTGCTTCCCCGGACCGGCAAAACAAAATGTCGGAAAATAATTTCAGGAATTTCTTTCCCCCAAGGCATCTCCTCCCTCACCTTAAAAGAATGCCTGACATGATCGAGCAAAAACGCTCCGCAATGTTCCCCCGACAAATCGATCAAAGGCGAATAAGCATACAAAAACTGCAAGGCCTCCCGTTCCTCCGTACTCAATGGAGTTTCAAACACGGCAAACAGGTTTTGGGGAGCCTGCATAAGCAATTGCTTCTTCGTTTCAAAATCCCGTTCCACCGTCTGCCGGTAAACCGGATCGGTAATAAAATGCTTCTCTTCCCGGCATCCTCCCAACACCAATAAAAGCATGATCCACACAGCCAATCTATTCATAGTTCTATATTAAAAATTATGCAAGAACAAATATATAAAAAGATTATAAATACCTGACAAAAGCTAAAAATCATCCGGCCGAATCCTTATAAAATGGGAAAATAATTTATAAATTTGAGACTGGCGTCAGTAAGAAAAACCGGCTTTCCCAAAATCACCGTCGAAGGACAAAAGCATATATCGTTAAAAACATAACCTATACATTATGAAAAAGCACATCTTTTTATCTCTTACAACCATTTGGCTATCAGTGACACTTGTACAGGCAACGACGTACACCGATCCCAAGCTCCCGGTTTCCAAACGAGTACAGCTACTTATGTCGAAAATGACACTCGAAGAAAAAATAGCCCAAATGGATATGTTCGCCGTCTGGGATTTAGAAAAATACAAAAACTCGACTTTGGCAAACGGGGAAGGAGTCGGTGCTTTCATTGGTGACATCACACCCGAAAAATACAATGAAATTCAAGCATTATCCGAAAAAACCCGGCTAAAAATTCCATTTCTGATCGGAGTGGATGCCGCCCACGGTCATGCATTGATGCCGGGACGTACCGTATTTCCCACTTCTATCAGTATGGCGGCAACATTCAACCCCGAATTAGTTTACCGTGCCGCTCAACTTTCTGCCAAAGAAATACGTGCTTGCGGCAATCAATGGACATTCGCCCCGTGCATCGACATTGTTCACGACGCCCGCTTCGGACGAACCGGCGAAACCTATGGGGAATGCCCGTTTTTAACCTCCGTTTTAGTCCGTAAAGCCGTACAGGGATTGCAAAACAACGATGATCCGCAGCAACGGGTGGCCGCCTGCGTGAAACATCTGCTGGGCGGAGGCGCTTCCATAGGCGGAGTAAACCACGGGAATGCCGAGATTTCCGAAAGAATGTTGCGCCGGGATTTCCTGCCTCCATTCAAAGCAGCAGTCGATGAAGGGGTATTGACCATCATGCCGGGACATAACGACGTAAACGGTATTCCTATGCACGCATCCGGCCGGATTCTGACGGACATCATCAAAAAAGAATATGGTTTTCAAGGTTTTTACATCACCGACATGGGTGATATAGAAAACCTGAAAACAGAGCGTATCCATCGCACGGCAACCGATCAGAAAGATGCTGTCCGGCAAGCGGTCAATGCAGGGATCGACATGCACATGTATTCCTGGGAACGCGAAATGTTCGTCGATCATTTGCTCGCCTTAGTGCACGAAGGTAAAGTATCTAAAAAGCGGATCGACGACGCAGTAAAACGGATTCTGACCGTAAAATTCGAACTGGGGCTTTTCGAACAACGTTACGTGAAAGTCGAACCGGACAAACAAACGTATGCTACACCGGAAGCAAAGGTATTAGCACTGGAAGCAGCGAGACAATCCATCGTGCTATTGAAAAACGACAAAAATCTCCTGCCTTTAAAAAACGGTTCCTATAAAAAAATTCTCGTCACCGGCCCCAATGCCGACAATCAGGCTATCCTGGGAGACTGGAGCTCCATACATCCCCAGGGCCACGTCGTGACTATTTTAGAAGGAATCCGGCAAATAGCAGGCCGGGAAAGCGAAGTGACCTACTGCCCCAGCGGAAAGATAAAAGGGAAAAAATCAAATGTAAAAGTAGCCACGACCGATCCGGTAACTCAAGCCAAAGAATTACAGGAGGGAGGCGAATTAAACGAATTTGCCATTGAAGAAGCTGTCCGCCGGGCGAAAGAAAACGACCTGGCGATCATCGCTATCGGTGGCTACGGGCTGCGAAGCGATTGGGGAATGCGCACTTACGGCGAATCTGCCGACCGTCCTTCCATTGATTTCTACGGGTTACAAGCGGAATTAGTGAAACGGGTATATGAAACAGGCGTTCCCACCATCGTTTTGATTGTAAATGGGAAACCACTGAATAACCCCTGGATCACGGAAAATATCCCCGCAATAATCGATCTTTGGGAACCGGGCATGTACGGCGGGCAGGCCGTAGCCGAAATACTGTTCGGACAGGTGAATCCCTCCGGGAAACTCCCCATTACCATACCTCAAACCGCAGGGCATATCCCGCAATATTACTACCAGACCAAATCCCGTTATACCACAGGCTACGGGCTGGGGTCGAGCCGAAAGGACGACCGTCCCGCTTTTTGCTTCGGCCACGGATTGAGCTACACCTCTTTCCAATACGGCGGAGTACAGCTTTCGGACACCCTCTTGCAGACAGGACAACCGGTAACGATCCGGGTAGAAGTGACCAACACCGGAAAGCAGGCAGGTTATGAAACGGTGCTGGTATTCGTGAAAGACGAAGTATCGAGTGTCGTCACACCTCTACAACAACTCAAAGCTTTCCAAAAGATATTCCTGAATCCGGGAGAAACCAGGCAGGTTGAACTGGAAATCCCGTTCGACGAATTCGGGCTATGGAACGAAGAAATGAAATATGTCGTAGAGCCGGGCAAATTCGAATTACAGATCGGACGCTCGGCAGAGGATATCCGGGTGAAACGCGAGATACGTTACAAATAAGCTACTATAAAACAAAAAGCAAAAACAAAGGACAAGTTACCGGAATCCGTCAATAGATATTTCTAACCATTGTCCAATCTAAAAAAAGCCCGGCAAATACCGGGCTTTTTTATATTTTTGATTACAAAATCGAACGTTCGATTTCACAAAAAGCATCCTATCCCCACAAAAAACATACAAGTATATTCTCTATACGATGTCCCTCACAAAATTTACAGTCCCCCGACACTCCACTCCAAAATATTCTCTATTCAATCTCATCGTTTAACATCCCTGTCGCTTCACCATCGACAACCATGCCCCGCTCTCCGATATAATCGTATAAAGCCTTATAAAACGGATGGCGGATTAAAGTGGAAGCATCTCCTAAGATTATCAACTTCATACGGGCACGGGTGATCGCTACATTCATCCGGCGTAAATCGTTTAAAAAACCGATTTGCCCGTCTTCATTCGCCCTTACCAGGCTGATAAAAATCACATCCCGCTCCTGCCCCTGAAAACCGTCCACTGTATGAACGGTCAGCAAGCGGCGGAACGGACGAAAAAAACGGTCTTTCTTAATCAATCCCCGTATATATTGCACCTGCGCCCGATAAGGCGAAATCAGTCCGAAATCGATACTTTCCTCTAATATTCGTTCACCACCGATCTTTTCTATATAAACTTTCAACTGTCCCACCAGCAAAACCGCTTCTTCCTTATTCACCCTTCCAAACCCTTCGGCGGTCATCTTCTCTCTGTATCCGCCACCGGAAGTATCCACCCACACCACAGCAGAATCATATTCCAATATTCCTCTGTATTTCACTTCGGGAGCAGCCTGTAAAGCGTGATGATAAAACCAGGCCGATGAAAACCCCATAATGTCCTCGTGCATCCGGTATTGCAAAGTAAGCATCGACACCGCTTCCGGTTTCCGCCGGGCGGCCTTCTGGATCAGCGTCCGGTCTAACCCGCCTCTTGCCGCCTCCACGCATTTAATCGTAGGAGGCAGCTGGCAATGATCCCCCGCCAGCACCACCCGGTCGGCATGCAAAATTGCTACCCAACAGGCAGCCTCCAAAGCCTGCGCTGCCTCGTCGATAAACAAAGTAGAAAAATATTTCCGTTCCAGCACCCGGTTAGCCGCCCCCACTAACGTACAGGCAATAACTCTCGCCTCTGTAAACAGTTGATCTTCTATCCTGATCTCCAGCTCTGTCGCCCGTATCCGTAACTTTGAAATCCGTTCCTTCAATGCATCCCGTTCGGAACGTCCTCCTTTACGTACATGCGACAATAAATCCCGGATGTTTTTCCGGATTTTCCATAATTCCGGATAATCGGCATGAGCTTCAAAACGTCTCTCATAAGTGAAAGAAAGCATCTTATCGTTTACACGGGTAGGATTCCCTACCCTCAATACACTTATCCCCCGATCGACCAGCTTTTCTGCAATCCAATCAACAGCCGTGTTACTTTGTGCACAAACCATCACCTGATTTTCACGATGTAAGGTTTCAAAAACAGCCTCTACCAAAGTCGTTGTTTTCCCTGTTCCCGGAGGCCCGTGTACGATAGCGACATCTTTCGCCGCCAACACCCGGTTCACCGCCTCTTCCTGCGAACGATTAAGCCAGGGAAAACGCAGGGGATAAAATTCGTGCTTCCCGGCAACCGTCCTGCCTAACAATACGTCACGCAAATAAGCGGCACGGTTTCCCTGCGCTTCCATCACCTCCCGGAGCGCCGCAAACATCACTTTATAAGAATAATCGTCGAAATACAGCTGGACACCCAAATCCACCCCTACCCTCAATTCGTTCAATGCCGCTGTCCCAGGCAAGACAACCACCATTTTATCATCCTGTACATAACCGATCGTTGCCGTGAAATTAAAATAACGCAAAGTCCCTGCCGCCGACACCGTAAAAAAACAAACGGGACGTCCGTACTCAAAAACAAAATCCACATCGTCCGGCTCGGCCTTCTCGACCTCTACTGTCAATTGGTTTAAAGAATTATAGCGATTGCCGTTCACCCTCACCGGATACCAGCATACCCCCTGCCTCACCCGTTTCAATACACCTGCTTGCTGGGTTTGCTGCCTGTACAATTCCTTCTCGTATTCATATTCCTTACCCAGTAAAATATATTGCTGCTGCAAATCGGCAATAGACGATTGTTCTTTATCGTTACTCATGTTTATTTCATCGAAATTCAGAGGCAAAGGTAAGTTATTTTTATTTCACGTATCAGCCGGATAAAAACCGAATTATCAAATTTATCGGGAATAAATCAAACCTCCCACCGGGAAACAGAAAAAAACTCCGGCTAAATAAAAATAACGGTACGACTTAAGAAAAATAACACCCCGAAAATGACTCCGGACAAGAAACTAACAATATTAAAAAATCAGTTTTTCAGTTCCTGAAATTTGATTTTTAGAATATTTTATATAGCTTTGTCTAATCATGAAATGCGAAATGCAACATATTATCCCTGCTTGTAGCTTTAATACTGAAGCTAAAGGGAGAATCATGTTCATTCTGCCCGCTATT
>ENA-UEQO01000855-UEQO01000855.1-human-gut-metagenome-genome-assembly--contig:-NODE-855-length-34116-cov-37.094803_pt1 | contig 34116 bp, 15 predicted proteins | sample MGYA00242938_ERZ507940 | MGnify/ENA primary metagenome ERZ507940 (study PRJEB26167, sample SAMN06115517) | human gut metagenome | host: Homo sapiens | place: China:Chongqing | collected 2014-12-03... | reverse complement strand
TGCATCAACAAGTTCGGCCTGGCCGACCAGGTGTCGTACATCTCGACGGGCGGCGGCGCGCTGCTCGAATACATCGAATTCGGCGACCTGCCGGGCGTTGCGGCCATCCGCGACTAACCGGGCATACCGTAACAATTACAACGGCGGGGATTTCCGGTTTTCACGGAAGTCCCCGTTTTATCAAACCCCGAACGACATGAAAAAAATCATTCTTTTCGCAACAACAATGGCTTGCATGACAGCCTGTCAGAATACCCCCAAGACCCCGGCCCTCGACATGGCGAACTTCGATCTGTCGGTAGCCCCCAACGCCGATTTCTACGAGTACGCCACGGGCGGCTGGCAGAAGAACAACCCCCTGAAGCCCGAATATGCGCGCTACGGTTCGTTCGACATCCTGCGCGACAACAACGAGAAGCGCATCAACGAGCTGTTCTCCGGCATGACGCAGCAGAAAGCCGAGCCGGGAAGCGTCGAGCAGAAGATTTCGGACCTCTACAAGATGGGGCTCGACTCGGTGCGCCTGAACGCCGAGGGCGCCGCTCCGATCAAGGCCGCCGTCGACGAAATTCTCGCCATCGGCGACCGCTCGCAGCTGACCGCCGCAGTGGCCAGGCTCCACTCCTCGATCGCCAATCCGTTCTTCGGCGTGGGCGTGCAGTCCGACCTGATGAACAGCGACATCAACGCGCTCTACGCCTCGCAGCCCGACCTGATCATGGGCGACCGCGACTACTACCTCGATCCCGAGAACGAGTCGATCCGCACCGCCTACAAGGAGTATCTGGGCAAAATCTTCCGGCTGTCGGGCGTTCCCGAGGCCGACATCGACAAGGCCGTCGCCGGCGTGCTGTCGATCGAAACGAAGCTGGCCGAGAAAAACTGGTCGAGCGTCGAACTGCGCAACATCCCCGCCATGTACAACCCCACGAAGAAGGCCGATTTCGAGAAGGCCTACGATGCCATCGACTGGGCCGAGTACTATAAGACAATGGGCATCGGCGATTTCGAGCAGATCATCGTGACGACCCCCTCGGCCCTGGCCAACGCCAACGAACTGATGAAAACCGCCCCGCTGGAGGACATCCGCTACTACCTCGCCGCACAGTACATCGGCGCAGCCGCCAGCTACTTGAGCGACGACTTCATCAACGCGTCGTTCGACTTCTTCGGCCGCGTGATGTCGGGCAAGCAGGAGCAGAAACCCCGCTGGAAGCGCGCCATGTCGGTGCCCAACGGAACCCTTTCGGAAGCCGTCGGCGAGATGTACGTGGCCAAGTACTTCCCCGAGAAGGACAAGGTCCGGATGCTCGACATGGTGAAGAACCTGCAAACGGCCCTCGGTCAGCACATCGCCGCCCTCGACTGGATGTCCGACGCCACAAAAGCCAAGGCGCAGGAGAAACTCGCGGCCTTCACCGTGAAGATCGGCTATCCCGACAAGTGGAAGGACTACACGACGCTGAAGATCGACCCTGCGAAGAGCTACTGGGAGAACATCGTCGAGGCCAACGCCTGGTATACGTCCGACAACATTTCGAAACTGGGCAAGCCCGTGGACAAGGACGAGTGGCACATGTCGCCCCAGACGGTGAACGCCTACTACAATCCCACGACCAACGAAATCTGCTTCCCGGCCGCCATTCTCCAGCCGCCGTTCTACAACCCCGACGCCGACGACGCGGTGAACTACGGCGCCATCGGCGTGGTGATCGGCCACGAGATGACCCACGGGTTCGACGACCAGGGCCGCAATTTCGACAAGGACGGCAACATGAACAACTGGTGGACCGACGAGGACGCCGCCGCGTTCAAGGCCAAGACGGACATTCTGGTCAAGCAGTTCGACGCGATCGAGGTTCTGCCCGCCAAGGAGGGACAGCCTGCGATCTTCGCCAACGGCGCATTGTCGCTCGGCGAGAACATCGCCGACCAGGGCGGCCTGCGCGTTGCCCGCACGGCCTACCGCAATTCGCTCGCAGGCAGGGAGGCTCCCGCCCCGATCGACGGATTCACTCCCGAGCAGCGTTTCTACCTGGGCTACGCCACGCTGTGGGCGCAGAACATCCGCGACGAGGAGATCGCCCGTCTCACCAAGCTCGACGTGCATTCGCTGGGCAAATGGCGCGTGAACGCCACGCTGCGCAACCTGCAGGATTTCTACGACGCCTTCTCGATCGCCGACGGACCGATGTTCCTGCCCGAACAGGATCGCGTAATCATCTGGTAACCCGCTTAAAAAGCGGGTTTCAGGGGCGATGCCGGGCCATTCTGGCTTACGATCCCGTTCTGCGCCCGCCCGCTTAAGAAGCAGGCTTCAGGGGGCGACGGCCGGCCGGCAGGATTCCGACCAAGCTCTGCGCCCGTCGGCTTGAGAAGCGGGCTTCAGGGGCGGTAAACGCCCACCGGAATCACGCCCCGGTCCGGAACGCTTCATTCAATAAAAAAGACGGCAGGGAGTTTTCCCTGCCGTCTTTTTCGTCTCCGGGCGGTGCAGCCCGGCTTTCCCCGCCGCGCGCCCGGTCCGGCGGCGGAGAACCGAAAAACCGGGCTTCGAAGCATCCATTTTTCGCTTTTTCTTTTAACTTTGTGCTAAAGAAGAAACGATGACCCGACATAAGGCATATACGAAAATTCCGTTTGCGGCGCTGTTTTTCGCCGCAACGCTGATTTCTCCGGCGCTCCATGCCCTGAACATCCCGGACTACCGCTTCCACACCATGCCCGAGACCTCCTATTACGGAGGCATCCACAGCATCGCCAAGGACAGCGTCGGGCGTATGTGGTTCAGCGGCTACGACGCCCTGTTCATGTACAACGGCACGTCGTTCGTACGGATGACCGACCTGGTCACGAACCTCTTGCCGAATTCCTACTGGTCCTACGGACAGGTGATCACGGACAACCGGAAAGGCCTGTACGTAGGGACTAACCAAGGGCTGCTGCGCTTCAACTACCGGAAGCTGGAGTTCGAATTCGTTCTGGAGGGCAATATCGGCTCGGTCACAGCGAACAACGACGGGACGGTATGGCTGATCCGCAACAACGGCATCGAATCGTTCAGCCCCGAACGGCTGCCCGCCGTGACCCGCTATCCGATGCCTCCGGAGATGTCCGCACCCGGGCGGACGCTGACGCTGGTGTGCACGAAGGAGTACGTTTACGCCGCGTCGGGCGGCGATCTCTACCGCCTGAACCGGGAGACCGGGCAATACGTCCTCTTCGCATCCGTCGGCGGCGGCAGCTGCGTGATCCGCGACGTGGTGGAGTGCAACGGGTCGGTATATGTCCTCACGCTCATGGACGGACTCTACGAATGCGACGGCAACGGCAGGATCGGACGGTATTTCCGACTGCCGCTCGAATACGAGAAATCCGCCGGCGCCAAGGAGCTTCACCTCGATTCGCAGGGCATCATCTGGGTAGCGACGCAATCGGGACTGCTGCTGCTGGAGCCGCTTACCGCCAGCACGCAGCTGCTGCGTTCCGACCTCCACTATCCCTACTCCCTGCCCAACAATTCGGTATGGTCGATCTTCCCCGATCCCGACGGCGGGATATGGGTCGGCACATACGGCGGCAAACTGGCCTACATGACCTTCGCGGACAACGGCGTGGACTATTTCAAAGCCACGCCGGGAGGGCTGAACCATCCCATCGTCAGCTGTTTCGAAGAGGATTCGGAAGGCAATCTCTGGATCGGAACGGAGGGGGGGGGAATTAACCGCTGGGACCGCCGCGACGGACGGTTCGTCTATTACACGCAGGAGAGCCGCTGCGGCCTGACGTCGAACATGATCAAAAAGCTGTGGCACGACGGAAACGACAGGCTGCTGGTCTCGGCGTTCAACGGCGGAATGCGGGTCTTCGACGAACGGCAGGGACGTTTCTCCGACCTGCACATGAACCATCCGGCCTCGGGACAGCCTTTGAGCGTCTATGACTTCGCCAAGGAGGGCGACCGGGGCATCTGGCTGACCGACCCGGACGCCGAGCTGATGTACAAGGATGCGAGTACGGGACGCGTGGAGACGGTCCGGCTGACAGACGCACAGGGAAACGCCGTCCGCATCCATATCGAAACGCTGTTCCACGACGAGCGGGGCGACCTGTGGCTCGTCGGGCACGACGGCGCATACGTCGTCGATCCCGCCACACGGCGGATTCTGAAGCGCCATTACATCGCAGAGGCCCCCTATTCGGTCAACAACCTCTGCTCCTACTGCGTCACCTCCGACTCCGACATCTGGTTCGGAACCCGCGGCGGCGGGGTCAACCTGCTGCGCCGCAACGGCAGTTACGTCAATTTCAGGGACCGGAACGGCGAAGGGCTGGAGGGCAAAACAGTCTTCGGCATCCTCGAAGACACCCCCTCGAAAGATGTCTGGTTCAGCACCAACGACGGGCTTTACTATTACGACCATACCGACGGGGTGATCCGCAAATCGCAGATCGACATCCCGAACCGCTGCGGGGCCTACTACGTGCGGGCTTGCTACAAGACCTCGAAAGGCGAAATGCTGTTCGGAGGGACGGACGGCTTCATCCTCTTCACCCCGGGAAAGATCAAATACAACGACCAGAAGCCGAAAGTCTATTTTACGGACCTGCTTATCAACAGCCGGCCGGCCGTGCCCGGCGCCAAGAACTCGCCTCTGGAGAAAGCCATTTCCACGCTCTCCTACCGCGGAGGCGAGGGCGACGTGATCGAACTGTCGCACCGGCAGTCGAATTTCGAAATCCGCTTCTCGGCGAACAGCTACCTGAACGCCGAGAAGAACCAGTATGCCTACCGCCTGCTGGGACACTCCGAAAGATGGTCCCTGCTGCCGCAGGGACAGAAGGCGGTGCAGTTCTTCAACCTGCCCGCCGGAAACTATGTCTTCGAGGTCAAGGCGGCCAACAACGACGGCCTGTGGGGCGACGAGGTTTCGGCGCTCGGCTTCAGGGTGCACCCCTCGCCCTTCCTCTCCCGCTGGGCCTACCTCGTTTATGCGGCGCTGCTCTCGGCGGTGGCCTACTTCATCTGGCGGTATTTCACCAACAAGAAGATTTTCGAACAGCGGCTCGAACTGGAGCGGATCAAGGAACAGAACATGAAGCAGCTGACCCAGGCCCGGATCAACTTCTTCACGAACATCTCCCACGACCTCAAAACTCCGCTCACGCTGGTCGTCGACCCGCTGAAACAGCTCAAGGAACACCTGCCCGCCAATGCGCCTGGCAATGCCTACGTGCACCTGATCGAGAAGAACGTGGGGCGCATCCAGCGCATGATCAGCCAACTGCTTCAGTTCCGCGAAATCGAGAGCCAGAAGATCACCCTGAACCGCCAGCCGGGCGATCTGATCCGCTTCATCGACAGCATCTTCTCGCTGTTCGAGTTCTACGCCAACAAGAAGGGGATCGAAACCGGCTTCAACTCCCAGTATGAAAGTTTCTACACCAAGTTCGACCACGACGTGATCGAAAAAATCTTCACGAACCTCTTCTCCAACGCGATCAAGTACGCCTCGGAAAACGGCTATGTCGGCGTGAGAATCTACCCGGCGCGGCAGGACCAGCGCCCGGAGTCCGCTCCGCCGGCCGCCGGCACCGAATACATCGCCTTCACGGTCACCAACACCGGGGCGGAAATCCCCGACGACAAGAAGGAGGCCATCTTCGAATCGTTCAACCACCTCTCCGACCGCCGTCCCCAATTCGAGAGCAGCAGCGGCCTGGGACTGGCCATCGTCAAGGAGCTGGTCGGCAACCTCAACGGAACCATCACCCTCCGTTCGGGCAACTCGAAAGTCGCGTTCACGGTGGTCCTGCCCTTCACGCTCAACGCCGAAAAGACCGACAGCGCCGCCGAATCGTACGAATACACGGTCTCCGAAATCGACAACCTGCTGACCGAATCCGACGTCATGGCTCCCAACGACCGGCACGACCGCAAGGCGTGCAACATCGTGGTCATCGAGGACGACCCCAACCTGCGGAGCTACCTCGAACAACGGCTGTCGAAACACTACAACGTATACACCGCGGCAAACGGCAGCGAAGGCATCGCCAAAGCGGAGAGAATCTGCCCCCAGATCGTCATCACCGACCTGATGATGCCCGAAGCCGACGGCTTCGAGGTATGCCGCTCGCTGCGTTCGAACATCAAGACCAGCCATATCCCGGTGATCATGCTTTCGGCTCTGGGCAAAAACACCGAAAACAAGATCAAGGCACTGGAATGCGGAGCCAACGTGTTCATCGACAAGCCCTTCGATATGGATTTCCTGCTCAAACAGGTTGCCAACCTCATCCGCAGCCAGCAGGAACTCAAGGAGCGTTACAGCAAGAAGTACATCGCCGAACCGTCGAAGATCACCATTTCGTCGATGGACGAGGAACTGCTGAAAAAGGCGATGAACTACATCGAACGGAACATGGACAACAGCGACTACAACGTGGATTCGTTCGTGTCGGACATGTCGATCGGACGCACGCTCCTCTACCAGAAGATCAACGACATCACGGGCATGTCGATCAAGGAGTTCATCATGGACGTCCGGCTGAAACGGTCGGCCCAGCTGCTCCGGGAGTCGGACCTGACCATCTCCGAGATCTCGGTCCTGACGGGATTCGCCAATCCCAAATATTTCAGCATCTGTTTCAAACGGCATTTCGAACTGACCCCATCCGAATTTAAGAAGAAATCCTGACGCAAACCGCACGAAAGGAGCCGACCGAACCGGCTATGAATATCTCGTGCTTTCGTATCCGCCGGAGCAGCGTCCGCATCTGCCCGCAGAAACCTTCCCGCCGTCGCCCCGCGCGACCGGCAGGGAGGTTTCATTTTGTCCGGACGGGACTCTTCGCAGGTCTGCGCAGCGCCCGCAGCGCCCGGATATGATCCTTTTTTTTACCCCTCCGTACGAAATGGAACCATTTCCGAATAAACGACGCCCATCCGGTCGCCCCGTTTTATTGACCTTTGCAATACGGGGTCCGAAGTCCCCGGCGTCCGCTTTTCCTTCGAAATACATAAAAAATTTAAAAAATTAAAACCTGAAACCTATGAAAAGATGATCGGAAAACCACACCAGGCGACGAAGTGTCTCCCGCCCCTCCAGACAATCCCTTTATAACGGAGATACAAGCACTAACCAAAAAGAAACCTTTTATGATAATGAGCATGTACAAAAAGCTTATAGGCAGCCTGACGATTTCCCTCTTATTCCTGCTGTCTGCAACACCGTCGTTCGCCCAGCAGAACGACGTCAAAGTAACCGGTAAAATCACCGACGGAAGCGGCGCCCCGCTGGCGGGAGTCGTTGTCGTGGTAAAGGACGGCAAAAGCAACAACGGAGCCGTATCCAATACGCAAGGTGTTTATGAAATCAAAGTTCCCGCATCCTCGACGCTTCTTTTCACCTGTCTGGGCTATACCGACCAGGAAGTGAAACTCGGCGCATCGAATGTCGTAAACGTGACGATGACCGAAGACGCCCAGTCCCTCGACGAAGTGGTCGTCGTGGGTTACGGTACGCAGAAAAAGAAAGACCTCACGGGAGGTCTCGCCGTCGTCAGCAAACAGACGCTGGAAATGGTCTCGACCAACAACCTGATGGACCGTCTGGTCGGCCAGGTCGCCGGTCTGAACATCACGACCGGCAACGAAGCGCCGGGCAGCAACCAGACCCTGCTGATCCGCGGCCAGAACTCACTGACGGCCAGCAACGACCCGCTGATCATTCTCGACGGCATTCCCTACTCGGGCGGACTGGCCGACCTCGACCCGAACATCATCGAGAACATGTCGGTGCTGAAAGACGCGTCGGCCGTGGCCATCTACGGTTCGCGCGGCTCGAACGGCGTCATCCTGATCCAGACCAAGCGGGGTTCGCAGGGTGAATTCCATGTCACCTACAAAACGAAGCTCGCCATCGCCGAGCCGATGCAGCGCATCGAAACCATGGGTCCCAACGAGTTCATCCGCCTCAAACAGGACATGGGCCGGCTCAAGAACAATTACAGCGGCGAGCAGCTCGATCCGCTGGTAGGTTCGATTATCAGCGCCAGCGAGAAGGTAAACTACGCCAAGGGCATCACCAACGACTGGCAGGACTACGTCTTCCGCACGGTCTTCACGATGGACCACCAGCTGAGCTTCCAGGGCGGCAACGAGAAGACCACCTATATGGCCTCGGTTTCCTACCTGGACAACCCCGGCGTGGTTTACAATTCGAATTACCAGCGCACGAACGTCTATGCCAGCATCAACCAGAAAATGAACGACTGGCTGTCCGTAGGTCTCACCACGCAGTTCGTGAACCGTGAGACCGGCGGTGCGACGCCGAACCTCGAACATGCCATCAAGCAAAGCCCCTACGGCATCTACAGGGACGAGACCGGCGCCTACTACGAGGAGCCGATGGACTACTCGAACCTGCCCAACCCGATGAAGGACGTCAACGCCGACCAGAAACGCACGGGCCGCAACTTCATGGCCAACGGGTTCCTCGATCTCAAACTTCCGGTCAAAGGGCTCTCTTTCCGGTCGCAGTTCGGCTACAACTACCGCAGCCAGATGAACGGAACCTACTACGGCCGCAACACCGTAACGGGTAAGAAAGTCGACGGCCGCGCCGAGCTGGCCAACAACCACACGACGGACTGGACGTGGGAGAACGTGCTTAAATTCGACCGGAATTTCGGCAAACATCACATCGACTTCACAGGTCTCTTCTCCATGCAGGAGGCCCAGTATACAGCCGCTTCGCAAAGCGGCGAAGGCTTCGTAAACGACGACTCGAGCTTCTACCGGATGGACGGCGCCGAGAACAAGATCGCCATCAGTTCGTCTTTCTGGAAAGAGAACTTCGTTTCGGGCATGTTCCGTGTGAATTACGGCTTCAACAGCAAATACCTTCTGACACTCACCGGACGCGCCGACTCGTTCTCGGCCTTCGCTGAAAACCACAAATGGGCTTTCTTCCCCTCGGCTGCCGTTGCCTGGCATCTCGGCGAGGAGAGCTTCATCAAGGACAACGCCTCTTGGATCGACATGCTGAAGATCCGCCTCTCATACGGCGCCAACGGAAACAACGCCATTTCACGTTATCAGTCGCTCGACCGTCTCTACTCGACCAATGGTGTCAAATATATTTGGGGCGACAACAGCGACGCCGCCAACTCGGCCTACCTGCCGAGCGACGGTATCGGCAATCCCGACCTGCGTTGGGAGACCACCTATACGGCCAACCTCGGTATCGACTTCCAGTTCTTCAACGGCCGTCTGGGCGGTACGATCGACATGTACCTCTCCAACACGCACGACCTGCTGATGTCGCGTACCGTTCCCATTATGAACGGTTACAGCAAGATTCTCTACAACGTCGGCCAGACCCGCAACAAAGGTATCGAACTGACGCTCCATTCGCAGAATATCCGCAAGAAGGATTTCAGGTGGGAGACCGACTTCACCTTCTCGCTCAACCGCGACAAGATCGTCGCGCTGCGCGGCGACGGCAGAGACGACATCAACAACAAGTGGTTCATCGGCCAGCCGCTGTCGGTCTACTACGACTGGAACATGATCGGCATCTGGCAGGAAGGCGACGAGTTCACGTTCATCGACAAGGACGGCAAGGAGGTGGCCCACCAGACCGGAGCCACGCCCGGAGCCGCCAAACTGGAGGATGTCGACGGCAACGGCGTCATCGACTCCAAAGACCGCAAGGTGATCGGCAGCAAACAGCCGAGCTTCACGATGTCGATGGGCAACCGTTTCTCCTACAAGGACTTCTATTTCTCGTTCCTGTTCAACGGCGTCTTCGGCAAGTGGATGACGGACAACGTGGCCAACATCTCCTCGTATACGTTCGGTTCGGGCAACTACATCCACGGCGTGAAATACTGGACGCCGGAGACCCCCGACGCAGAGGTCGTTTCGCCGGGTTACCAGGCCTCCTTCAGCCACGGCTACTACAAGAAGCTCAACTACGTGCAGCTGCGCAACATCACGCTGGGCTACCGTGTCAATCAGAAATTCGTCCGCCGGATCGGCTTGAGCGCCATCGACGTGAATTTCAGCGTGAACAACGTCTGCGCCTTCTCCAACATGCGCCAGATGCTGAACTACGACAACACCTGGTTCGCATCGTTCCCGACCGCCCGTTCCTACGTACTGGGATTAACCTTAACCTTCTAATCAAGACCTGACTATGAAAACGATGAATTATATCAAGATCGGCATCGCGAGTTCGATCCTCTCGATAGCTGCGGGCTGCACCTCCTTCCTGGAAGAGGATCTGAAAAGTTCGCTGGCCCCCGACAACACTTACACCAGTTCACTGGGCTTCGAGGTGGGAGCCACGGGGCTCTACGCCATCGCCCGCTCGGAATACAACACCTGGGGTGAAAACGGCGCTTTCATGCACAACGGCGCCTGCGCCTACGAGGTGCTCCAGATTTCGACCGACCTCTGCCGCATGGGAACCGTCCGCGACGGTTCGCTGGTTCCGTTCGCCGAAATGACGCTCAACCCGTCGACGCTTTTCGTCGGCTCGTACTGGAACTGGGCTTACAACCTGATCGCTTCGGCCAACGAACTGCTGATCTATTCCGAAAAGAACGACAACTGGGACTATCCCACCGACAAACAGCTTTACCAGGCCGAAGCCCGTTTCTTCCGGGCTTACGCCTACCGCACGCTGGTCTACCTCTACGGCGACGTGCCCTGGGTCGAAACCATCCAGAAGCCCTTCCTGCTCTCGTTCTCGCGCGATCCCAAGATCGAGGTGCTGGGCAACATCATCAAAGACCTGGAATTTGCCAAGACGTACCTTCCCGACAATCCCGACAACGTGAAGGAGGGCAAGCTTACGACGTGGGCCGCACGCCACCTGCTGAGCGAAATGTACCTGCTGCGCGGCGCCGAAGGCGACTATAAGCTGGCCGAGGAGAATGCCCAGGACGTGATCGACTGCCCGTATTACAGTCTGATGAAAAGCCGCTTCGGCAACGCCAAGAACGATCCCGGCGACTATTTCAGCGACATGTTCGTCGAAAACAATCAGAACCGTTCAGCCGGCAACACCGAGGGTATCTGGGTCATGCAGTTCCAGTACAACACGGTCGGCGGCGGCACGAATTCCGACGACTGGACCCGCCGCGCCTGGAATCCCCAGTACCACGCCATCGACGGATTCGCACTGGCCGACTCGCTCGGCGGCCGCGGCCTGGCGCAGATCTATCCGCTGAAGTGGTGGATCGGCGTCAAGGGAACCAACGCCACGACGGCCGGAGAAAAGGAGGGTTTCCCCGATATTCAGGAAAAAGGCATCTTCGAAGACGGCGACATCCGCAACTCGGAGTACAACATCAAGCGCAACTGGTACTACAACAACCCGCTGACGCCCAACAAGCTGGGACAAAAATGCCCCATCGACGACAAATCGTGGTCGCAGGCCCAGCTCTTCCCGGCGCTGAAGAAATTTTTCTTCGGCAAGGAGGAAAACCTCCAGCTTACCGGCGCATACAAGGACCGCATGAAATTCCGCCTGGCCGAGACCTACCTGCTGCTGGCCGAAGCCTACCTGCGTCAGGACATGCCCGATAAAGCCGCCGATGCCGTGAACGAAGTGCGCCGCCGCGCCAAAGTGTCCGACGTTTCCGACGATGAGATGACGATGGATTTCCTGCTCGACGAGCGCATCCGCGAACTCTACGGCGAAGAGAGCCGCCGCTTCACGCTGATACGCACGGGCAAGCTGCTCGAACGCGTGAGAAAGTACAACCCCGAGGCGCGCGACCTCATCCAGGATTTCCACGTGCTGTGGCCCATTCCGCAGGCTATCCGCGACGCGAATGTCGGCAATTTCCCGCAGAATCCCGGATATGAAGGTTACGAAGGCTAAAAACCTTCGTCCCCGCCTCCGGGCGGATCAGACAAGAATGTGTCCGGCAGATTCCGGACCGTATCAGCAACCACGAAAAAAACAGTTATGAAAAAGATAAAATTTGCATGCAACCTGTCGCTGCTGACCCTTCTCGCACTCGGCCAGTGGGCCTGTGAATGGGACCCGTACGAACACGACAGCGACCCGGTCCGGGAAACTCTGGAGCTGACCGCCTCCGCCTCCCAGATCGCTTTGGACGAAAACGACCTTTCGGCTACGGTACTGACCTTCGACTGGACGCCCGCGCGTCCGATGCCCGACGAGTATCTGGTGTCCTACACGACCAAACTGGACCTGCTGAACAACAACTTCGGTTCGTCCTCTGCCATCGTGACGAGCGAAGACGACGGCATCTTCAGCCGGAGCTACACCTCCGAGCAAATCAACAACTGGGCTAACGAGCGCTGGAAGGTGCCCGTAAACAAGACCTTCACACTGGCGTTCCGCGTCATCGCGGAGTATGCGGGCGGCCCCACATACGAAATGCCCGAAGTGCGCACCGTGGAGGTGACCGTAACCCCGATCAAGGTCGATGTCTTCGATGCCGACAAGGTGTCGCTTTCCGGCACGGCCATCAGCAGCGTGACGGAGATCGAAAAGACGGTCGAGAATGCGAACCTCTATGCCTGGTACGGCGAATTGAGCATCGGCGAGTTGCAGATTCCCGTCGAGCTGGAGGGCCAGACCTACTACATCGTTCCGAGCGACGGCAACGGCGCGCTCCGCGACGGGGAGCTTGTCGACGTGAAGATGACGGAAACCCCCGTTTCGTGGAATATCCCGAACGCCGGCAACTACCGCCTGCTGATCGACATGGAGAACAAGCAGGTGCGCATCTACTCGTCGGCGACCGACCTGAAGCCGCTGTCCGTCACATTCCACCCGAGCGGTGCGGAAGCCAATCCCGAGGCAACGATCGAAGTGCTCGATCTCTACGCCTACGGAGCAGGTACGGGCTGGGGCGTGCGCAAACTCAACCTGAAGCAGAGCTTCGCCGACCCGCAGATCCTGATCTATGACGCCGAAGAGCACAACGGCACGAAACTTTCCAGCGGCATGAAGTTCTGCGTAGCCCAGAATTTCTCGGTCGGCGATGCGGATTACAACCAGAACAATGCCTATTGCTTCACCTGTCCGCTGACGGCAGAAGGCAAGAGGCAGAACCTCACGCTGACTCTCGGCAAGGTGGGCGAACTGCACGGAGGCGCCGACGGAGAGACGCGCAACTCGTATTACACGATCCCCGCTTCCGACCTGCTGATCTTCGATCTGCGTCACGGAACGATCCTGGCCCGGAACAAATAACGCCGGACCGCACGACTGAAAAATATTGCCGTATCGGAATGGAGACTGGGTTCCGGCCGACAGGAAGATACGGCAATATTCCATTACAACGACAATCAATCGTAAAAACAGCAACATGATACACATGAGAAATCTGATGACCGGCTGTCTTCTGGCAGCATTTCTTTGCGCCGCTTCCTGCGGTTGCTCGAAGGACAACGGCGGCGGCGAAGAAGGCGGCCAAGTTGCCGGTGTGACCGTAAAGCCCGCCTACAACAAGTCGGAAGTGCTGCACAACCCGCTCAACGGCTGGGTGATGTATGTCAGCGCGGACTACGATCCCTCCTATTTCGACAAGGAGATCTACGTACCGCTGCTCGGAAAGAACGTAAGGGTGGCGGACTACGCTTCGGCCTGCTATATCCGCACGAAATGGTCCGTGCTGAATCCCGCAGACGGGCAGTACGCCTGGAAAGACCCCGATTCGAAGGTTTACAAACTGGTTCAGAAAGCCCGGGAGCTGAAACTCCCCATCGCTTTCCGCGTCGTGGTGGACGGACGTGACCAGGGCGCCAATACGCCCCAGTTCGTCTACGATGCCGGAGCCGAATACGCGATGTCGGAGCCGAAATACCCCGACCGCAAGACCCCGATGCCGCAGGACCCGATCTTCCAGCGCTACTACGAGAAGTTCGTCGCAGCCCTCGCCGAGGAGTTCAACGATCCGGAATACACCTCGTTCATCGACGGCTACGGCCTCGGCAAGTGGGGCGAGGGCCACAGCGTGGCTTACAACAAGGACGACGTATCGGCTGTCGATGAGAATACGGAAACGGTGAAGCGCGAAGTCCTCGACTGGATCACCAAGCTCTACGCCAAACACTTCACGAAGGTTCCCCTGGTGATCAACTACCACCGCGTACTGGGCCATCCCACGAGCCAGGGCACGGCAAACCCGAACAGCGAAAGCCTCGTGGCCCTGGCCATCAGCAACGGCTACTGCATCCGCTCCGACGCCTTCGGCATGAACAACTCCAGCTGGGGTTACAGCACCTGGGAGAAGGCAATCGCCGCACAATGGCGTTACAAGGTCCCCATCATCATGGAGGGCGGATATATCGTCAGCAGCCACAGCTACTGGAACGACCCGGCCGGCTACCGCCAGGGACACCCCGAAGATGTCCGCCAGGGCGAATTCGACTCCTCGGCCGAAGCCCGCGTCAACATGATGGACTTCCGTGTCGGCCAGGAGACCGAGTCGTGGTTCAACGATGCCTTCAGCCTCGTGCAGCGCTTCGTCTCCGAAGGCGGCTACCGTCTCTATCCCGACCAGGTGATCGTTCCCGACCAGGTGAGCGCAGGCAGCCGTGTCAAGGTCGCTTCGCGCTGGCGCAACATGGGCTGGGGCTATTTCCCGAACAACCTGCCGCAGTGGAACTACAAATACAAGGTGGCCTTCGCTTTGATCGACGCTTCGGACAAGGCGCAGAAGGTCTTCGTCGACAAGGACTGCGAGCCTTCGACCTGGGTCGAGAGCAAGCCCTTCTCCTACACCTTCGAAACGCCGGCCGTCGATCTTCCCGCGGGGAAATACACGTGGGGCATCGCCATCGTTGACACGACGAAGGAGAACCGGCCTGCCATCCAGCTCGCCGTAAACAACGAAAAGACGGCCGAAGGCTGGGTGAAACTGCACGAAGTACAGATCAACTAACGCCTGAAAAACCATGAAGAGGGTTGCATTGCTTTCCGCAGCGCTGCTGCTGTCCGTCACCGCCTCCTTCGGGAGCGGCGTCCTGGTCGAGGCCGAGAGTTTCCGCGACAAGGGCGGGTGGGCCGTGGACCAGCAGTTCATGGACCAGATGGGTTCGCCCTACCTCATCGCGCACGGCATGGGCAAACCCGTGGCGGACGCCGTGACGACGGTCGAATTCCCGGAAACGGGAACCTACCGGGTCTACGTCCGGACGTTCAACTGGGTCGCCCCCTGGTACGACGGGGAAGGTCCCGGAAAGTTCGCCCTCCGGGTCGGCAGCCGGAAACTGTCCGCGACGCTCGGCTGCACGGGCAGCGAGTGGATGTGGCAGTGCGCCGGAAAGGTCTCCGTCCGGAAAGGTCCGGTCAGCGTTTCGCTGACCGACCTTTCCGGATTCGACGGCCGCTGCGACGCCGTCTATTTCACCACCGAAGAGGGCGACGTCCCTCCGTCCGGAAGCGCGGAACTCGCTACGTTCCGCAAACGGATGCTCGGCATCCCCGCAACGCCGCAAACCGCCGAATCGTTCGATTTCGTCGTCGTGGGCGGCGGCATCGCAGGCATGTGCGCCGCGGCCGCGGCGTCCCGGCTGGGGTGCAGCGTCGCTCTGGTCAACGACCGCCCGGTGCTGGGCGGCAACAACAGCTCCGAAATCCGCGTGCACCTGGGCGGCGTCATCGAGCTTGGCCCCAACGAGGGACTGGGCCGCATGATCCGCGAATTCGGCCACTCGCGCGAAGGCAACGCCCGGCCGGCCGAAAACTACGAGGACGCGAAGAAAAGTGCGTTCATCGCCGGGGAGCAGAACGTGAAGCTGTTCTCCAGCTGCCGCGCCGTAGCGGTGAACAAAGAGGGCGGCCGGATAAAATCCGTAATCGTCCGCCACATCGAAACCGGGGAGGAGACGACGCTCGAAGCGCCGCTTTTCGCCGACTGCACGGGCGACGGAACCGTCGGATTCCTGGCCGGAGCCGACTACCGCATGGGCCGCGAGAGCCGCGACGAATTCGGCGAAACGCTGGCGCCCGAAACCGCCGACCGGATGACGATGGGTTCGTCCGTCCAATGGTATTCGGTCGACACGGGCCGCAAAACCTCGTTCCCGACGTTCAGCTACGGCGTGGAGTTCAACGCCGAAAACTGCGAGCGGGTGACGATGGGCGAATGGAAATGGGAGACGGGCATGAACCTCGACCAGATCCGCGATTTCGAACGCATCCGCGACTACGGCCTGCTGGTGATCTATTCGAACTGGAGCTTTCTCAAGAACGGCCTGAAAGACAATGCCAAGTACCGCAACCGCGAGCTGGGCTGGGTGGCCTATGTGGCCGGCAAACGCGAATCGCGGCGGCTTCTGGGCGACTACGTCCTCAAACAGGACGACATCGACAAGAACGTCTTCCACGAAGACGCCTCGTTCACCGCGACGTGGGACATCGACCTGCATTTTCCCGATTCGCTCAACTCCGTGCGCTTCCCGGGCCGGGAGTTCAAGGCCGCGACCAAACACATCCACATCTATCCCCATGCCGTGCCTTACCGGTGTCTCTACTCCCGCAACGTGGACAACCTGTTCATGGCCGGGCGGAACATCAGCGTGACGCACGTGGCCCTCGGAACGGTGCGGGTGATGCGCACGACGGGCATGATGGGCGAGGTGGTCGGCATGGCAGCCTCGCTGTGCCGCAAATACGACGCTTCGCCCCGCCTGATCTACCAGAAACACCTCGGAGAACTCCGCAGGCTGATGCGCGAAGGCGTCGGCAGAAAAGAGGGGCTTCCCGATAACCAGAAATTCAACACGGGCGGTTCTCTGAAAGCGCCCCGCGCACTGCGCAACGACTGAAAACGACAATGAAAAAACTACTGACACTGCTGCTTGCGCTGCCCCTGCTGTGGGGGCATGCCGCAGCGCAGGAGAACGCGAAATATACGATCCTCCTCACCGGGGCCTCGTTCGCCTCGCCGCAGAACGGCTGGTTCGAAATCGGATGCCGGCAACTGGACGCCCGGGCTATCAACCGGGCCATCGGCGGCGAGTCGATCGCCGACACGGCCAACCGGATGGCCGAGGGCACGCTCTGGAACGCCGGGGAGCTGGACGAGATGGATGCGCTGGTCATCATGCAGGTCCACAACCGCGACGCCTCGGCCACGGGCGGCCTGAAAGAGAAGTACACCGATTACACGACGCCGTTCGACCGGAGCAACTACGCCGCGGCGTTCGATTACGTCATCAAACGCTACCAAAGCGAGTGTTACGCCCTGAAGGACGACCCGAAATCGAAGTACTACGGCACGAAATCGGGTAAACCCGCCGTCATCGTCCTCTGCACCGACTGGCACGACGCGCGGACGACCTACAACGCCGCCATACGGCGCCTCGCCGCACGGTGGGGCCTGCCGCTCGTGGAGTTCGACAGGAACATCGGCTTCTCGAAAGACACTCCGAACCCGGCCACCGGGACCCAGCAGAGCCTGCTCCACGCCCAGGACACGCAAACCATCGAAGGCGTCGCCTACGGGTGGCATCCCCAGCGGGGCCAAGACAAATACATCCAGCAGCGGATGGCTGCAATCTTTACCGACACGATGCGCAGAATCCTGCCGGCAAAATAGAATCCCGACCATGAAACACACACTCCCGATACTGTTCACGATGCTGCTCTGCGGCACGTCCGCCTTCCCGCAGGAGGGCTGTTACAGCCGTTTGCAGAACGACACCCTGACGATCGGCAACTCCCGGATCGAACGCCGGTTCGTCTGGAACGGCGGCAACCTGATGACGCAGAGCCTGACCGACTTTTCGTCGGGACAGGTGTGGACTTCCCGTTCCCTGACGCCCGATTTCAAGGTCGCGGGCGATACCCGAAGCACCGGCGGACGCTGCTCGACGAAACGGATCGCCGAAACCGACATCCATCCGGCGCGGCTGGAAGTCACCGTGGAATTTTCGCTGGGAACGCTCGACGTGCGGCGGGTTTACCGCATCTGCGCCGACACTCCGGCGATCGCCTGCGACACCTACCTCAAAGGCAGCGCCGCACAGCTTCCCGAGAGCCGGGCGGTCAACGCCGCCGACCGCAAGAACATCGAATCGACCGCCGACATGCAGTCGCAGCCGGTCGCCGCGACCCTCGACCGGTTCAACCCCGGCGGGTTCCACTGGCACACGCGGATCGTGGAGTTCCAGGACGTCACGGACTGGAACAACAACCTGGTCTTCGAAACCGACGTCATTCCCTACCGGAAAAACAGCTACCGGGGCAACCTGCTCTTCGCCCGCAACGCCGAGAACGGCCGCGGATTCTTCTTCCTGAAGGAAGCCCCCGGTTCGGGCGTGCAACTGGCCTATGGCGGCGGGGACTTCACGGCGGAGTTCGGCGATTTCACGGTGACGGGACTGGGCGTGACGGAGAAGGACCTCCGCGAAGGGGAGTGGGTGAAAGCCTACGGATGCGTCCTCGGAGTCTGGTCGGGCGGAGAACTCGAACAGTTGACGGCCCTGCGGAGCTACCAGAAAAATTTACGGAAGCTGCTTCCCGGACGCGACGAGATGGTGATGATGAACACATGGGGCGACCGCAGCCAGGACACGAAGGTGAACGAACGGTTCTGCCTGGCCGAGGTCCGCAAGGCCGCGCATCTGGGCATCACGCATTTCCAGATCGACGACGGCTGGCAGGTGGGCAAAAGCCCCAACTCCGCCGTGGCGAAGGGGTCGTTCAAAAACATCTGGGACAATCCCGACTACTGGAAACCCGACCCGGAGAAATACCCCCGGGGATTGCACCCTGTCGTGGAGCTGGGCCGGGAACTGGGCGTGGAGATCTGCCTCTGGTTCAACCCGAGCGTACAGGACGGCTATGCCGACTGGGAGAAGGACGCGCAGGCCCTCGTCGGTCTCTACGACGAGTACGGCATCCGCACGTTCAAGATCGACGGACTGGCAATCCCCGACAAACGCTCCGAAAGCAACCTGCGGCGGCTGTTCGACCGCGTGCTGGAGCGGACGGGCGGCCGAGTGGTCTTCAACCTCGACGCCACGGCCGGACGCCGCGGAGGCTACCACATGTTCAACGAGTACGGCAACATCTTCCTCGAAAACCGTTACACCGACTGGCAGAACTACTACCCCTACTGGACGCTGCGCAACCTGTGGATGCTCTCCAAATACGTTCCCGCGGAGAAGCTCCAGATCGAGTTCCTCAACAAATGGCGCAACACGGAAAAATATGCCGGCGACCCGTTCGCCCCGGCCAATTACAGTTTCGAATACCTCTTCGCAACGACCATGGCCGGACAGCCGCTGGCCTGGATGGAGGCGAGCGGACTGCCCGAAGAGGCGCTGGGCATCGGCGCGCTGATCGAACGCTACAAAGAGGTGCAGCACGATTTCCACCGCGGAGTGATCCTCCCCGTGGGCGACGAACCGTCGGGCCGTTCGTGGACCGGATTCCAGTCGGTCGACGGCGAGCGGGGCTACCTGATCTTCTTCCGCGAGCAGAACCCCGACCGGAAGGCCCGGATCGAAACGTGGCTCCCCGAGAACTCGAAAGTGCGCCTCACGCCGGTGCTGGGGAGCGGGAAGGCCGCCGTGCAGAAGACCGGACGCCGCGGAACGCTGGAGGTGGAACTTCCCGCGCCCAACGACTACGCGATGTACCGCTACGAACTGATCCGCTGACGAACCACAAATCCTGATAACAATGAAAACACCGATAAAATTCATCCTGTCATTTGCTCTGCTGCTGCTCGCGGCGGCCGACATCGCAGCCCAGGAGCTGATCACCAACGTTTACGGACGCGACGTGCAGTCGCTCAACGGAAAGTGGGACGCCATCGTCGATCTCTACGATCAGGGCCGCAAAAACAAGATCTACCTCAACCGCAAGCCGGAGGGAAAGACCGATTTCTACGAATATTCGTTCGACAACGGCCTGCGGCTCGACGTTCCCTCGGACTGGAACTGCCAGACGCCCGAGCTGAAATACTACGAAGGCACGGTGTGGTATGCCCGGCGGTTCGACGCCCCCGAGCAGGCCGGCCGGCGGCAGTTCCTCCATTTCGGAGCCGTCAGCTACCGCTGCCGGGTCTACCTCAACGGCGAGGAGATCGGCGCCCATGAAGGCGGATTCACGCCCTTTGAGATCGAGGTGACGGGCCGCCTCAAGCCCGAAGGCAACTTTCTGGCCGTGGAGGTCAACAACACCCGCACCACGGACGCCATCCCGGCGATGGCCTTCGACTGGTGGAACTACGGCGGCATCACGCGCGACGTGATGCTCGTCAGCGTGCCCGACGCTTTTATCCGGGACTATTTCATCCGCCTCGGCAAGGATTCCGACGACCGGATCGACGCCGATGTGCAGCTGGCGGGCGCCGCTGCCGGAACGGCCGTACGGATCGAGATTCCCGAACTGAACGTAGACCGGACCGTCACTGCCGGAGCGACCGGTACGGCCTCGGCGTCGTTCCGGGTCAGGAGACTGCAACGCTGGTCCCCCGCCGATCCGAAACTTTACCGGGTGATCGTCTCCACGGACCGCGACCGGGTGGAGGAGTCGATCGGGTTCCGCAATATCCGCACCGAGGGCGAAGAGATCGTCCTCAACGGCTCGCCCGTGTTCCTCAAGTCGATCTCGTTCCACGAAGAGATCCCCCAGCGCATGGGCCGGGCACACTCCGAGGCCGACGCCGTGATGCTGCTCAGCGAGGCCAAGGCACTCGGCTGCAACATGATCCGTCTGGCGCACTACCCGCAGAACGAACATATCGTCCGGCTGGCCGAAAAGATGGGCTTCCTGCTCTGGGAGGAGATTCCCATCTGGCAGGGCATCGACTTCGCCAACGACCCAACCCGCGAAAAGGCGGGCCGCATGATCCGCGAGATGGTCACGCGCGACAAGAACCGCTGCGCCCTGACGTTTTGGGGCGTGGCCAACGAGACGCAGCCTTCCGGGCCGCGCAACGCCTTCCTGCGCCACCTGATCGCATGCTGCCGGGAGATCGACGACACGCGCCTGATCGTTGCGGCGTTCGATCTGGTGCGTTTCGACCGCCAGCGGCAGCTGTTCGTCATGGACGACCCGTTCATCGGGGAACTGGATGTCGTGGCCATCAACAAATACATGGGCTGGTATCACCCGTGGCCCCTCACGCCCGACAAGGCGGTGTGGGACGTGGCGCGCGGCAAACCGCTGATCATCTCCGAATTCGGCGGCGAGGCGCTCTACGGCCAGCACGGCCCGGCCGATGTGGCCAGTTCGTGGAGCGAGGAGTATCAGGAGGCCCTCTACCGCGACAACCTGCGCATGTTCGAGAACATCCCCAACCTGCGGGGCGTGTCGCCGTGGATTCTGTTCGACTTCCGCTCGCCGTTCCGCTTCCACCCCGCCAACCAGGAGGGCTGGAACCGCAAGGGGCTGGTTTCCGATCAGGGATACCGCAAGAAAGCGTGGTATCTGATGAAAGCCTATTACGACAAAATTAAAAGAAGATGAAGAAGTTTTTGACATACACGCTTCTCGGCGTCCTGCTCGCAGGCTGCGCCGGAAGCGGGCGGGAACCGCTGGAGACCGTCGTGGACAAGGCGCTGGCCGGCGCCGAGCGGCAGACGCTGCTGATGGCCGAGAAGTACAGTGCGCGCGAAGGCCGCCTGCCGCGCACGTGGGAGAACGGCGAGGACGTCTCGTCGGATTCGCGCTGGTGGTGCAGCGGCTTTTTCCCGGGCGTGCTGTGGTACGTCTACGAGAACGGCCGCAACCCCCGGGTGCTGGAGTACGCCCGGATGTTCACCGCACGCGTCGAGCGGGAAAAACACACCACCGACAACCATGACGTGGGGTTCATGCTCTATTGCAGTTTCGGCAACGGACTGCGCCTCACGGGAGACAAGTCCTACGAGGAGGTGCTGCTCACCGGGGCGCGCTCGCTGGCGACGCGCTTCAAACCCGAAGTAGGGCTGATCCGCTCGTGGGACCACAACCGCGACAAATGGCAGTATCCGGTCATCATCGACAACATGATGAACCTCGAACTGCTGATGTGGGCCGCCGACCGTTCGGGCGACAAGTCGCTGCGCGACATGGCCGTATCGCATGCTGACAAGACGCTGAAACACCATTTCCGCCCCGACTTCAGCTCCTGCCACCTGGTCTCCTACGACACGATCTCGGGACAGCCCCATCTCAAGCAGACCCATCAGGGCCTCTCCGACTCCTCGGCCTGGAGCCGCGGACAGACATGGGGACTCTACGGCTACACCTGCATGTACCGCCTCACGGGCGACGCCCGCTACCTCGAACAGGCCCGCGGCATCGCCGGATTCCTCATCAACCACAGGAACATGCCTGCCGACGGGATTCCCTACTGGGATTTCGACGCGCCGGCCCTCGCCTCCACGCCGCGCGACGCATCGGCGGCCGCGATCATGGCCTCGGCGCTGGTCGAGTTGAGCGGCTTCGTGCCCGCAGCCGAAGGGGAGCGGTACATGGCTTTCGCCGAAAAGCAGATCCGCACGCTGGCCTCGCCCGAATACACCGCTCCGGCGGGTGAGAACGGAGGCTTCATTCTCCGGCACAGCACGGGAGCCTATCCCTTCTCCTCGGAGGTCGACGTGCCGCTCACCTACGCCGACTACTATTATCTGGAGGCGCTCACGCGCATCAAACGCCGATTGCAGCCATGACCGCCGTGAAAAAATACGCGCTGCTGCCGCTCTGCGGCCTGACCCTGTTCTGCGCCCGGGCGCAGATGCCCGCGACAAACTACGACGAATCGCAGGTTCCGGCCTACACGCTGCCCGACCCGCTGACAACCATCGCCGGCAAAAAGGTGACTGACGCCGAAACGTGGACTTCGGAACGCCGTCCCGAACTGCTGTCGCTGTTCGAAAGCGAGGTCTACGGAAAAGCCCCCGGCCGTCCCGAAGGACTGCATTTCGAGGTCTTGAGCGAGGACCGCTACACGCTGGGCAACATGGCCACCCGCCGGGAGATCGCCGTCTACTTCACCGAGAGCGACGCACATTTCATGACCATCCTGCTCTACATCCCCAACAAACGCACCGACGCCGTTCCGGTCTTTCTGGGGCTGAATTTCAAGGGCAACCACACGATCTGCGACGACCCGCTCGTCACGGAGTCGGTCTCGCGCATGAAGCCGCGCGAAGAGGGCGGCAGCGAAGTCCGCGCAAAAGGGTTCCCGCGCGCCGCGGCGGCATCGCGGTGGCCGGTCGAGATGCTGATCGCCAACGGCTACGGCCTCGCCACGATTTACCGCGGCGACATCGACCCCGACTACGACGACGGCTTCCAAAACGGCGTTCACCCGCTCTTTTACCGCGAGGGGCAGACCAAACCGGCCCCCGATGAATGGGGCACGATCGCGGCCTGGGCCTGGGGCTTGAGCCGCGCGATGGACTACCTCGAAACCGACGAGGATGTCGATGCCTCCCGCGTGGCGGTCATCGGGCATTCGCGGCACGGCAAAACGGCCCTTTGGGCCGCAGCCGTCGATCCGCGCTTCGCCATGGCCGTGTCGAACGACTCGGGATGCGGCGGCGCGGCGTTGTCGCGGCGTTGTTACGGCGAAACCGTAGCCAGGATCAACAGCCTTTTCCCGCATTGGTTTTGCGGGAACTTCAACCGGTATTCGGGCAACGAGGCGGCTTTGCCCGTCGACCAGCACGAACTGATTGCGCTGATAGCCCCGCGCCCGGTGTATATCGCCAGCGCCGTCGAGGACCGTTGGGCCGATCCGAAAGGCGAGTTCCTCGCGGGGGTCCACGCCACGCCGGTCTACGAGTTGTTCGGCCTGGAGGGACTTTCGGGAACGGAACTGCCCCAAACCGACGCGCCCGTGCTGTCGGGACACATCGGCCACCACGTCCGTTCGGGCGACCACGACATCACGCTCTACGACTGGCGGCAATTCGTGAAATTCGCGGACAAACACCTGAAACGATAATCTAAAACAACACCATACATGAAAAACCGGTTTATAAAACTGCTTCTCGCGGCCGTGCTGTTGGGCTCCCTCTCCCCGGCGGCCGCCCAGACCCGCGAAATGGACCTCTCGGGAGAGTGGAGGTTCCAGACGGACGTGATGGATTTCCGCAGGGGATCGCTTTCGCCGCGCTACAACCACCAACTCCAGGAGACCATCATGCTCCCCGGCATCACCGACGACTACAAAATCGGCTACAAATCGCCCTACCGCCATGTCGACCGCCTGACGCGCGTCTACGAGTACATGGGTCCGGCGTGGTATCAGCGCGACATCGAGTTCCCGGCCGACTGGAAGGGCAAGTGCATCTTCCTCTATTTCGAACGCACCCACTGGCTCAGCTCGGTATGGGTCGACACCAAGGAGGTGAGCCGACTGGACTACATCAGCGTCCCCCACAACCACGACCTGACGGATTTCGTCACCCCGGGCAAGACGCACCGCATCACGGTGTGCATCGACAACCGGTTCCAGTACAACACCCACAAATGGAACCACGCCCACACGGAGTTCACGCAGATCAACTGGAACGGCATCCTCGGCGAGATGAAACTCGTGGCCGTAGACCCCGTTTACATCGACGACATGCAGCTGTATCCCGACATCGAGACGAACAGCGTCGACGTGCGCCTGAAGATCGACAACCGCACGAAAAAGCCTTTCGAAGGAAAGGCGCTGCTCACCGTCTCGGGCAACGGCCTGCACGTAACGAAGGAGGTCCCTGTCGGCGGCGAAGCGGAGGAGATCGACCTGACCGAAACCGTCGCGCTGGGCCGGGAGGCCAAACTCTGGGACGAATTCAACCCGAACCTCTACACCGTGGAGTGCACGCTGCTGACCGGCACCGGAAAAGAGTCCTTCGAACATAAGAAGTCGGCGACCTTCGGCATGCGCGAAGTGGCGCAGGGCCGCAACCACATCCTGCTCAACGGCCGTCCGCTCCACCTGCGCGGAACCGTCGAGAACGCCGTGTTCCCGAAAACGGGCCACGCCCCGGTCTGCGACGCCGAATGGGAGCGTATCATGCGCATCGTCAAGGACTACGGACTGAACCACATCCGTTTCCACTCGTGGTGCCCTCCCGCCGCGGCGTTCCGCATGGCCGACCGCCACGGCGTCTACCTCGAAGTCGAGATGCCCATGTGGGGCAAGGACGCCGAGCCGGACGAAGCGCGCTACGACTTCTTCCGCCGCGAGATGCGCGCCATCCTCAAGGAGTACGGCAACCACCCCTCGTTCATCCTCTACTGCAACGGCAACGAGATCACCGGCAACTTCGACTTCATCGAGGAGCTGACCGCCGACGGCCGCAAACTCGACACGCGGCATCTGTACAGCGGTTCGACGGCCCGCACGCGCGTCCCGTCCGACCAGTATTACGTCTCGCAGCAGACCAACAAAGGCCCCGTGAAGGTCTACGAGGGACGGCCCTCGACCGACTGGGACCGCAGCAAGGAGTCGGACGTGGACGTTCCGGTAATTTCCCACGAGTCGGGCCAGCGGTGCGTCTATCCCGACTTCCGCGAGATCGGGAAATACACGGGACCGGTCGAGGCCCGAAACTTCGAACTGTGGCGCGAGATGCTCACCGCCAACGGCATGGGCGATCAGGCCCACGATTTCTTCCGGGCCTCGGGCGCGCTGACCGTCGTGGAGTACAAGGCCGTGATCGAGGCGCTGCTCCGCTCGTCCAAATCGGCCGGATTTCAGCTCCTGTCGCTCAACGACTTCCCGGGCCAGGGTTACGCCCCGGTGGGTGTGCTCGATCCGTTCTGGGACTCCAAGGGCCTGGTGACGCCCGAGGATTGGCGGGCCTTCTGCGCGCCGACCGTGGCGCTGCTCCGCTACCCGAAAAGCGCCTGGTTCGAAGACGAAACCTTCACGGCAAAGGCCGAGGTCTACAACTTCGGCGCGGCGGCGCTCAAAAATGCGAAAATCCGCTGGTCGATCACCGACGGCAGCGGGAAAGCCATCGCCAAGGGCAGTCTGAAATCGCAGACCGTAGGCACCGACGGCGTGTTCCCCGTCGGGGAGTTCTCCGCTCCGCTCGGCAAGGTGCGAGGCCCGCAGAAGCTGACCGTGCACCTGAACGTCGGTGAAAAGACAAGCAACAGCTGGGACATCTGGGTCTATCCGCGCAACGCACAGCTGATGCAGTCGGATACGGAGGTGCTCTACACGACGGAGTTCGGCGAGCAGGCCAAACAGTACCTCGCCGCAGGGAAGAAGGTCGTCCTGACCCCCGCGCCGAACAAGGTCAAGGGGCGCAAATCGACCTTCCACAACCATTTCTGGAACCCGATCATGTTCGCCTGGGCGCCGATGACCATCGGCTGTCTGATTCACGCCGAGCAACCCGTGTTCGCCGACTTCCCGACCTCATACCACACCGACTGGCAGTGGTGGGACATTCTGGAGAACGCCAAGGTGATCGAGATGCAGCAGACCCCGCGCCAGCTGCGGCCCTTCATCCAGGTGATCGACAGCTTCGACAACAACGAGAAACTCGGCATCGGCTTCGAGGCCCGCGTCGGCGGCGGCAAACTGCTCGTTCTGGCGGTCGACACGAAAAAGAAGATGGACCAGCGCCCCGCCACGCGCCAGCTGCTCGAAAGCATCGACCGCTACGTCCGCAGCGACCGTTTCGCTCCCGAGGTCACACTCGACGAGTCGTTCATCACCTCCTTCATGCGCTAAAACCGCACGATTATGAACAAGATCTGTCTACTGCTCTGCTGCCTGCTGCCCGGCCTGTTCCGGGCAGGGGCGCAGGAGCTGAAAATGACCGAATGCGCCCCTCTGACGCAGATTTACGGCGAGGTCTGCGAGTCCGACGAACTGCTTCCTATGGGCGATGTGGGGGTGGAATTCGGATACGTCCTCTACCAGGCCGCAATCACCGTTCCCGCAGGGGAGGCCGCGCTCGAACTGGAGAACGTGCGGGACTATGCCGCGGTTTACCTCGACGGCGTGTTTCAGGGAACCCTGACCGACAACCGCAAAACGCTGACTCTGAAGGCCGAACCCGGCCGGCACACATTGCAGCTCTACGTCGAAAACATCGGCCGCATCACCTACGGCCCGGAGATTCTCGACAACTCGAAAGGACTCTTCGGCGAAGCCCGCCTCGGCGGCGAAACGATCGCCGGCTGGACGATCACCCCGCTCGAAGTGCGCGACACCGATCCCGAAACCCTCGAGTTCGAAGCCCTCGGCCCGTGCAACACGCCCTGTTTCCGGCGCGGGCAGTTCGACCGTGCGGCGCACGAAGGAGCCGTTTACCTCGACGTGTCGGGATGGGGCATGGGCGAGGTGTGGATCAACGGCCACTACCTCGGCTCGTTCTGGGACGAGGAGAAACAGCAGTCGATCCTCATTCCGGCCGAAATCCTCGCCGAAAAGGGGAACCGCATCGTGGTTTTCGACCTCAAAAACAACGACCCCGGCGCAACGATGCGCCTCTCGGACAAACCCGTGTTCAAATAACAAGCACAACCTATGAAAAAAATAACCGTTATCGCTCTGCTGCTGGCCGCCGCCCTCGGGGCGCAGGCCCGGAACGGGAGCGGAAAGCCCGCCTACAAGGACGCCGGACGCCCCGTCGAAGAGCGCGTCAGCGACCTGCTGTCGCGGATGACCCTCGAAGAGAAGGTCATGCAGCTCAACCAATACACGCTCGGCCGCAACGACAACGCCAACAACGTGGCCGATCCGGTGGACAAGATTCCCGCCGAAATCGGCTCGCTCATCTACTTCGACACCTCGCCCGAGCTGCGCAACCGGCTTCAGAAAAAAGCCATCGAGCAGTCGCGGCTCGGAATCCCCGTGCTGTTCGGCTACGACGTGATCCACGGCTTCCGCACCACTTACCCCATTTCGCTGGCCCAGGCCTGCTCGTGGAATCCCGCACTGGTGAAGCAGGCCGCCGAAGTGGCCGCACAGGAGGCGCGGATGTCGGGCGTCGAGTGGACCTTCTCGCCGATGATCGACGTGGCGCGCGACGGCCGCTGGGGCCGCGTCTCGGAGGGCTACGGCGAGGACCCCTACGCCAACGCCGTCTACGGAGTGGCGGCGGTCGAAGGCTACCAGGGCGACAACCTCGCCGACTCCCGCCGCGTGGCCGCCTGCCTCAAGCATTTCGTCGGCTACGGCGCCTCGGAGGCCGGCCGCGACTACGTCTACACCGAAATCTCGCGTCAGACGCTCTGGGACACCTACATGCCGCCCTACCAGGCGGGCATCGAGGCCGGAGCCGCTACGGTGATGAGCTGCTTCAACGACATCAGCGGAACGCCCGGCACGGCCAATCCCTACATCCTGACCGAGGTGCTCAAGGAGCGCTGGGCGCACGACGGATTCGTCGTCTCGGACTGGGCCGCCATCGAGCAGCTGCGCTCGCAGGGCGTGGCCGCCGACCGGAAGGAGGCCGCCGAAAAGGCCTTCAACGCGGGTGTCGAAATGGACATGATGAACCGCTGTTACGACGCCCATCTGGCCGCCCTGGTCCGCGAAGGCAAGGTCTCGCAGGAGAAACTCGACGAGGCCGTGCGGCGCGTTCTGCGGCTGAAATTCCGGCTCGGGCTGTTCGAACGCCCCTACACCCCGGAGTCGGAGGAGACGGACCGGTTCCTGCTTCCCGCGAGCCTCGCCGTCGCCGAGCGGCTCGCCGAGGAGTCGATGGTGCTGCTGAAAAACGAGAACAACACGCTGCCGCTGAAAGCCGCCCGCCGCATCGCGGTCATCGGCCCGATGGCGCAGAACCGGCTGCACCTGCTCGGCGCGTGGTCGGCACACGGCCGCGAAGAGGACGCGGTGAGCCTCTTCGCCGGGCTGGAAAACGAATACCGGGGCCGCGCCGAACTGCTCTACGCCCGGGGCTGCGACTTCGACGGCGAGGACCGCTCCGGATTCCGTGAGGCTGTCGCCGCGGCCGCGGCTGCCGACGTGGTGGTCCTCTGCCTCGGGGAGAAAAAGCAGTGGAGCGGCGAGAACGCCTCGCGCTCGACGATCGCGCTTCCCGAAATCCAGGAGCAGCTGGCCGCCGAACTGGCCCAGACCGGAAAACCGCTGGTCTTGGTTCTGTCCAGCGGCCGGCCGCTGGAGCTGTGCCGCCTCGAACCCCTCTGCGGGGCCATGGTGCAGATGTGGCAGCCCGGCATCCGGGGCGGAAACCCCCTGGCGGGAATTCTGTCGGGGAGGATCAACCCCTCGGGACGCCTCGCCATGACGTTCCCCCGCTCGACGGGCCAGATTCCGATCTACTACAACCGCCGCCAGAGCGGCCGCACCCATCAGGGCAAATATCAGGACATCCCCAGCACGCCGCTCTATGAATTCGGGCACGGCCTGAGCTATACGACGTTCGAATACGGCGACCTGCGCCCGTCGGCAACCACGCTGCGCCGCGGGGAAAAGACGACGGTCGAGGTCTCCGTGACCAACACGGGCGGCATGGACGGCGCCGAGACGGTTCACTGGTTCATATCGGACCCCGTATGCCGCATCTCACGCCCCGTCAGGGAGTTGAAACACTTCGAGAAACAGCCGATCCGCCGCGGCGAGACCCGCACGTTCCGGTTCGAGATCGACCCCGAAAAGGATTTGAGTTTCACGGACGACGACGGCAACCGGTTCCTCGAACCGGGCGACTACTTCATCCTCGTAAAGGACAAAAAGGTGAAACTGACGCTGACGGACTGATCCCCGCTCCCATTAAAGGACAGAGCTGTAACCTGAAAAGTTACAGCTCTGTCCGTATCAGGCCGCAGTCACCCGGAGAACGGGACGCCCCGCCGATTCGCAGGAAAGCCGCCCCCTCACAGGCCCTTTGTCCACACGGGTACGGGCTGGGGCGAGGTGGTCGGGCCGAAGACCTTCAGACGACCGTCTTCGGTCACCTCCATCGGGTCGATGAAGACCATGCGCGCATCGCCCGTCGGGGCCGTCCGGCCGTGGTAGACGCAGTACATCCCGCCGCCGGGAAGCTTCAACACCATATTGTGCCCCGTTCCCGTGACCTCGCCGCCCTTGTCCGCATTCTTCTCGAGGACCGGATTGTCCGACGATTTCACGAAGGGACCCAGCGGCGAACCGGCCGTAGCATAGCCCACCGCATAATGCTGCCCGCCGTAGAAATTGGCGGAATACATCATGTAATAGGTCCCGTTTTCCTTGAAGGCGTACGACCCCTCGGTCCAGCGCCGGTTGACCTCTCCGGCGGTGACCGAACGGCTCTCCCACCCGGTTTGCGGGTCGGAGGCAGACTGCGGGGGCGTCAGCAGAACGACCGGCTCGCCGATGACGCCGCTGAAATCGGGCTTCATCTCCACACCGTACACCCAACTCTCCTCGATCTCGTCGAAAAGCCCCTTGTCGCGCGCCCACACCGAAAGCTCGCTTTCGACGGGATGCTTGTAACAGCAGCGCGAATAATAGAGATACACCCGGCCGTCATCGTCCCACAATACGTTGGCGTCGATCACCGGATAGCCGGGATCGAACACCGGACGGTCATACAGGTCGGAAAAGGGACCCGACGGCGAATCGGCAACCGCCACCCCGATGCGGAACGTTTCGAGGTCGCCGTTCGGGTTATGCCGCCAGTTGGCACTGAAAAACAGGTAATAGCGGCCGTCGCGTTCATACACTTCGGGCGCCCAGAAGCAGTCGGTTCCCCATGCCGAGGCATTGCCGTCGTAGACGACATCGCCCTTCTGCCAGGTAACGAGGTCGTCCGAGACGCAGACGCGAAAACCCCGGATGTCGCCGCTCGTTCCGTACATATAGAATTTTCCGTCAGCGGCGTGGAGGATGAACGGGTCGCCGAACGCAACGTCGAGCGGATTACGATATGCAGGCGAGTCGCATCCGAGCAGGATCGCCGGCAGGAAGAAGATGAGCAGTTTTTTCATACAGGTTATTTGAATGGTTTGAATCCGTCGTAAAATGCCATTTGGCGCGTACTCCGACAAAATTATTCGTTTTATCCGATTTTCAGCCATGCCGTCACCCGATGGGCCGCAATTGATCAAAGAGTTATACATTATGGAAATATTTTTCCATTTTGCGCCGGGCCGGACACCTATCTTTGCAGGGTCCGGAGACTCCGAAGCCCGTTCGTCCGCGGCCCTCATCCCCGGTCCCAACCTTAAATCTTACGACCTATGAAACGATTGCTTCCATTAATCGCGACGTTGTTCGCCATCGCCTGCTGTGCGGCGCAAAACCTCCGGAAAGTGCCCCTGGCCGATCCTTTCATCCTGCTTTACGACGGGGTGTATTACGCCTATGGCACAGGCGCCGGAAGCGGCATCGAGGTGTGGACATCCCGCGACCTCTCCACGTGGGAGAGGGCCAAAGGCAACGCCCGCGACGGACTGGCCCTGCACCGCACGGATGTCTGGGGCGAAAAATGGTTCTGGGCGCCCGAGGTCTACCGGCTGAATGACAAATTCTACATGTATTTCACGGCCGAAGAGCACATCTGCGTCGCCACCTCCGACTCGCCGCTGGGTCCTTTCGTACAGGAGACGCGGCAACCGATGATCGCCGATGAAAAGTGCATCGACAACACGCTGTTCATCGACGACGACGGCCGGGCGTACATGTATTTCGACCGGTTCAACGACGGGCTGAATATCTGGGTCGTCGAGCTGGAAGACGACTGCACGACGCTGAAAAAAGAGACGATGCGCCCCTGCATCCATGTTTCGCAGGAGTGGGAAAAGGTCTGGCCCCGCGTCAACGAAGGCTGCTTCGTGATCCGGCGGAACGGCACTTACTACATGACCTATTCGGCCAACAGCTACGAAAGTCCCTTCTACGGCATCGGCTGCGCCACGGCCGACTCGCCGCTGGGCCCCTGGACCAAATACGACCGCAATCCGCTGTTGCAGAATCCCGGCGAACTGGTCGGCGTCGGGCACAGCGCCCTGTTCCGGGACAAGGCGGGCAACCTGAAGATCGTTTTCCATGCCCACAAAAGCAAAGGCGCGATCCATCCGCGGGAAATGTATATCACCGACGTGCGTTTCCGCCCCGTCGAGGGCGGCTGCCGGATGGAGATCGACCCCGGATACTCGCCGGCCCTGATCGCTGAATGAACGACGCCCGGATGCAGCATGTGCATCCGGGCATCGTTTTTACAGGAGGGCGAAACCGGCCTCGCGATCAATAGAACGTCCCTTTCGGGGCGAAAATCGCATACCCGAAATTGAAGGTCAGGTACATGTTGCGCCAGTTTTTCAGGTCGTATTTCGTCAGCGCGAGGCTCACGGGACCGATCGGCGTGTGGTAGACCAGCGACGCCTCGGCGATATAATGCCAGCGCTCGTCGGGATTCTTCAGGGGGTTGAAGTCCCGTTTTTCACGGAACATGGTGTAGAACCCCGTCCGGAAGAAGCAGTTGGGCAGCAGGTCGAAGGTCGGCATCAGGCCCCACGCCGCAAAGCGTTTGCCCCGGAAATCGGGCATGTAGATCATCCGGGCATGCGGCACGGGCGCATAGTCGGGCATCGACATCAGGGTCGCGGATTCGGTCCGGAACCGCGGGTGGTTGGTCCACACGGCATCGACGTTCAAACCGAACGAGAACCAGCTGACGCCCGGCACATCGAAGAACTTGTCCCACGAAAAACGCCCTCCGAACCACTGTCTGGTTTCGCGCGAAACGAAGTCTTTCGCATCGTAGGGCTGGTATTTGTCGCGTCCGGCGACATAGATGGCCGAGAGATGCAGTTCGGAACCGCGGCGGGGATAGAGGAACTTGTCGAGCGTATTGCGGGCGACCCCGGCCCGCAGGCCGAAGAACGAGAAGCGCGAATGGTCGGTGTCGTCGGCGAACAGCACGTCCGAATCGTAGCGGTAGTTGATGTGTCCGGCGTTGGCGCGCAGCGTCAGGAGGCTGCGGTGGGTCAACGGCATCCCCACGCCCGTCGAAAAGAAGCTCTCGCTGTTCTTGACCTGCTGGGCGTTGCGGACCTTGGTGACGTTGCCGAAATAGCCGTGGCGGAAATTCCGGACCGCGAAATTGTAGGAATAGTCGAGGAATATCGGCTTCCACGCGTAGAAATCCGTCCGGCCTCCGATCGCTCCCCAGGTGTAGATCGGCCCCAGGTAGAGGTCTGCGCCCAACTGCTGCGCGACGCGGCCGATGTTCTTGTAATTGATGCCGATATAGGCCTGGTTGAAGGCCGTCGAGGAGATGTTTCCCCCAAGGATGATCTTGAAATTGGGCCGCGTGCCGAACTTGGCCTCGAACGAATAACGTTCCCGGACGGAGTCGTAGCGCACGGTGGGGAAGTCCATCGTGAAATCGCCGCCGGCAAGCACCTCGAAGAGATTGTCTTTCAGCTCCTCGAAGCCCATCGGCCGCTGAATGCCCGGCGTGCGGCGGTCCACCTGCACGAAATCGCGGATATACTCCCGCTGGGCGCGCTTCAGCCCTTCGAGTTTGTAGTCGTCGAAGACCAGCGGCGGACACTTGGCGCGGAACGCCTCGCGACGCCCGGCGTAGTAGGCCGAGTCGCGGCGTTCGGCGACTTTCTCCAACAGCTGCGGCATGGCCGCCACGGCGTCCTCATAACCTGCGTTCATAATCGCCTCGGCCTGGTCGAAATCGAGCATGTTGACCCCCACGGCGCGGCGGATCGTGACGCTGCGCTCCTCGGGCAGCGTGTAGTCGGTATCGTGCATGGCCAGCATGAAAGCCTGGTCCATGATGTTGCTCTCCTCGCTGGGCGGGGTGTTGCCCTCGGTGCAGATCGAACCGACGATCAGATCGGGCCGGAAATCTTCGTCGAGGGGTTTCCACGGGAAGTTGTCGTAGATGCCGCCGTCGTAGAGCAGCATCGAATCTTTCACCATCGGCTTGAACACCAGCGGAATGGACATCGACGAGCGGACCGCCTCGCTCAAATCCCCCTCGCGCAGGACCACCGGCCCGCGGTGGTTCAGGTCGCTGGCCACACAGAGGAACGGAACCATCAGGCGGTCGAAATCACCGTCCGCAGCGGCCGTCGCCGGGGCGAACAGCTCCGTGAGGGCCATGTCAATCTGCGTCGAGGAGATCAGGTTCCGGGGTACGCGCAGCCGCTTCCCGGAGGGACTCTCGACGTCGATGCGCAGGCT
>ENA-UEQO01000850-UEQO01000850.1-human-gut-metagenome-genome-assembly--contig:-NODE-850-length-34150-cov-5.242861_pt1 | contig 34150 bp, 30 predicted proteins | sample MGYA00242938_ERZ507940 | MGnify/ENA primary metagenome ERZ507940 (study PRJEB26167, sample SAMN06115517) | human gut metagenome | host: Homo sapiens | place: China:Chongqing | collected 2014-12-03... | reverse complement strand
TCTGCCGCCGGAGGCCTACCGGCCGTTCTTCGAGACGGACAGCATCGACGAGGCCAAGGACTTCGCCATGCGGCTGGCCTTCGACGAGACCAATCACGTCTACGTGCAGGATACCCGGCGGAATGAGATCGTCCGGGATTTCGACGCCCCGGTGTACCGGGACTGACCGCAGCCCCCCTATCCGTCCGTTTGCCCCGTTCTCTCCGTGAGAACGGGGCTTTTCATCTGTGTTTAAGTTTGGTATAATAGAATAATTACAGGGACTTCTAAAAACACAAAAGGAGACTTTTTATGATGGATATACGGAGAGCAGCTGCACTGCTGCTGGCGCTGGTAATGATCGCTGCGCTGACGGTGGGCTGCGGCAAAAAGCAGAGTGACACCCCCACGGATACACCCGCTGCCGGTGCGGACGGCCGGACTCCCGCCCAGCAGCCGGCGAAGCTGGTGTGCTACAACGGGTCGGTGACGCTGCGGTTCGTGCGGGAGGAGGATACGTGGTACTGGGGCGACGACCGGGATTTCCCGCTGGAGCAGTCCATTGTGACGGAGCTGCTGGCCACGGTGCAGGGCTACGCCGCCCTGTCGCCGCTCCCCCATACCGATGATCTGTCCCAGTTCGGGCTTTCGGACACCAAGCGCTACATCAGTTTGACGGACACCGAGGGCAATACCCGCACCTACTGGCTGGGGACGCAGACCGACGAGGGACAGTACATCCAGCCGGAGGGCGAGACGGATGCCGTGTATCTCTCCCCCGCCGGGGTGGACGGGACGTTGAGCATGGGCATCTATGACATGGCCCGGCTGCCCAAGCTGCCCCAGCTGACGGCGGACAACGTCAGCGCCCTGACTGTCACCGCCGCAGACGGCAAGAGCCTGAGTCTGACGGCGTCGGAGGGCGTATGGCTGCGGAGCGGGCAGGACGTGACCCAATGGAGCGGAACGCTGACGGAGGCACTGGGACAGCTGACGCTGCTGCGGTGCATCGACTATCGGCCCAGCACCGGGGTGGCGGAGCTGTGTGGGCTGACGGAGCCGGCGGTGACGCTGACGGTCACTTACCGGGCTATTGCCGGAGAGACGGAGCTGACGCTGCGGGTGGGCGCCCAGCGGGACGGAGGGTATTATGCCACGGTGAATGATGACGACACCATTTATCTGCTGCCTGCGGCCCCGGCGGAGGCGCTGGCGGCACTGGCGGCCAACGGTTTGAACGGATAAGCTTATTTCAGCCCCTCCCGCCGGGAGGGGCTGCCTGACAGGAGAAACGGACGCAAGGAAAGGAAGTGATCCCATGCGGATACTGGTGGTGGAGGATGAGGCCCGGCTGGCCCAGACGCTGGCGGAGCTGCTGCACCGGCAGGGCTATACGGCGGACATCAGCGGCGACGGTCTGTCGGGGCTGGACAACGCCGCCTCGGATATTTACGATCTGGTGGTGCTGGACGCCATGCTGCCGGGGATGGACGGCTTCACCCTGCTGCAAAGGCTGCGGCAGGAGGGACACACCGTGCCGGTGCTGATGCTCACCGCCCGCAGCGGCGTGGAGGACAGGGTACGGGGGCTGGACAGCGGGGCGGATTACTATCTCACCAAGCCCTTTGAGCCGCAGGAGCTGCTGGCCTGCGTGCGGCTGCTGCTGCGGCGCACCGACGGTCAGCCCCGGCAGGAGGACGCCGTTACCTGCGGCGATCTGCGGTTGGAGCCGGGAACCTTCCTGCTGCGCTGCGGCCAGCGGGAGGTGCGGCTGAGCCGGAGGGAGTACGACCTGATGGAGCTGCTGATCCGCAGCTATCCCCAGATCGTCACCAAGGAACAGCTGATCCTGAAGGTGTGGGGCTATGACTCCGATGCCGAGGACAACAACGTGGAGGTCTACATCTCCTTTCTGCGGCGGAAGCTGGAGCATCTGCACTCCGCCGTGAAGATCCGCACCCACCGGATGGTGGGCTACTGCCTGGAGGTGGGGGCATGAGCGGTATGATCCGCAGGCTTCGGTGGAAGATCGTGGGCATCAGTATGCTGTTTGTGACGCTGGTGCTGGCGGCGGTATTCACCGGAGTGATGCTCACCGCCCACAGCAGTCTGGAGCAGAGCAGCACCCGGCAGCTGGAGGAGGCCCTGCGGGGCGAGGGCTACGACGGACAGAACGGCCAACCCTGCTTCGTGACGGAGGTCTATCCCAGCGGTACGGTGCGGGTCATGGGCAGCAGCTACTATCAGATCAGTGAGGAGGACCTGCTGGCGCTGGTACAGGAATGCCTGTCCCAGCAGGAGGAGAGCGGCCTGCTGACGGACTATCATCTGCGCTATCTGCGCTATGACGGCGCTCTCTCCATCCGCATCGCCTTCACCGACAGCACGCTGGAGCAGTCGGCGCTGCGGGCCATGGCGGGGAATCTGCTGCTGATCGCACTGGCGGCGCTGGTGGTGCTGCTGGGGTGCAGCTATCTGCTCTCCGGTGTGGCTGCCCGGCCGGTGGAGCGGGCGTGGCAGGAGCAGCAGCGCTTCCTGTCCGACGCCAGCCATGAGCTGAAAACGCCCCTGACGGTGATCCTGTCCTCCGCCGACCTGCTGGCGGAGTCCGCCCCGGCGGAGGAGCAGACGTATGTGGAGAACATCCGGGCGGAGTCCCGGCGGATGAAGAAGCTGGTGGAGGAGATGCTGACCCTGTTCCGGGCGGAGAGTGTCCGGCGGGAGACGGCCTTCTCCGAGGTGGATCTGTCGGACGTGGTGACGGACGCTGCCCTGCGGTTCGAGCCGGTGATGTTTGAATCTGGACGGCGGCTGCTGTACACCATCGACGAGGGGCTGCAGGTCTCCGGCGACCGGGACGCTTTGGAGCGTCTGACGGGTATCCTGCTGGATAACGCCGTGAAGTATGCGCCCCAAGGCACGGATATCCGCCTGACCCTGACCCGTCAGGACCGCACCGCCTGTCTGGCGGTGGAAAACGGCGGCGATCCCATCCCGCCGGAGGTGGCGGCCCACCTGTTCGACCGGTTCTACCGGGCCGACAGCAGCCGCACCGGCACGGGCTTCGGGCTGGGACTGGCCATTGCACGGGCCATCGTCCAGAACCACAGGGGAAACATCATCTGCCGCAGTCAGGAGGGCTTGAACCGCTTCTCCGTGACGCTGCCTATTTTACGCCAGAAGGGGGCGCAGTGACCATGCTGGATCTGTTGATCCGGGGCGGCACCGTCATAGACGGCACCGGAGCCCCCGGTTTTTCCGCTGACGTGGCGGTAGAGGGCGGCGTCATCGCCGCCGTGGAGCCGCTGCCGCCGGATACCCCGGCCCGACGGGTGATGGATGCCGCCGGGAAGCTGGTGACACCGGGCTTCATCGATATCCATCGCCATGCCGATGCGGCGGCCTTCCGTCCCGGCTTCGGAGAGCTGGAGCTGCGGCAGGGGCTGACCACCATTGTAAACGGCAACTGCGGTCTGTCCGCCGCTCCCTTCGGCCCGGCGCACCGGGAGGAAATATTGGCCTATCTGGCTCCCATCACCGGGAAGGCCCCTCCGGAGATGGAGACGGCGACGCTGGCGGGGTATTTTGCCTCCCAGCCACCGGCCCCTATCCGCACGGGGATGCTGGTGGGGGCCGGCGTTCTGCGGGCAGATGCGGCGGGCTACGCCCTCCAGCGATTGGAAAAGCACCATTCCGACGCCATCCACCGCAGCATGGAGCGGGCGCTTTCGGACGGCGCCGTGGGCGTGTCGCTGGGGCTGGGCTATGCCCCGGAGTGCTTCTATACCACCGAGGAGCTGATCGAGGCCCTGCGGCCCCTCAGCGGCGGCGACGTGCCAGTGACGGTGCATATGCGGCAGGAGGGGGCCGGGGTGGTGGATTCCGTCCGGGAGATGCTGACGGTGGCCCGTACCCTGCGTATTCCTCTGCAGATCTCCCACCTGAAGGCCATGGGCCGGGACAGCTGGGGGAAGAAAATTCCTCAAGTGTTGGCTCTGCTGGAGGAGGCCCGGCAGGAGGGGTTGGACGTGGGGTGCGACGTGTACCCCTATACCGCCGGCTCCACCCAGCTGCTGCACATCCTGCCGCCGGAGTTTCTGGCGGGAGGCATGGAGGCGGTGGTGCGCCGTCTGTCGGACCCGGCGGCCCGCCGGGAGCTGGCGCAGCGCATCCAGATCGGGGAGGGCTTCGACGACATTGCAAAGCTGGCGGGCTGGGACGGCATCTATCTGACCAGCCTCCACTGCCCGGAGGATCACCCCTATCTGGGGAAGAGTCTGGCGGAGATCGCCGCCATGACGGGACAGGATCCCCTGACCTGCTGCTGCGACCTGCTGGTGCGGGAGCAGGGGGAGATCACCATGATCGACTTCATGGCCTCGGAGGAGGACATCACCGCCATTCTGCAAAGTCCCCTGTCCCATCTGATTTCCGATGCCACGTATCCCACGGAGGGGATGCCCCACCCACGGGTGTACGGTACCTTCCCCCGGCTTTTGCAGCACTTTGTCCGGGAAAAGGGCGTGCTGACGTGGGAGCAGGCCATCCACAAGATGACAGGCCGTCCCGCCCAGCGGCTGCGGCTGGCGGGAAAGGGCGTGCTGGCGGCGGGGATGGACGCCGATCTCTGCGTATTTGACCCGGAGGCGCTCCGGGAAACGGGAACGTATCAGGAGCCCTGCCGCATGGCGGCGGGGATGGACACCGTCTTGGCGGCGGGCGTGCCGGTGCTGGAGCAGAGTGTGCTCACCGGCGCTCGTCCGGGACGCATCATCAGGAGGTAAGAGCTATGCTGGAGAGTATCATCGATATTGTGCGCCGGGCCGGGGAGCTGGTCCGCAGCGCCAACGACGTGACGGCGGCCACCCATGAGAAGAACGGCCCGGCGGATCTGGTGACGGAGTACGATCTGGCGGTGCAGCGCTTTTTGCGGCAGGAGCTGCTGGCCCTGCTGCCGGAGGCGGATTTCTTCGGGGAGGAGGGGCAGCACGAGACCCTGACGTCGCCGTGGACCTTCATCGTGGACCCCATCGACGGCACCACCAACTTCGTCCGGGGCTTTGCCTACACCAACATCTCCGTGGCGCTGGCCAAGGATGGGCAGGTGGAGTACGCCGTGGTATATGCGCCGCTGGCCGGGGAGCTGTACGCTGCCCGCCGGGGCGGCGGGGCCACCCTCAACGGCCGGGCCATCCACGTCAGCGGACGGGATCCCGGCCACTCGCTGGTGGTGTGCGGCTCCACCATCTATGACCGCAGCTATACGGAGCGGCACTTCGCCATCATGCGGTATCTCTACGACCGGGGACTGGACTACCGTCGGTTCGGGGCGGCGGCGCTGGATCTGTGTCAGGTGGCGGCGGGCCGGGCGGAGGTATTCTTCGAGTGTCGGCTCAGCCCGTGGGACTTCGCTGCCGGGAGCCTGCTGGTGCAGGAGGCCGGGGGCTGCGTCACCACGCTGGAGGGGACGACCATCGATCCCCTGCGCCCCGGCTCCGTGTTTGCCGCCAACGCCCTGTGCGGCGGGCTGACGGCGGAGCTGCCCCGTGGATAAGGGGATATTTTCCGCAAATATTTGAAAATTGTGTAAATTCCTGTTGAAAATCGGCCGTTTCTATGGTGGAAATGCAAAAAAGTCTTGACGTACCCGGAAAATGTGGTATGATAGGCTTTGTAACGAATTTGTAACTTTTTAGCAAGGATCGATCATATGAAACAGGAATTGGAAAATAAGCGTCCCGATTCGGAGGAGCGCCGCAGCATCTGGCAGCGGTGGAAGCAGAATCTGAAGGATTGGGTCTGGTTTTGTAAGGAGCATCCGGACTGGCTGGATCTGGATGTGCAGACGTGGGTATCGACCCATATCGGCCAGCCCCTGCGCCGCCGGTGGCAGCGTCTGCGGGAGCTGCGGCACCAGAACCGGCAGCGGCAGCTGCCGGAGACGGAGTGGAAGCTGGGCCAGCTGCTGCTATTCCTCTGGGGCAGTCTGCCCCGTATGGGCTCCGACCTCCGGGAGCGGCTCACCCGCCGCCGCAAGGGGGCCATTCGCTCCGGCGGACGGATGCGGGCCTTCTTCGAGGACATGAAGCTGCACCCGGCGGTGTTTGTGGCCGGCGCCGTGGCGGTGACGGCCGTGGCGGTGTGCCTGTCCATGTATACCATCGGCGCCACCGCCCGCTATGACGGCGTGGAGCTGGGAACGGTCCACAGCGCCCACAGTGTTTCGGCGGCGGTGGATCAGCTGGAGGAGATCACCCGGCAGACGCTGTCCGACACCGATTACAGCATCGACAGCGCCAAGCTGGAGGTCCGCACCGGCATCGTGGCCCGGAAGGAGCTGGAGAGCACCGACGCACTGGAGGAGAACCTCACCCGGCAGCTGGGGCTGGTGGATTATGCCTATGTGCTGTATGTGGAGGGGGAGCCGGTGGCGGCCACCACCTTCCCCGGCGCCATCGAGCAGCTGCTGGAGCAGCTGAAAAAGGGCTACATCACCGACAGCACCGTGGACTGCTACTTCGTGGAAAACGTGGAGGTAAAGCAGGAGTACGTGGATCAGTCCCTTATTATGAATCTGGGCTATATAGCCGAGAAGCTCAACGCCACCAAGGCGGGCGAGGTGACCTATACCGTTAAGAGCGGCGATGTGTGGTCCCTCATTGCCGAGGACAACGGCATGACCAATGAGGAGCTGCTGGCCCTGAACCCCGGCTATGACATCAGCGTCCTCCATACCGGCGACGTGCTGACCATCTCCCGTGCCGTGCCGTATCTGACGGTGGTGAATGTGGAGCGGCAGAGTTATTTGCAGGATGTGGCGTACAGCGTGGAATATGTGGACGACCCGGATATGTATGAGGGCGACTACGAGGTCCTCAGCAAGGGCGTGTACGGCAAGGCGGACATCACCGCCAACGTCACCGTCATCAATGGCACGGAGACGGCCCGTGAGGTGGTGTCCTCCGTGACGCTGAAGGAGCCGGTGGCCGAGCGGCAGGCACGAGGCACCAAGGAGCGGCCCACGTGGTTCCCCACAGGGTCCTTCCGCTGGCCCTGCTACGGCGTCATCACCTCCTACTTCGGTGGGCGCAACACCGGCATCAGCGGCGCCAGCAGCTACCATGAGGCCATCGATATCGCCAACTCCTACGGTACGCCCATCTACGCCGCCGACGGCGGAACCGTCATCTACTCCGGATGGAACGGCGGTCTGGGCTACTGCGTGAAGATCGATCACGGCAACGGCTTTATCACATGGTACGGCCACAACAGCGACCTCTACGTCTCTGTGGGCGACCACGTGTACAAGGGCCAGACCATCGCCGCCATGGGCTCCACCGGTATCTCCAGCGGTTCCCACTGCGACTTCCGTATTCAGCGCAACGGCACCATGGTGGATCCCCTGAACTATCTGCCTTGATGAAAATGATCCATGAAAAGCTCCCCGGCCTGAGCCGGGGAGCTTTTTGCTGCCCGCCGGGAGCGGCGCAGGCAGTCGCTGCAACATCGTGGAAAACCGAAAGCTTGTTGGCCAAGGGCGTCAGCCCAGCGCCCACAGCACTACGCCGTACACCACGCTGGCCAGTGTGCCGTAGACGATCACCGGGCCGGCAATGACGAACATTTTGGCCGCCATGCCGGTGACAAAGCCCTCTGCCTTGAAATCCAGCGCCGGGGATACCACGGCATTGGCAAAGCCCGTGATGGGTACCAGCGTCCCGGCCCCGCCGAACCGGGCCAGCCGGTGGTAAAGTCCCAGTCCTGTCAGCAGCGCCGACAGGAACACAAGGGACACCGACGTGGCGGTCCCGGCGTCCTCCGTATTCAGCCCCGCCCCCCGGAAGCCGTCTCCGATGGCCTGTCCCACCACGCAGATGAGTCCGCCGATGACGAAGGCCAGCGCCATATCCTTTCCCAGCGGGGACTTCTTCTGCATCCGCTTCACATACGCCTGATACTCCTTGGGCGTCATGTCCATCCGCACCACATCCTTTCCCCCGTAGTATGACCCGCTGCACCGGAAAAATGCGCTTTGGCTTGCCAAACGGCGCAAAACAAGCTATACTGAAGGGACGGAAAGGCGGGTGTTATCATGTACGATCCTGCACATCCCTTCGGGAAAAAACGCTATGACCGGGCCATTATCGACCCGGTGAGCTGCACCGGCTGCGGCTACTGCACCATGTTCTGCGTCATGGACTGCATTCTTTTGCAGCCGGACGGCTTTTATACGGTGGATCTCGACCGCTGCATCGGATGCCGGTCCTGTAAGGTGAACTGTCCCTTCGAGGCCGTCATCATCCTGCCCCCCAAGGAGGACGCATGACCATGGCCAAGCAAGCGCATCCTCTGGGGCTGTATCTGCACATCCCCTTCTGCAGGTCCAAATGCGCCTACTGCGACTTCTACTCCCTCTCCGGGCGGGAGGATCGCATGGACGCCTACACGGCGGCACTGGAGCGCCACCTGATCGAGGTGGCCCCGCAGGCGGCGCAGCATCTGGTGGACACAGTGTACTTTGGCGGCGGCACCCCCAGCTATTTGGGGGAGAAGCGGTTGGTGAAGCTGCTGAAAGCCGTAAAGAAGCACTATCACGTGGATCCCCACGCCGAGATCACGCTGGAGGCCAACCCCGACAGCGCCGGGGACTGGAAGGCCCTCCGGACGCTGCGGCGGGCGGGCTTCAACCGCATCTCCCTGGGGGTCCAGTCCACGGACGACGCCTGTCTCCGGGCCTTGGGCCGCATCCACACATGGCAGCAGGTGCAGGAGGCTGTGGCCGCCTGCCGGAGGGCCAAATTCCCGGACGTGAGTCTGGACCTGATTTACGGCCTGCCGGGGCAGACCATGGAGCAGTGGGAAAAGACCCTCTCCGACGCCCTGACCCTCCAGCCGGAGCATCTGTCCTGCTACGGGCTGAAGCTGGAGGAGGGAACGCCCCTCTACCGGCAGCGGGACAGTCTGACCCTGCCGGACGACGAGGCACAGGCGGATATGTATCTCTACGCCGTGGAGTATCTGCGGCAAAACGGCTATGAGCAGTATGAGATCTCCAATTTTGCACGGCCCGGCCACGCCTCCCGCCACAACCTGAAATACTGGACACTGGGGGAGTATGCGGGGTTCGGCCCCGGTGCCTACTCCGACTTTGGCGGCGTCCGCTACGGCTACATCCGGGACTTGGATCGGTACATTGCCGGGGAGCTGGTGCTGGCGGAGTCGGAGCATATCCCCGTCTCGGAGCGGGAGATGGAGTACATCATGCTGCGGCTGCGTACCACGGAGGGGATGAACATCAGGGAGTTTGAAAACCGCTTCCGCCGGCGCTTCGACCCCTTGGGCGCACGGCTGGAGGTTTACGCCGGCCACGGCTTGGCCCAGCGGACGGAGCAGGGCTGGCGCCTGACGCCCCGTGGCTTTCTGGTGTCCAACCAGATCATCGGGGAGCTGCAGGAGCTCCTGAACCGGGAGAAGCTGGAGCGTCTGCGCCGGGCGCAGGAGGGCGACTACCGGGTGGTATGAGAACACCGGAACCCGTGTTTTGACAAAATAAGGGACAGAGGGGCGCACCCCATGGGTGCGGCCCTCCTCAGCGTGGCGAAAAAGTCTTTTCGCCACGCTGACCGCATTTTTCAGAGCTTCAAAAAGCTCTGAAAAATGGGGATCATCATCGTGCAGGACACCCTTCCGGGTTTCCCGCACACACCCTTCCGCCCCGTTGACGAAAGGCTCCCGCTCTTTTGACAGGCTCAGGAGGGCCGCGCCCTGTGGGTGCGGCCCTCCTGTCCGTATATCCGGCTTCCTTTATTGGCTGCCTGTTCGGATCAGTTGTCGGTGCGGTTGCGCCACTCGACCTCCTGATCCAGCTCGAACTTCAGCTTTTTGTTCTCCTCCACCAGCTCGTCATAGTGACGGCTCTGCACATAGTATTTCACAAAGGTGAAGGTGGCCTCTCCGAACTCCTCCTCGGAATACTCCGGCAGCAGGGAGCCGCCCTTGCGGCGCAGACCCTGCACATTGATGACCACCAGACGGCGGTGCTGCTCCGACAGCTGGAACAGCTTCAGATCCTCCGGCAGCTCCAGACCAAGATCAAAGGTCGCGTTGACGATCTCCAGCAGGCGGTGCTGCTCCGGCTTGGCGGAGACGATGACGCCATGCTCGGCAAACAGCCGCTTCAGATAGTCCACGGAGACCTCCTCACGGGTGATGGTGCCCTTGCCGATGCCGGTGAGCATGGTGTTGGAGAGATTCAGGCTGACATAGACCTCCTGGCCGGTTTTGGGATAGCTCATACAGGTACCTCCTATGTTGCATACGTCCTCGATTTTGCCGTCCGGGACGGCACTTTTTGTTCCGTCTCTACCGTACCACATTCCCACGCAAATTGCAACAAAAAGTTGTACCAAGTACATTCTATTTATACGAAAAAACCGGTGATTTGCAGAAAATCACCGGTTTCGTCATTCTAAATGTACCAAACAATTCATACGACCCGACGACACTATACCCCGGTCAGGTCGAAGGCCGGGGTATACTCCTCACGGGCGGAGGTGCGCTCCTGCACGAAGCCGTCCACGATGCCGCAGTTTTCCATGTATTCCGCCGCCGCACGGTACTCCGCCGCTGTCACATGGCGGCGCAGGGGTCCCTCTGCGCCGGGCTGGGGGGTATACTGGCTCATGAGGGAGAACAGCACCTCCCCCGGACGGAAGGTCCGGGCCACCCAGTCGATGACCCGCCGGGTGCTTTCCAGCTGTCCCGGCAGCACCAGATGCCGGATGACCACCCCCTGCCGCAGCAGGCCATCCTCCATGCGGCAGGGACCCACCTGACGGAACATCTCCCGGATGGCCTCCGTGGCCACGGGAAAGTAGTCTGGGGCGTGGGAATAGCGCCGGGCCGGCTCCTCCAGCCCGTATTTCAGGTCCGGCAGCCAGATCTGCACTTTCCCTTCCAGCAGACGCAGCGTCTCCACCCGCTCGTAGCCGCCGCAGTTGAACACCACCGGCACCGGCAGAGGCTCATCCAGCGCCGGCAGCAGGAAGGGGACGAAGTGGCTGGCGGTGATGAGGTCGATGTTGTGGGCGCCCTGAGCGATAAGCTCACGGAAGATCTCCCGCAGCCGCTCCGTGGTGACGGCCTTGCCCACCCCCTCGGCGGAGATGGTGTGGTTCTGGCAGTAGACGCAGCCCAGCGAGCAGCCGGAGAAGAACACCGCTCCGCTGCCTCGTGTGCCGGAGAGCACCGGCTCCTCCCACAGGTGCAGCCCGGCCCGTGCGATGACCGGCACGGCGGGCATCCGGCAGAAGCCGCCGCCGTAGGTCTCGGTGCGCTCCGCCCCGCACCGACGGGGACAGATGTTACAGATCATACCCGGTTGATGTCGAAGTCCGGCCCCAGATCCCCAGCCATCCAGTGGCGGCGGCAGAGGCCGATGTACTTATCGTTGGCTCCCAGCACCACCTGAGCGCCCTCCTTCACCACATGGCCGTGCTGATCGAAGCGGGCGTTGAAGGCGGCCTTCTTGCCGCACCAGCAGATGGTCTTGACCTCCTCCAGCTTGTCTGCCATCACCAGCAGATGATAGCTGCCGGGGAACAGCTCCCCTTTGAAGTCCGCCCGCAGGCCGTAGCACATGACGGGGATGTTGCAGTCGTCCACCAGATGCACCAGATAGTAGATATCGGCCTTTTGCAGGAACTGGGCCTCGTCCACGATGATGCAGGCATACTGCTGCAGCTGCTCATCCGTCATCTGCTGCATCTCGTCGAAGTAGATGCAGGGGTGGGTCAGGCCGATGCGGGAGGATACCATGTGGTCGCCGTCCCGTGTATCCAGCCGGGGCTTCACCAGCAGGGTGGCCTGTCCCCGCTCCTCGTAGTTGAACCGTGCCATCAGGGCGTTGGCGGTCTTGCTGGAGCCCATCGCCCCGTATTTGAAGTATAGCTGTGCCATGTCATTCTCCCTCTTTCAGCTCTGCGGTAAATTTCTCGAAGGCGGAGGGGATGGCCAGCCGCTCCCGCTGCTGTGCCTCCGCCCAGAGCCAGTCTCCCGGTCCAAGGCCGTTCACCTCCACCACATAGCCCGTCATTTCCCAGCGAACGTGAGTGAATATATGCCGGGCTGACAGCTTTTTTGTCCACTTGGTGGGGTTTACCCCCCACATTTGCAGCTGGCGGGCGGCTTCCGCCTCCGTCAGCGTACCCGGTACATGGGGGTACTCCCACAGCCCCGCCAGCAGTCCCGTATCCGGGCGCTGCCGCAGCGCCGCCGCAGCTCCCCGCCGCAGCAGGAATACCGTCAGATGCTCCGTCCGCTTCTCCCGCTTGGGGGAGCGCACCGGCAGCCGGGCCTGACAGCCCTCCTGCCGGGCTATGCAGAAGTCCCCGGCGGGGCAGTCCCCGCACAGAGGCGCTCCCGACGGCAGGCACACCGTGGCCCCCAGATCCATCAGCGCCTGATTGTAGGCGCCGGGCCGCTCCTGAGACATGGCCGCCGCCATCCAGTTGCGGAAGGCCTTGCGGTTTTTGGCATCCAGCACATCCAGACAGCTGCCGGTGATCCGTGCCGCCAGACGCAGCACGTTGCCGTCCACCGCCGGAACGGCCTGTCCGAAGGCGATGGAGAGGATAGCCCCCGCCGTATAGTCTCCGATGCCCGGAAGGGCCGTCAGCTCCCGGTATGTCTCCGGGAAGCGGCCGCCGTACTGCTCCGTGAGGATGCGGGCCGCCTTTTGCAGATTTCTGGCCCGGCTGTAATAGCCCAGCCCCTCCCACAGCTTCATGAGCCGCTCCGTGTCGGCCTGGGCCAGGGTCCCCACCGTGGGGAAGGCCTCCATGAACCGCTGAAAATACGGCAGCACCGCCGCCACACGGGTCTGCTGGAGCATGATCTCCGACACCCATGTTCGGTAGGGGGATACCTCTTCCCGCCACGGCAGGATGCGCCGGTGGATATCATACCATGCCAGCAGCGGTTGGGCCAGCTGCTTTAGTATCTGTTCTTCCATATCGCTCCTATCATCCGTCCGATGCCCCTCATCGGCTGAACCGTGCAGCGTAGCCGCAGCGGCGGCACAGCTCCTCCGACGGCTGCCGCCGGGAAAAGCCCGTCGCCATGGCTGTGGCCCGTGGGGAGGCCAGTATCTCCGCCAGCTCCTGCCGGTGCAGGTTTCCCAGTGCCAGCCGCCCCTCGCTGTCCAGACAGCAGGGAACCACCGTGCCGTCGCACAGCACGGCGATCTGACTCCGCAGGCCGTGGCAGAACTCCGTGCCGCTGTCCGGCGCCGCCGGATCCGGCCAGTCAAACCGCTCCCCCGGCTCCAGAAACAGCCCCTCCCCCAGCCGCCGGTTGCCCAGACGGTCCGTAGGCAGGGCCGTTACGTCCCGGCCCAGCTTTTCCGAGAGAAAGGACAGGATCTCTCCGTTGCGCCGGTCCAGTCCGCCGCCGTTCCACAGCCGCAGGGCGCACAGGACGCTCCGGCGGCTGAGCCGCTGCGCCGCCTGCCAGACACCCTCCAGATACGGGGCTGCGGCATCCTGCCGTCCGTTTCCCTCGAAGCTGTGGAGGGAGACGCTGAGCTTGTGCAGGACCGGGGAAGCCTCCAGTGTGGGCAGCTGCCGGGGAAGCAGCGTGCCGTTGGTCACAAGGCACACCCGAAAGTCCAGCTCCCCGGCGATATCCAGCAGCTCCGCCAGTTGGGGATGCAGCAGCGGCTCCCCCATGACGTGGAGCATGAGATACGTCCCGTAGGGCCGCAGCCGGGTCGCCAGCTGCCGGAATTCCTCCGGCGTCATGAACCGCCGGGGCCGCTGGGTGCCGGGGCAGAAGGCGCACCGCAGATTGCACACGTTGGTGATCTCCAGATACATCCGTTTGAACATCCCAGCCCTCCCCTGCCGCCCGCAGCGGCCTGTTGCTCCCTGCATTATAGCAAAATCCCCGCCCCGGCGCAAGGGAAAACGGCCTTGTCTCCCCGGTGGGCAAAAACAGCGGCCCTTCCGCATTGACAGACCTGCCCCAGGCGGGGTACAATAACAATATATCGCTCATGCCATCAAGGGGATGGACCCCTGATATTGATTTGATCGGAAAGGAGCTGCCTGCCATGCCACAGATCCTCCTGTGCTGCGTTCTGGCACTGCTGCTGGCGGCGCTGGGGCTGCTGCTGCGCTCCCTGCGCCGCAGGTCCCGCCCCTCCGGCGGCAATGAGACCCTGAAGGTGCTGCTGCTCTGCTTTTTCATCTGCGGCATTCTGCTGCACCTGCCCATGTACGCCGCCGCCTACGCCGGGGAGCACCTGTCGTGGCTGAAGGCGCTGCTGGGAGCCGTACACCACACCCTGCGGATGTTCGTGCTGGACGGCGAGCTGGATCCCATCCACGAGTTCGCCATGACCCAGCCGGCGGTGTGGAGCGACCTCTATTTCGGCGCCGCCATTGTGGTGTATCTGGTGAGTCCGCTGCTGACCTTCAGTGTGGTGCTGTCCTTCTTTAAGAATCTGTCCGCCCTGTGGCGCTATGCCTTCCGCCGCTGCACGGAGCTGTATGTCTTTTCCGAGCTCAATGAGGACTCCCTGTATCTGGCGGGCAGCATCAAGGCGGCCCATCCCAAGGGGCTTATCGTCTTTACGGACGTCTACGAAAACGAGAGTGAGGAGTTCGGGGAGCAGATGGCTGCCGCCCACCGGCTGGGGGCCGCCTGCTTCAAGACAGACATCGCCCTGCTGCGGCTGCGGCGCTCTGACCGCTCCCGCCCGGTCTACTTCTTCCTGATGGGCCGGGACAAGGCAGAGAACATCCATCAGGCGGTGCTGCTGACCCGCCGGTGGGGGACCCGCTCCAATATGCACCTCTATCTCTTCGCCACCGGCACCGAGAGCGAGCTGCTGTTCCAGTCCGCCGATCCCCACGGGATGCGGATCCGCCGGGTCAACGAGGTGCGGTCGCTGGTGCAGCTGCTGCTGTATCAGCAGGGGGAGAAGCTCTTCGAGACGGCGGCTCCTCTGCCGGAGGGCAGGTATCAGATCTCGGCGCTGCTGCTGGGCTTGGGCCAGTACGGCACGGAGATGCTGAAGGCGCTGGCGTGGTTTGGCCAGATGGACGGCTACGACCTGCGGCTCACCGCTGTGGACGCCCGGCCTAACGCACGGGAGCTGTTCACCTATCGCTGTCCGGAGCTGATGGACCGCCGGCACAACGGACAGCGCATCCCCGGCGAGGCCTAGTACGATATCCGCATACACGCCGGGATGCGGCTGGAAAGCCGGGAATTTCTGGAGCTGGTGCAGACGCTGCCGCAGCTGACGTATGTGTTTGTGGCGCTGGGCAGCGACACCCGGAACATCGAGGCGGCGGTGCGGCTGCGGGAGCTGTGCCAGCGCCGGGGTCTCCACCCCTATATTCTGGCGGTGGTGCAGGACCCCTTCAAGACGGTGGCTCTCACCTCCGTCACCGACTACCGGGGTACCCCATACGACCTTCATTTTCTGGGCGCACGGGATATGCTGTACTCCGAGAGCAACATCCTCCACTCCCGGCTGGAAGCGGAGGCGCTGACCCGGCACCTGAAATGGGGAGACGAGGACGTGTTCTGGCGCTATGAGTTCAACTATCGCTCCTCCATCGCCTCGGTCATCCACCATCGGCTGAAGCTGCGGCTGGGTGTACCCGGTGCAGATAAGCCTCCGGCGGAGCGGACGGAGGAGGAAAAGCAGCTGCTGCGTGTCATCGAACACCGCCGCTGGAATGCCTATATGCGGACCGAGGGCTACTGTTACAGCGGCTCCACGGACCCGGCCAGCCGCAACGATCTGGGGAAGCTCCACAACTGTCTGGTACCCTTTGACGAGCTCTCCGAAAAGGAGAAGGCCAAGGACGACGATTAAGGCTGAAAAGCACAGCGCTCCACCGTCATTTATGACGGTGGAGCGCTGTTATGCTTGGAGGAAGCAATTACTCTGCCGCTCCGGCAGGGGCGGTGGCTGCAGCGACAGACTCCTGCGGTGCGGGGGTCAGCACCTTCACAAAGCAGCGGCGACGCTTGTGCTGCTCCAGTGGGAAGTCCTGCCACTGGGTCTGGACCTTCTCGTTGGTCTCCAGCATGGGGCCGGTCTCCGCCTGCTTTACGCCGATCTTGAAGCAGCCGTGCATGACCTTGCTGATGATGACGGCGTTGACGCCCTTTTTCTGGAGGTCGGGACGCACGGCGATCAGCAGCAGATCGATGGTGTCGTTGCGGTGGAAAGCCTTCAGCACATCCGCCCAGCCGGTGGGGAACAGGCGGCCGTCGTGCTTTTTCAGGGCGGCGGCGATGCTGGGGGCCGCCACGCCGAAGGCCACCAGATCGTCATTTTCATCCATGACGAAGCAGGTGAGCTCGGGCTTGACGAGGGGGGCAAACTTCCCGGCGTACTTGCGGATCTGGTCGTCCGACAGCTCCACGGTGCCGTACAGGGGGGCATAGGCCACGTTCACCAGCTCAAAGACCTTCCGGATCAGGGGCGGGTACTCCAGACGGCTGCGCACCTGATGGATGTGCAGGTGCTGCCGCTTCAGAACATAGGCGGCGATCTTCTCCCAGCGCTGGATGATCCGCTGGTCCGTGGGGACGGAGATGAGATTCTCGGTCCAGTCCACGTCCTTGACGTAGCCCAGAGCCGTCAGGTGGTCAATATAGTAGGGGTGGTTATAATAGGTAAAGAAGCAGCTGGTACGGTCAAAGCCCTCCACCAGCATCCCCTCCCGGTCCATGTCGGTGAAGCCCAGAGGGCCGTGGATTTCCGTGCAGCCCAGCTGACGGGCCCAGTCCTCCACCGTCTGGAATAGGGCGGCGGATACCTCCCGGTCGTCGATGAAGTCCACCTGCGTGAAACGCAGGCGGTGGGTACCCCACTTGTCGTTGGACTTACGGCTGAGGATGGCACCGATGCGGCCCACCAGCGTGCCGTCATCCCGGCTGGCCAGCCAGCAACGGGCCTCGCAGTAGCTGAAGGCGGGGTTTTTCTCACGGTCCCAGTCTGCCAGATCGTCGCTGTATGTACCGGGGATGTACTGGGGAACGTCTCTATATAAGTCGATGGGGAAGTTCACGAACTGGCGCAGCTGTGCCTTGGTCGTGACCTCGGTGATATGGATCATGGTTCTTTCCTCCTGAGTGATACGCAGAACATACACAATAAGTTTAGACCCTTTCCCCGCAAAATGCAAGCCCTGTGTTGACTTTCTCATGAAAGGGGGCAAAATGCCCTTTGGGGGAAAAGGTGACGCTGACCCTTGCCAGAAAGGGAAAAATGCGATAAAATATTTCTGTTGCCCACCGAAAAAGTTCTGTGGGCCTGCAAGGAACGATACCGGGAGCTATCCCGGCAGGAGGCATATATGACCAAGAAGAAAACCTATGACAACGACAGTATCTCCAGTCTGAAGGGGGCGGACCGGGTCCGCAAGCGGCCCGGCGTCATCTTCGGCTCCGACGGGCTGGAGGGCTGCGAGCACGCCATGTTCGAGATCCTCTCCAACGCCATCGACGAGGCCCGTGCAGGCTATGGCCGGCTCATCACCGTGACCCGCTTTGCCGATCTCTCCATTCAGGTGGAGGATCAGGGCCGTGGCTGTCCCGTGGACTGGAACGAGAAGGAGGGACGCTACAACTGGGAGCTGGTGTTCTGCGAGCTGTACGCCGGAGGCAAGTACGACAACGAAAACAGCGACAACTACGAGTACTCGCTGGGGCTCAACGGTCTGGGCTCCTGTGCCACCCAGTATGCCAGCCGCTATATGGATGTCACTGTCTGCCGGGACGGCAAGGAGTACCGCCTGCACTTTGAACGGGGCGAGATCGCCGGGGAGATGCGGGTGACGGAGCTCAAGCGCCGCCATACCGGCTCCACCATCCGCTGGCTGCCGGATCTGGAGGTGTTCACCGACATCGACATCCCGGCGGACTACTACCGGGAGGTACTGCGGCGGCAGGCCGTGGTCAACGCCGGGGTCACCTTCCGCCTGCGGTGCGAGGTAGCGCCGGGGAAGTTCGAGACGGAGGATTTCCTCTATGAGCACGGCATCCGGGACTATCTGGCGGAGCTGGCAGGAGATGACCCCCTGACGGAGCCGGTGTGCTGGGAGACGGAGCGTCGTGGCCGTGACCGGGCGGACAAGCCGGAGTACAAGGTGAAGCTGAACATCGCATGGTGCTTCTCCAACCGGGTCCACCTCATCGAGCACTACCACAACTCCAGCTTTCTGGAGTACGGCGGCAGCCCCGATAAGGCCACCCGCCTGGCCTTCGTCTACGCCATTGACAAGTACCTCAAGGAGAACAACAAATACACCAAGGGGGAGAGCAAGATCACCTTCCCCGACGTGCAGGACTGTCTGGTGCTGGTGAGCAGCAACTTCTCTACCCAGACCAGCTACGAAAACCAGACCAAGAAGGCCATCACCAACAAGTTCGTGCAGGACGCCATGTCGGAGTTCCTGCGGGAGCAGCTGCTGGTGTACTTCATCGAGAACCGGGAGGCGGCGGAGAGGATCGCCAATCAGGTGCTGGTGAACAAGCGCAGCCGGGAGACGGCGGAGCGCACCCGTCTCAACACCCGGAAGAAGCTGACGGAGAAGATCGACATCGCCAACCGGGTGCAGAAATTCGTGGACTGCCGCACCAAGGATGTGTCCCGGCGGGAAATTTATATCGTGGAGGGCGACTCGGCTCTGGGTGCCTGCAAGCAATCCCGTGACGCAGAGTTTCAGGGGCTGATGCCTGTCCGGGGCAAGATCCTCAACTGCCTGAAGGCGGACTATCCCCGCATCTTCAAGAGCGACGTCATCACGGATCTGATGAAGGTGCTGGGCTGCGGCGTGGAGGTGCAGGGGAAGGCCGCCAAGGAGCTGAATCAGTTCGATTTGAACAACCTCCGCTGGAGCAAGGTGGTCATCTGCACCGATGGCGACGTGGACGGCTTCCAGATCCGTACCCTGATCCTCACCATGCTCTACCGGCTCTGCCCCACCCTCATCAAGGAGGGCTACGTCTACATTGCCGAGACGCCGCTGTTCGAGATCACCTGCAAGGAAAAGACGTGGTTTGCCTACTCCGAAAAGGAGAAGGCGGAGGTGGTGCGCCAGCTGGAGGGCAGGAAGTACAAGGTGGATCGCTCCAAGGGACTGGGCGAGAACGACCCGGAGATGATGTGGCTGACCACCATGAATCCGGAGACCCGGAGGCTGGTGAAGGTACTGCCGGACGACGCCGAGGAGACGGCCCGTGTCTTTGACCTGCTGCTGGGGGACAACCTCTCCGGCCGGAAGGACTATATCGCTGAAAACGGCTGCCGCTATCTGGATATGATCGACGTGAGCTGAGGGAGCGTATGGGCCGGGCGGGACGATGTGGGCATCGGCCCCTACATGCGCCTGCTGCTAGACGCTCCGTAAGGGACGATATCTGCGTCGGCCCGGCTGCGCCAGTTCCCAAGCGTTTTTTGGCGGGGTCATCTTTCTCCCGCCAGTTTGAATACGAAAGGAATCATCTTTCATGGCAAAGAAGAAAACAGAAGAGAAAACCGTCCATCGTCCCGCCGATCCCAATGTGCTGGGGCTGCGGGGGACGGTGGTGGAGCAGCCCATCACCCGCACACTGGACGAGAACTATATGCCCTACGCCATGAGCGTCATCGTCTCCCGGGCCATTCCGGAGATCGACGGCTTCAAGCCCTCCCACCGGAAGCTGCTGTACACCATGTACAAGATGGGGCTGCTCACCGGCGGGCGCACCAAGTCCGCCAACATCGTGGGCCAGACCATGCGCCTCAACCCCCACGGGGATCAGGCCATCTACGAGACCATGGTGCGTCTGGCCAAGGGAAACGAGTCGCTGCTGCACCCCTTTGTAGACAGCAAGGGCAACTTCGGCAAGGTCTATTCCCGTGACATGGCCTATGCCGCCAGCCGCTATACCGAGGCAAAGCTGGCCCCCATCTGTGCCGAGCTGTTCCGGGATCTGGACTGTGACGCCGTGGACTTCGTGGACAACTATGACAACACCACCAAGGAGCCTACCCTGTTGCCCACCACCTATCCCAACGTGCTGGTGTCGGCCAATCAGGGCATCGCCGTGGGCATGGCCTCCCAGATCTGCGGCTTCAATCTGGCGGAGGTGTGCGACACCACCATCGCCCTGCTGAAAAATCCCGACCACGACATCGCCTCCACCCTGCTGGCGCCGGATTTTCCCACCGGCGGACAGCTGGTGTGCGACCCGGCGGAGCTGGCGGAAATTTACCGCACCGGCCGGGGCGGCGTCAAGGTTCGGGCCCGCTGGCGCTACGACAAGAAGGAGAATCTCATCGAGATCTTCGAGATCCCCTACTCCACCTCCATCGAGGTGATCCTGGACAAGGTGGCGGAGCTGGTGAAGGCCGGCAAGGTCAAGGAGATCAGCGATATGCGGGATGAGTCGGACCTCAGCGGCCTGAAGCTCACCATCGACCTCAAGCGGGGGGTGGACCCGGAGAAGCTGATGCAGAAGCTATATAAGCTGACGCCTTTGCAGGACACCTTCAGCTGCAACTTCAACATCCTCATCGCCGGGATGCCCCGTGTGCTGGGGGTCAAGGCCCTGCTGGAGGAGTGGATCGCATGGCGCACGGAGTGCGTGAGGCGGCGGGTGTACTTCATCCTCTCCCGCAAGAAGGAGAAGCTGCATCTGCTGCTGGGTCTGAAGCGCATCCTGCTGGACATCGACAAGGCCATCGCCATCATCCGGGAGACGGAGGAGGAGGCCGAGGTCATCCCCAACCTGATGATCGGCTTTGGCATCGATGAGAAGCAGGCGGAGTACGTGGCGGAGATCAAGCTCCGCAACATCAACAAGGAGTACATCCTCAAGCGGGTGCAGGAGACGGAGACACTGCAAGGGGAGATCGAGGATCTGGAAGACACCCTGCAAAAGCCAGCCCGCATCCGCAAGATCATGGTGGAGGAGCTGACGCAGGTACGCAAGAAGTACGCCCAGCCCCGGAAAACCGAGATCATTTACAGCCACGAGGTGGAGGAGTATCGGGAGGAGGAGCAGGTGGAGGATTATCCCGTCACCGTGTTCCTGTCCCGTGAGGGATATTTCAAGAAGATCACGCCCCAGTCCCTGCGGATGAGCGGCGAGCAGAAATACAAGGAGGGCGACGGCCCCGGCCAGCAGGCGGAGGCCACCAATGCCGCCGAGGTCATGTTCTTTACCGACCGGTGTCAGGTCTACAAGACCCGCCTCAGCGAGTTCGGGGACAGCAAGGCCTCGGTGCTGGGAGACTATCTGCCGGCGAAGCTGGGCATGGACGAGGGCGAGAGCGTGGTCTATATGGTGCTGCCGGGGGATTACAGCGGGCATCTGCTGTTCTTCTTTGAAAACGGCAAGGCTGCCCGTGTGGAGATGAAGGCCTACGCCACCGTTTCCAACCGCCGCAAGCTCACCGGGGCCTACTCCGACAAGAGCAGGCTGGTGGCCATTCTGCCGCTGGCGGAGGATCGGGAGCTGACGCTGCTGTCCACGGAGCCCAGAGCGCTGATCTTCCACACGTCCCTGCTGCTGCCCAAGGCCACCCGCTCCACACAGGGCGTGGCGGTCATGACCCTGAAGCCCAAATACCAGCTGCAGCGAGTCTGCACGCCGGAGGAGTCCGGTATCGTGAATCTCCCCCGCTATCGGGCCCGCAGCATCCCCGGTACCGGCGCTCTCCTGCGGCCGGAGGACCGGGGCGAGGAGCAGCTGACCCTGCTGTAAGAAAAAAGGAGGAGCCTATGAAACGGAACGTCCTGACGCAGTATCTCATCATCACGGCGTCCTGCGCCCTGTATGCCGTGGGGTTCAACTGGATGTTTGACCCCAACCACATCAGCGTGGGCGGCTTCACCGGTCTGGGGCAGATCATCAACTACCTGCTGCCGGGCCTGCCCATCGGCACCATCGTCATTATCCTCAACGTGCCGCTGTTCGTGCTGGGCTGGCGGTTCATCGGCAAGGATTTCCTGTTCTCCTCCGTCTATGCCACGGCCGTCAGCTCTCTGATGATCGACGGTCTGGCGGCGGTGCATACCTTCAAGCCTATGGAGCCCATTCTGGCCTGTCTGTACGGCGGCGTCATCATCGGCGTCTCCTGCGGCATCATGCTGCGGGAGGGGGCCACCACCGGCGGTACGGAGCTGGCGGCCCGGCTGCTGAAGCTGAAGCTGGAGAGCCTCAGCATCGGTACCCTGTGTCTTGCCATCGACATTCTGGTGACGGTGACGTACGCCCTGATCTTCCGGGATCTGACCCGTGCGCTGTATGGCATGATCTCCCTGTCTCTGATCTCCGTGTCCATCGACAAGGTGGTCTACGGCCCCAATGCCGCCAAGGTGGCCTATATCATCAGCGACTGCCATGAGGAGCTGACCCGCCGCCTGCTGGAGCTGGACCGTGGTGTGACGCTTTTGCAGGGTAAGGGGGCTTACAGCGGCAAGGACAAGCAGGTGATCCTGTGCGCCTGCGCCCGGACACAGATCATCCCCGTGAAGCGGGCGGTGCAGGAGATCGACCCAGACGCCTTTGTCATCGTCTGCGACGCCCACGAGATACTGGGCGAGGGCTTCGGCGTATATGCGCCGGGCGGACTGTAAGGTGCGGCCATGAGAAAACGTGTATGGGCGCTGGCGGCGGCCCTACTGATGCTGCTCCTTACCGGCTGCGGCTCCCTGCTGAACCGGGATTACAGCGTCACCGAGCCCCACAGCTCCAGCTACTACGAGAGCGAGGACCGATCCGTCCTCCGGGCGGAGAGCTATCAGGATCTGGTGAATGCCCTGCTGGTGCTGATCAGCGGCGGGGCCAAGGAGGGAACCATCTGGCTCTACCCCGACGACAGCGGGCTTCCCGCCCCGCAGGCGGCGGAGCGGGCGTGTCTGGAGGTGCAGAAGGAGACGCCGCTGGGAGCCTACGCCGTGGAGTACCTGACCTATACGGTGGACGAGACACCTCGGAACTATGACGCCATCCAGCTGACCGTCGGCTATCGCCGCACGGCGGCTCAGGTGGCGGGCATTGTGCATATCACCAGCACCTCCGCTCTGGGGGATCTGCTGCGGGAGGCCGCACGGAACCACGCTGCGGAGCTGGTGGTGCAGGTGGGCTACTTCGACCATCAGGCGGAGGAGGTCCGCACACAGGTGACGCAGATACAGGCCGAGGTGGAGCCGGAAAGCAAGGAGCCGTGGACGGTGAATTTCTACCCGGATTCGGGGAACGCCGGCATCATTGAGGTGCTGCTGAGTGGCGCAGGGAGCGCAGAGGGTGCAGAACAAAATACAAAAAATGCAAATTAGCGCTTGACAAATCCGAAAAACGCAGGTATAATCAATCTTGCGTTTGCGGGCGTAGCTCATCTGGTAGAGCGCGACCTTGCCAAGGTCGAGGTAGCGAGTTCGAGCCTCGTCGCCCGCTCCAAAAGAGAAAATCCCATCCGTCAGGATGGGATTTTCTCTTTTGGAATGAGACAGCGGGCAGGCTGGAAGTCGCTGCCTCGACCTGTGCGAAGCACGTTTGATCTGAGGTGAGGCAGGGCTCCTGCGAATGGCGACAGCCATTCGTGGGATGCCGGGAAGCGAGTTCGAGCCTCGTCGCCCGCTCCAAAAACACCACCCGAAGGGTGGTGTTTTTTTCGCTTATTCGGCCCTCACCGCCGTGTCGGGAAGACGCAAAATAACCTCCCAAAACCACTCCGCCGGAGGGCTACCGCTGCATCGACAATTTCCACTCTTTTTGGAGGGTTTTTGTGTTGACATAACGAGGTGGAAAAGTCTGTGGAAACTGTGCAAAACCCAGTAGATAAGCCATTTGCGGAGGTTGCAGGCTGTTATTTTATGCGTAAACCTGGAAACTTATTTCGGGAAAAGAGACTTTTTGCCGAGGAGAGCCGAGTCCCGCACTGAGAACCTGCGGGCCATGCGGCGGCTGAAAGCAGACAGCGGGACGGTCTGCATCCGGGGTGAAATTTTCTATAAAAAGGGGATTCCATCCCGCAGGCAGATTTGCTATAATAGGGGCGACAACAGGCGTTTTGCGAAAGGAGCGAACGGTATGATACGAGTTGCTGTCATCGGCTGCGGCAAGATCGCCCAGGTGCGCCATCTGCCGGAATATGCCACCAACCCCAACGCACAGCTGGTGGCCTACTATGACAAGAACAGCCAGCGGGCTCACGAGGTGGCCGCCCAATACGGCGGAAAGGTCTACGACTCCTACTTCGATCTGCTGAAGGACCCGGAGATCGACGCCGTATCCGTGTGTGTGGAGAACCGCAGCCATGCAGAGATGACCACGGCGGCTCTCTACGCCGGGAAGCACGTGCTGTGTGAGAAGCCCATGGCCGTAACGCTGGCGGAGTGCGAGTCCATGGTGGCGGCGGCGGAGTTCAACAACCGGCATCTGATGATCGGCCACAATATGCGCTTCGATCCGGTGCATCGCCGGGCCAAGGAACTGCTGGAGCAGGGGGTCATCGGTGACGTCATCACCTTCCGTACGGGGCTTGGAACCTCCGGGCCGGAGGGCTGGTCCATGGAGGGCAACTGGTTCTTCGACAAGAAAAAGGCCGTTATGGGCGCTCTGTCGGATCTGGGTATCCACAAGATCGATCTGATGCAGTATCTGACGGGGCAGACGGTTATCGAAACCACCGCCAAGATCCTGACCCTCAACAAGCACGACCGGGAGGATCACCTCATCGGCGTGGACGACAACGCCCTGTGCATCCTGCGGATGAACGGCGGCTCTGCCGGCACCATGGCCGCCAGTTGGACGGTATACGGTCAGGAGAGCAACTCCACCTGCCTGTTCGGCACCCGTGGCGTCATGCGGATCTACAACAGTCTCACCGCCCCCATCGAGGTGCGGGATCTGAACAACACCATCACCGCCTATCAGTTCGAGCACCAGACCCGCTCCGGCGTCATCGACGAGTTCATCGACGCACTGGAGCACGACCGGGAGCCGGAGGTCTCCGGGCGGGAGGCACTGACCACCATGCGGACCATTTTCGGCTGCATCAAGTCCTCGGAGACGGGGCGCACCGTCAGTGTCAACAGCTCTTTCGTGACCCATTTGCAGGACGGCTATCGCCGGAATAAGTAAGCTGTCGAAAAAACAGACCAACGGGAGCGGCTGACCGCTCCCGTTTTCGGAGAGGAGCGTTTTCATGTATCGCATCGGTATTGATCTGGGCGGCACCAACATCGCCGTAGGCGTGGTGAACGACCGCTATGAGATCGTGGCCCGCCGCAGCGTCCCCACCGGGGCGGAGCGCCCGGCGGAGGAGGTCATCCGGGACATGGGCGACGCCGTGGAGGAGGCTCTGCGGCAGGCGGGGCTCACGGCGGTGGACTGCGCCTCTATGGGCGTTGGCTCCCCCGGTGCCTGCGACCCCCAGACGGGGGTGGTGAAGCGGGCCTATAACCTCAACTGGTTCGACGTACCGGTGTGCCGGATGCTGCACCAGCGGTTCGGCATCCCCGTTCGGCTGGGCAACGATGCCAACTGCGCCGCTCTGGCGGAGGTGGTGGCCGGTGCTGCCGTGGGCTGTCAGGATATGGTGCTCATTACGCTGGGAACCGGCGTGGGCAGCGGCATCATCTCCCGTGGAAAAATTCTCTCCGGTCTGCGGGGCGGCGCCGGGGAAGCGGGGCATATGCTGCTGGTGCTGGACGGTGAGCCCTGCACCTGCGGCCGCCGGGGCTGCTGGGAGGCCTACGCCTCCGCTACGGCCCTGATCCGCCAGACCCGTCAGGCGGCGCTGGCGCATCCGGAGTCACTGCTGGCTCAGGTGGAGGAGATCACCGGGCGCACCGCCTTCGATGCCGCCGGGCAGGGGGACGCCGCCGCTAAGGCGGTGGTGGCGCAGTACGCCGTGTACGTGGCGGCGGGGCTGACAGACTTCGTGAACATTCTGGCCCCGGAGATGATCCTGCTGGGGGGTGGCATCAGCCGTCAGGGGGAGGCCCTGCTGGCCCCTATCCGGGAGTATGTGGCCACCCACTGTTTCGGTCAGCGAGAAGGGGCCATCCCCACCATCGCCGCTGCGAAGCTGGGCAACGAGGCGGGCATCATTGGCGCCGCCGCCCTGTGAGGGTTGCGGCTTCAGCACAAAGAGAGGAGGTATTTCCTATGGAGACACCTCCTCTCCTTGTATTGTGGGGAAAAGCAGGCTGTCGGCGGCAAAAGCCCGATACTCCCCCTCAGCAAAACGCACGGCCCCGGAGATCTCTCCGGGGCCGTTTACCGTATGCGATCTACTCCCCTCGCCGGAGGGTGCAGCGCTGCACCTCGTCCATGGTGGGGATAGACGGAGCGGCGCCGGGTCGTGACACGGCGATGGCCGCCGCACGGGATGCCAGATCCAGACACTCCTCCTCCGGACGCCCCGCCGCCATACAGGCCACGAAGTAACCGGTGAAGGTATCTCCGGCGGCGGTGGTGTCCACCGTCTCCGCCTGATAGATGCCCTGCCGCAGGCGGCGCTGGCCGTCGTCGTACACGCAGCCGTGACTGCCCAGCGTCAGCAGCAGCCGGCAGCGGGGCCACCTCTGCCGCAGAGTGTTCAGGATGTCCTCCTCGTCATCGCAGCCCGACAGAGCGGCACCCTCGATCTCGTTGAAGATCAACAGCCATGCCTCCCCCAACGGTAGCCGGAAGATGGACTCGTCGGTGGGGGAGGGATTGAACACGATCCGCAGCCCCTGCCGGGCGGCCTGCGTCATGAGATAGTCCAGGCCGTTGATCTCATTTTGCAGAATGAGATAGTCTCCGGTCTGGAAGTGCGCCAGCGCCCGGTCGATCTCCTCATGGGTGATCTCCTGATTGCAGCCGCCGAAGAGCAGGATACAGTTCTGCCCGGAGGGGTCCACCTGAATGACGGCGTGGCCGCTGGGGCCGTCGCCTACGGTCACAAAGTCCGTGTCCACCCCGCTCTCCCGCAGGATATCCGTCAGGACGGTGCCGTCTCCGCCGATCTTTCCGGCGTGGCTGACCGTTCCCCCGGCCCGTGCGGCGGCGATGGACTGGTTCAGCCCCTTGCCGCCGCAGTGGACGGTGCGGCTGGTGGAGCTCAGGGTCTCCCCCGCTTGAACGAAGTGGGGGACCTGATATACAAGATCCAGATTCAGCGATCCATAGCTGAGAATGTGCGCCATACCGCCCCTCCTTACGCCGCCTTTTTCCGGTTGCTCAGTGCCTTCCGCAGCAGCGGCCAGCACAGGGACAGCACCGCCAGCAGCAGGAAGAAGATGCAGATGGGCCGGGTGAAGAAGATGGAGGCGCTGCCCTGACTCAGCAGCAGGGACCGGCGCAGATTGCTCTCTGCCAGCGGCCCCAGAATCAGCGCCAGCACGATGGGCGCAATGGGGATCTCCAGCTTCAGGAAGAAATAGCCGATCACGGCGATCAGCAGCATAGCGCCCACGTCGAACATATTGTTCCGCAGGGCATAGGAGCCGAGGATGCCCTTCTTGTTGTAGGTCTGGTCAGCGTTCCAGATGGTCATGGACGCCGGACAAATACCATAGGGCTTCTTGGCGGTTTCTTTCACTTTCATGATGTTCTTCCTTTCCCGTTTTGAATTGGTGACGATTTCTTCAAGCCTGCACCGCAGGCGGGTATACAAAATTTTTAATTTTTAATTTTTTATGCGGTAAGAAAAAACGATATCCCTCGGGTCAGATCATCAGGTTGTCCCAATAGCGGTTGGGTACGGCTGGCGGCCCGGCGGCCGCCCATGATGGGGAAGGGATATCGTTTTGCTTATGCGTTCATTTTCGCCAGAATTTTCTGGCAGGCGCCCTGAATGTGGTCCTCAATGATGTCGTGGGCTCGGGTGAAGTTTCCGGCCTTCAGGGCTGCCAGCAGCCGCTCATGGTCGTCGGAGGCTACCTGCTGCTGGGAGCGGGTGTGGCTGGTAAGAAGGTAGTTGGCCACGATGAACTGGCCCTGAATGCGGTCATAGACCTCGCTGAGACAGCGGTTCCCGGCCTGTTCCACCAGTATCCGGTGGAAATCCAGATCGGTGCGCCGGGTCCGGACGATGTTGGACGTCTTGTTGGAGGCTACACACTCCCCCGCCAGACGCTCCAGCGTCTCGAAGTCCATGGGCAGGAGCTTGTTCTGGATATCCGTCAGCGCCTGATGCTCCAGCAGCAACCGCATCTCGATGATATCGCAGACCTCCTTCTCACTGAAGGTGGGCACGGAGAAGTGTCCCTTGCTGGAAAAAACCACCATGCCCTGGGTATGCATCCGCTTCAGGGCCTGCTGGATGGGGGTCCGGCTGACGCCGTAGCGCTCCGCCAGATCGTCCAGATTCAGCGCCTGCCCCGGCTTCCAGTTGCCTTGCAGGATCTCTTCCAGAAATGCTTCGTGGATGGTCACATCCAGATTCTTTTTCAGTGCCATGTGCTTCACCGTCTGTCCTTGCTGTGTTCTTCTTTCTGTTTACATTCTTATGATAATCCGGCTTTCGACCAATTGCAATACACGAAACCTCCAATTTAATTTTTAATTTTTTATAAGAAACGTAAAATCTCCGTCAATTTTTTCAGATGCTTCCATGTTGGCAAGCCATCGCCGCCGGAAAGCCCACCGGCAGAGCGGTACTTTTCCTGTGACCCGCCCCGCATCGGGGGCATAGGATAAGGGCGGAGAGACATTCTCCGATCCGGGCGCAATGCCCAATGGCAAGGGAGGACGGATATGATGATACAGATCCTGCACGCCGCCTTTGTGTACCAGTCCCCGGACGGGGAGGTAGAGGCGCTGCGGGATGTCTCCTTCGATGTGCAGGAGGGGGAATTTTGCAGCATCGTGGGTCCCTCCGGCTGCGGAAAATCCACCCTGCTGTCGGCGCTGGCGGGGCTGGAGCCTCTCACCGGCGGCTGGGTGGAGCTGAAGGGCGAACCGGTGTGCGGCCCCTCCCGGAAGGTGGGGTTCATGCCCCAGCGGGACCAGCTGTTCGAGTGGCGCAGCATCTGGGGCAACGTGACGCTGGGCCTGACGGTACGGGGCGAGAATACGCCGCAGCGGCAGGCCCATGTCCGGGAGCTGCTGGAGCGCTACGGGCTGGCGGACTTCGCTCAGAAGCGGCCCTCCCAGCTCTCCGGCGGGATGCGCCAGCGGTGCGCCCTGATCCGGACGCTGGCGGCTCAGCCCAAGGTGCTGCTGCTGGATGAGCCCTTTTCGGCGCTGGACTATCAGACAAGGCTGGCCGTATCGGCGGATATCTACCGCATCATACGGCAGGAGGGCAAGACGGCGCTGCTGGTGACCCATGATATCTCCGAGGCCATCAGCCTGTCGGACCGGGTGGTGGTGCTGAGTCACCGCCCGGCGGTGGTGAAGAGCATCCACCGGCTGACCCAGCTGCAGGGGGTGCCGCCCTTGCAGCGGCGGGATCACCCGGCCTTCGCCGGGTATTTCAAGTCCATCTGGAAGGAGCTGGAAGTGCATGAAGGATAGCGCTCCTTCGCCCCGGCGGCTGCAATATCTGCGGGACTACCGCCGGAGAAAGCGGTCGATCCGGCTGTGGCAGGTGTGCCTGCTGGCGGGTCTGTTCGCCCTGTGGGAGCTTACCACCCGGCTGGGCCTCAGCGACGGCTTCCTCACCAGCAGCCCCAGCCGCATGGCCGGTACCCTGCAAAGCCTGTGGCACAGCGGGGATCTGTGGCGGCACATCGGCACCTCATGCCTGGAGACGGTGGTGGGCTTCACCGCCGGAACGCTGCTGGGAACCGCCATCGCCGTGGCCATGTGGTGGTGGGAGAAGCTGGCCCGTGTGCTGGACCCCTATCTGGTGGTGCTGAACGCCCTGCCGAAAACGGCGCTGGGGCCGATCTTTATCGTGTGGATGGGGGCCGGGATGGGGGCCATCATCGTCATGACGCTGGCCATCTCCCTGATCGTCACCATCCTGACCATGTATCAGGGTTTTATGACCACAGACCCGGAGAAGCTGCGGCTCATGCGCTCTCTGGGGGCCAGGCGGAGCCAGATGCTGTGGCTGCTGGTGTTTCCCGCCAACTGCCCTACCCTCTTCAACACCCTGAAGGTAAATGTGGGTCTGTCGTGGGTGGGCGTCATTATGGGCGAGTTTCTCGTTTCCCGTGCAGGGCTGGGCTATCTCATCGTCTACGGGTCGCAGGTGTTCAACATGGATCTGGTGATGACCAGCGTGCTGATCCTGGCGCTGGCGGCGGTGGTGATGTACCAGCTGGTGCTGCGGGTGGAGAAAATATTGAATCGAACTTGGGGGGTACAGTCATGAAGAAGGTATTTGCCTGCCTGCTGGCGGTGTGTATGGTGCTTCCGGCGATGGCGGGCTGCTCCCAACCGCAGGAGACCACTGCGGTGCGGCTCAGCGAAGTCACCCACTCCGTATTCTATGCGCCGCAGTATGTGGCCATCAGTCAGGGGTTCTTCGCTGATGAGGGCCTGACGGTGGAGCTGAGCAACGGCGGCGGCGCCGACAAGGTCATGACCGCCGTGGTGTCCGGTCAGGCGGACATAGGGCTGGCGGGGCCGGAGGCCAGCATCTACGTGGCCCAGCAGGGCAAGGAGGATCCTCCGGTGATCTTCGCCCAGCTGACCCGGCGGGACGGCTCGTTTCTGGTGGGCCGCAGCGACGGCCCCTTCCGCTGGGAGGACCTGCGGGGCAGCACCATCATCGGCGGCCGGGCCGGGGGCGTGCCGGAGATGACGCTGGAGTACGTCCTGCGCCAGCACGGACTGACCCCCGGTGAGGACGTGACCGTGGACACCTCGGTGCAGTTCAACATGATGGCCGGTGCCTTCACCGGCGGCGGTGGGGATTATGTGACGCTGTTCGAGCCCACCGCCACAGAGGTGGAGCAGGCGGGCAAGGGATACATCCTCTGCTCCATCGGTCAGGAGAGCGGCGAGATCCCCTACACCGCCTATTTCGCCAACCGCAGCTACCTGACGGCCAACGCCGGCACGGTGCAGCGCTTCACCAACGCCATCGCCCGTGCTCAGCGCTGGGTGGCGGAGCATACGGACCGGGAGGTGGCGGAGGCCATCTGCGGACAGTTCCCGGATACGGATTTGGCGGTTCTGGAACGGGTCTGCGCCCGGCACCGGGAGATCGATGCATGGAACCTGACGCCGGTGATGGAGCAGGCGGCGCTGGAGCGGCTGGAGACGGTGATGACCACCGCCGGACAACTGAAGCAGGAGGAATGGGTGGACTTCGACCGTCTGGTGGATAACTCCTTCGCCCAAAAGGCAAGCTAAGGGCAGCAGTTGCCCCTCGCCGGAGAAGCATGAGGGCTGCCCACCGGCGGCCCTCATGCTATTGCAGCAGGCGCTCCCGGCAGTAAAAAGAGCCGTCACGCTATGCGTGACGGCTCTTTTCAATCAATAGGGAGGCCTTACTCCGCCTGGGGGGCAGCGGCCTTCTCGGCGGCAGCCTTTTCAGCGGCGGCCTTGGCGGCAGCAGCCTTCTTCTCGGCAGCGGCCTTCTGCGCAGCCTTGAACTTCTCCTTCTCCTCGGGAGTGGGGATGGGCTCAATGGCGTTGCGGGGGCAGGCCTTGGCGCACATGGTGCAGCCCTTGCACTTGGTGTAGTCGATGACGGCCACGTTGTTTACCACGTGGATAGCGTCGAACTTACAGGTGCGCTGGCACATACCGCAGCCGATGCAGGAGTTGGCGCAGACCTTGGTGACGGCGGGACCCTTATCCTTGTTGGAGCAGTTGACGAATACCTTCTTGGAATAGGGGACCTCCACAATGAGCTTCCGGGGACAGGCCTCACGGCAGGCGCCGCAGTTGGTACACTTCTCCTTATCCACCACGGCAGCGCCGTTGGGACCGATGTGGAGCGCATCAAACTTGCAGGCGGCCACGCAGGAGCCGAAGCCCAGACAGCCGTACTTGCAGGCCAGAGCGTCGCCGCCGCAGACCTTGGTGGCGGCCAGACAGTCCTGCACGCCCCGGTACTCGAAGTTCTTCACGGCGTTGGTGCCGCCGTTGCAGAGCACGTGAGCCACCATCTTCTCGCCGGAGGGAGCCTCCATGCCCATGATGGCAGCGATTTTGGCAGCGCCCTCGGCGCCTGCGGGAGCGCAGGCGGTGACGGGAGCCTTGCCGGCCAGAATGGCCTCGGCGCAGCCGGCGCAGCCGGGATAGCCGCAGCCGCCGCAGTTAGCGCCGGCCAGACAGGCCTGGATCTCCGGCAGGCGGGGGTCTACCTCCACCTCAAAAACCTTGGCGGCGACAGCCAGGATCAGGCCAAACACGATGGCCAGAGCGCCCAGAACCACGACCGCCCAGATGATCGTTGTAAAATCCATGATTTTCTACCTCCTTACCAGACCTGCAGGCCGCTGAAGCCCATGAAGGCCAGCGCCATCAGACCGGCGGTGACCAGTGCGATGGGGAAGCCCTCGAAGGCCTTGGGGCACTCGCTGGAGACATCCAGCTGCTCACGGACAGCCGCAAACAGGAAGATAGCCAGCAGGAAGCCCAGACCGCCGGTGATGCCATAGATCACGGAAGCGACGAAGTTGTAGCTGTTCTGAGTGTTCAGCAGAGCCACGCCCAGAACGGCGCAGTTGGTGGTGATCAGGGGCAGGTACACGCCCAGAGCGGCGTACAGGGTGGGGATGTTCTTCTTCAGGAACATCTCCACGAACTGCACCAGACCGGCGATGACCAGAATGAAGGCCACGGTCTGCATGAAGCCAAGCCCCAGATTGTCCAGCAGCTTATTGACGGGGTAGCACAGGGCGGAGGCCAGACCCATCACGAAGGTCACGGCTGCGCCCATACCGACAGCGGTGTCGATCTTCTTGGACACGCCCATAAAGGGGCAGATGCCCAAGAACTGGGAGAAAATAAAGTTATTGGTCAGGATAGCGCCAAGGGCGATGGCCAACAGTTCAGTCACTTTCATAGCTTACTTGGCCTCCTTTTCCTTTTTTGCGTTGCTCTTGGCCATGGCCCACTGCATCAGAGCAATGAGGGCGCCCAGCGTCAGGAAGCCGCCCACGGGCATGGTCAGGATCTTGATGCCGAACTCCTCGGGGAAGATGGTGATGCCGGGGGCGCTGCCCAGTCCGCCGCCGCCCAGCAGGCCGCCGCCGAACTTACCGCTGCCCAGCAGCTCACGCACCACGCACATACAGATCAGTACCAGCGTGTAGCCGATACCCTGACAGATGCCGTCCACGGCGGAGGCACCCACGGGGTTCTTGGAGGCAAACGCCTCGGCACGGCCCAGGATGATGCAGTTCACCACGATCAGGGGGATGAACACACCCAGAGAGGAGGACAGCGCCGGCACAAAGGCCTTCAGCAGCAGATCCACGCAGGTCACGAAGCCGGCGATGACCACGATGAAGCAGGCGATACGCACCTCATTGGGGATGATCTTGCGCAGCATGGAAATAAAGACATTGGACAGCGTCAGGATGATGAGCACTGACACGCCCATACCCAGACCGTTGAAGAACGAGGTGGTGATGGCCATGGTGGAGCACATACCCAGCAGCTGTACCAGAACGGGGTTCTGAGTGATCAGACCCTCTTTGAATTGCTTACCGAAATTCATATCTCAGCTCCTCCTCTCTTAACCCAGAGCGGCTACAGCGGCCAGCGCTGCGTTGGCGCCCTTGGTCACGCCCTTGGTGGAAACGGTGGCGCCGGAGATGGCGGTGACGGTTTTGCCCACCTTCAGAGTGCCTGCGCCGCTCATGCCAACGAACTGATCCAGAACGGGTACACCGTCGTCATTGGGCTTATTGCCGCACACCTTGGTGCCGATACCGGAGGTCTCGGAGTGATTCACCACGGAGATACCGGTGATCTTCTGCTCGGCATCCACGCCGATGACCATCTCGATGAGGCCCTGAGAGCCGCTGGCCGTCAGCTTCACAGCGTAGCCGGCAGGCTGGCCGTCGAAGGTGACCGTATACATCTCCTCCAGCGTACCGCCCATTTCCTTGGCGGCGTCCATGACCTCCTGAGGAATGGAGGTGATCTCGTCGTATGTACTGCCGGCCTCGCTTTCACGCCATTACCTCCGCACACAACATGATTTCCGCTTTGCTCGACAATTACTTGTACCAGCATCAGGCGGACG